>Ga0307511_10001962_pt1 | contig 21608 bp, 23 predicted proteins | sample 13_EM_MG_FD_200266 | JGI IMG/M metagenome (GOLD analysis project Ga0307511, IMG submission 200266) | Populus trichocarpa ectomycorrhiza microbial communities from riparian zone in the Pacific Northwest, United States - 13_EM | ecosystem: Host-associated > Plants > Roots > Unclassified | place...
TTAATATATTTTTAAACTAAAAACATTTTTAAAAATTCTACCCTTAATAGTAATAAACACCTGATATAAAAGATTGTTACCGGCAGAAGCAAGAGCACGATGATTTCTGACATCCAGATCGATAAAGTTAACATGGGATATTTTCTGAGACCAAAATCTAGTTCTAATGGCATCATGAGCCATTGGATTAGCTGTTAGAACAGTATTTCGTTATAAATTTTTCTTTGGGTCCAAGAATGGGTACAACAGGGCTTCCTTCTTGGAGAAATCAAATTGTAGGAATTAGGATATACCCCGTCTTATTATCAATGGAATAATCACCCATTTGGGTGTACTAACTTTTTACTCTTTCCCAATTCAATACAAAAGTTTTGCCGCTCTAAAAAAGAGATTGTAAACTAGTTCAAGCAAAACAATCCGATCACTTAAGCCACTGCCTATGAGTCGACAACTCATTTTTTGACAGGCACATGATCAGAGCTCCAAGCTCCTCCCACTACCTGGGAGCTTACGGTTTCATGTTCTATTCCACTCTTGAACAGGGTTCTTTTAAAAAAAAATATGATGCAGATCTTTAACCTCAGAGAGAGGGAAAATATGAGCTTACGGCCTGTTGTTCTAAATCTTGACGAGCAACCTCTCTTGTTTCGGGTTTTGTTTTCAGCTAAAGAATTGGGAATTAAGGACACATTACCAGCATATTTGGACCCAGCAGTTCTACCTCAAGATCTCATAACAGGAGTAACCTTTGCTTCAAGTGGCTCTGGCTTTGATCCCTTGACACCCAAATTAGTGGTGCATACATTCTCCCATTACTTTACTCTATTCTTTTCAAACGTGAATTTTTCCCTTTTTGAATCCTCTCAATTCTAATTCTGGTCAAATTTGGTCACAGTCAGTCCTGTCGTTGTCAGATCAATTAGAACATTTCAAAGAATACATAGGGAAGCTGAAGGCGATAATTGGAGAGGAAAACACAATTTTCACCATAAGGAATAGTCTATTTCTAGTAGTAGCAGGCAGCGATGACATTGCCAATACCTATTTTACTCTTCGTGCAAGGAAATTGCAATATGATGTTCCTGCTTACACAGATCTAATGGCTAACTCAGCTTCTAGTTTCGCGCAGGTAAGCATCTAATTCAAATATTTCATATCTATCACATGAATAAATGTTTTTTTTTTCAATAGTAATATCAATTTTTGTATTTGCATTCTATGCTTTTCTTGCAAGGAATTATATGAACTTGGGGCAAGAAGGATTGTTGTTTTCAGCGCACCACCAGTTGGATGTGTACCATCGCAAAGGACTTTAGCAGGGGGAGCTGAAAGAGAGTGTGCAGAAAACTTCAACGAAGCAGCAAAGTTATTCAACTCCAAGTTGTCCAAGAAGTTGGATTCTCTTGGTAGCAGCCTGCCTAACAGCAGGCTTGTCTACATAGATGTCTACAATCTACTGCTCGATATCATTCAAAAACCCCAAAAATATGGTAAATGACCCATTCCCTTGAGTTTTGGATAGTTTGAGAAGTATTTGTTACTTATCAGAAAGTGCTGGATCGGTTATCATATAGGATACGGGGCCATACGAGAGATTTTGAAATGTTGGTGCTCCATAACCTGTGCCACTGTATTTTGTTGTTTTCAGGTTTTCAAGTTGCAGATAAAGGATGTTGCGGTACTGGGAATTTAGAGGTAGCTGTATTATGTAACCAGCATACTTCTGAGACATGTGCAGATGTTTCCGATTATGTATTTTGGGACAGCTACCATCCAACTGAAAAAGCTTATAAGGCACTCGTTTATCCTCTCCTTGGAAAATATCTGACCAAATTCTTCTGAGCCATCTCAACTTGCTATGGTCATGTTTCATTCGCCTTCATGTATATTATTTCTGTGTTCGGTATTTGGTATTGTGTGGATGGTGTGAAAAAAGCTTAGATGGTAAACATCACAAGCTTTTCTGCAAAAGTCTAGAAAGTGGCAAACCATTTCGAAGTCCAAATAATGTGTGTTTTGTGTTTGAAATAAGTGTGGCCCTGTACTTTCCCTTCATCATGCATGCATCTAATAATTAAATTTCAAAAATAAAAATGATAAATCCATGTTTTTAATATTAAAAATAATATAAATTATATCTTGAGACTTCATCAAACAATTTAAGTTATTGGGTTGAGATAATTTTTTAACATGATATCATAGCCTTGATGACCTAGTGGTCACGAGTTCGAATCTCACCATCCTTATTTATTTGATAAAAATTAAGTATAAGGTAATATGAGTCTGTATAAATTTTAAATTCAAATAACTTTTACTTGAGAGGGTGTGTTAGAGAATAATATAAATTATATCCTGAGATCTCACTGACAGTTTAAATTATTAAATTAAGATGATTTTTTAACATTTAAAATACAAGGCATGAAGTGTAGCAACAAGACAAATATATGAGATTTTGTTGTTCTGGCTTGACGATGGACTCTTTACCATTTAGTAGCCATCAAAAACTAATTTCACCTCTATCTTAATTTTTTTGTAGTAATTTTTTTTTTCTCTAGGGTTTTGGGTGTCTAATCATAAAAAAATAAGTATTCCGTTAACTGCTTATAAGTTTTTAAAATAAAAGATCACATCGAAACTTCAAGAAAACTAATGTTAATATTGATAAAATTTGATTTAAATAGGATGAAGATAAAATGCTTGTGAATCTACGTGATTAAAATAATTAGTTTTTTTTACCATAGTTATTAAAATTATACTGGCGCCTAATAGGTTAATTCTAAAAATTATTAATCTAAAATATAATTTGATCTGAATTTTAATTTAAAATAAAATTTTTAATATATAATTAAATTTGGTCAATCTATGACCTAATTTATCCAATTAAATATAAAGAAGTCAGCACTGGTAAACTATTTTTTTTTTAAATAGAAAAATAAAATTTCATTTTAATAAAAAATATTAACTCGGGTTTAACAAGTATCCAATATACCAGACTGGCAGACACCATCTAATAACTAGCCTTTTGACCTAATAAAAAACAAGGGACGGCTGTCAAATTGAATCGAAACAGCATAGAAAACCCTGATACTAGAAGTGAGCATAGCATTTCCACGCTCTAAACGCATCGGTTTATTCCTTCCCTAAACGTAATTTTAATTTCGACTCGATCGTTCCTATTCAGCGAGTCAGCACTTGCCGCTCCCGCTTTTCAAATCAAGCTCCTTTTAGGGTTTTGGTGAAAATGGAGCCTGTAGCTTCAGTAGTAGACAAAATCAAAGGCGTCGCAAAATCAGGCCAAGACTTCGTCGACGGCCTCCTTCGCCGCCGCGAGAATTCTTCTCGCCGCAATCCGGTACTTGCAAATTTCTTCTCTTTCTTGTTAATTTTCATCACTAATTAATTTCTTGCTCCTGTAGTTAATTGAATTTTCAATATTGTTAGCTAGAGCAATCTGAACTAATTGGATTCCATTATTAGTAACTTGATAGAAATCTGGGTTGCTTAAGCTTGACAGAAACTTGCTGGTTTCTTAGGTAACAGCAAGCTGTATGATGGAGCTTTACATCTCTTGCCATTTTATTATTTACAGATTGAGATACTGAAACGGCTGCAACGAGAAGCGTTTTCAGATCTAATGAAGCTAAGAGACAGGCAGGATAAGGTTGAGAGAGTGCTTTCCTTTTATAAAACATTTAAAGGGAGTCCTTTTCAAGAAAACAGTACACTTGTGAGGGGAGAGGTTGATGCTTCGGGAGCGATATTGATGGTGGGTGATATTGATCAGGAGCATGGTGATGCTGTTGGTAGAGCAGGAATAAAAACTGGGATTAGTTCAAGGTTAAGTTTTGAAACAATTGTTCGGCACAAGGATTCTCTTTTGGCAGAGTTTGTGGCTAGTCAAAAAGGCATAGTAGAGATTGGTGGTGTCTCGGAAGGTGCTCTTACTCTAGCGAAAGTGTCGTACACGGCAAATGTTAGTGACTGGTTTTCTGCTATTGTAATCCCAGTAGGAGCTCAATTTAGAGATCTTGATATGACTGCAAACTCTTCCAATCAGGTATAATTTGGTTGCCAATGTTAACTTTAATTTTGTTTCTTCGCTTGTTGTGTACTTGAACAATAAAACAGGAAATGCTTGCTAGCTATGTTAGGCACCGAGACCTTCCAGCGGTTTTCTTTCCGTTTTGTCGCGTGGCTATTATATTCTTTTAGTGGTGCAGATGAGTTTGCTTGACCATATTGAAGCAAGGTGCTGCTCCCATCGAGACATTCGTGTTTCATTCTATTCTTAATTGTGATGGGAATGGAACTATGTTATATCCTGATGTGTATTTTGATAGGGACTGTTGCTGCAGCTGTCTCCAAATTTATTTAGTAAATTAATCGAGGTTCTCATTTCATGGCAGAGACATGGTGTTACCGATCTTTCATCTGTTGGACCACCACTTCTGAATCAGCACAATGACGCTGCAATTGGCTTAACAGTGAGGAAATCAAATGTTATCGCCATGATGGCTCAGTCTATTTCTGGACTGCGAAGGCAGCCACTTTTTGATGGAATTGGTCATGACTTCGGCACTTTTGGCCAAATTGTTTGTCAACTTCCAAAAGGAATAAAATTCTCACTTATGGGTCTGCAGCAAGTCGCTAAATCATCTAGTCACCACAGCAATCTCGGAGCCCTTGCCATTCCTGTTGGCTTTCTGAAACATCACGAATCTCCTGAAATATCGTTCCAAGACTCTGCACTACCTGTGGGAGCAAGCAGCCAAGAGATCATCACATCAAGAACTGGATATATAGCTCTAAAGTTGGAGTCGGAACTTGATGAGAGTACTAGAATTGGGGGTTGGATTGAGATGAAAAACTCAAATCCCAAGCATTTACAATGGGCTTTAAATGCATTTGATGACGCGGAAGATGAATTTGGATGGGGTCTGTGCCTCAGCGGGGTTTTTGTAGATCCTACCAACCATGGTCGTTTGCAAGCCGAATCATATGTAAAATTGAATATAGGGAAGAAATTCTGCTTGAAACCAGGCATTACATATTCAAGGGATGGTAATGCCAAAATATTAGCTCTTATGCTTAGATCCAACTGGTCCTTCTGATGACCAGGGGCTATCTTTTTCACAGCAACATGAAAGGCTCCCTTTTTCGGGGACGTGGTATCTTCTCTTCAATTATATAGTTCTTAGCATGCCATCATTTTTTTCCTACTTATTTGCAAGTGTGAGCTGCCAAGATCTTGATGCTAAAGAAGGGCAGAGAAATATTTGCTCACATTCCTATCAACCATGCTGTGCTCTGATAATGTTTGCAAATCATTTTAACAATGAATTTTTAGCTGGGCTTAAGTATGATCTTGGCTTTGCTTTTGGGATTAAACTATAATGGTTTTGTTTCGGAGAAAAGCATATGGAGAAACTGAAATTTACTAAATTTTTCCTTCAAGTATTACAGCATTTATTTATTTTTTTCAAAATTCAATTAAGTTCTAGATTGGATTTTTTTTCTATCAACAACAAAGATGGTTTGATTGCTAAATGATATCATAACAGTTCAAAACAAAAGGTATGTTACAAAAACTCATTAGGGTTAGCATATCATTAATTATTAAGCAGAAAAAAAAAAGAGTTCAATCACTTCATTAAAAAAATAAAATTGAAATCATAATTGTTAAACTTGGCCAATTTGGAGCTTGATTTAGTCCAAATTTTAAGTTAAATTAGAAAAAATATTAAATAAAAAAATATGATTTCCAATAAAAATATTTAGCCAGATCAGTAATAAATAAAAAAAATATAAAACAATATTATTTTAATATAGATATCGATCCGATCCCTGATAACTGTTGGCTCTAGTTCTGTAATGGGCCACCACTTGGCCTTGTCATAACTAGGCCCTATGATTTCCAATGCAGTAATCTGGGCTTAGCCCTTTATGCTGGTTTTTCTTTCTTAGAAAGGAAAAATAAGTTCCACGTGGCAAGCTCATAAACAACAACGATCTCACCGCCACCGTTTCACACCGTAGATTAAATATCGGGCTACACAATCCCAAACAGTATAAAAAATCTTCTGCTTCCTCGAGAAGGCTAACAATAATTTCTTGTCGCTGTAGCTTCTATTTTCTCTCAATCAAAGAGCAAAATAATGTCGACGGGCCGGAAATTTATTCTGAAAAGCTCAGACGGAGAGTCATTTGAGGTCGACGAAGCCGTAGCCGTTGAATCTCAGACTATAAAACACATGATTGAAGATGACTGCGCTGATAACGGTATCCCTTTACCTAACGTTACAAGCAAGGTTCTTGCTAAGGTGATCGAGTACTGCAAAAAGCACGTTGAGTCCCCTAAATCGGACGATCGTCCTTCTTCTGCTGCTGATGATCTTAAAGCTTGGGATGCTGAATTCGTCAAAGTTGACCAGGCCACTCTCTTCGATCTCATCCTGGCATGTTCTTAATCTTTACTTATCTTGTGTGGGTTTTTCTGTTATGGGTTTTAATTAATTGCTAGGGTTTTGATCTAATTGCTTTAATTGAATTCTAGGGTTTTAATTTAATAGCTTTAATTAATTACTAGGTTAGGGTTTGGATTTGATTTGACCGCTTGTGTGGCTGTTGAAGTAATGAAGTCTACGGGGTATAATGTGAATCAGGAAGTCTGTCTTCATTGGGGATGTTGAAGTTTATGCCTTCAGATTTTTTTTTATAAGACGTTTGGTGTTATGAATGTTGCTGATGCAGTTTGCGGCATGAAAGATGAGAGATAAGAAAAAGAATTGGCTTAGAATTTTGGAATAGTGTCGATTATGTTGGCTCGCTGGGTTTAATGGAAGCTCTGAAGTGAGCCTACTAACAATATCTGTGGCTGTGAGCATTCCGTGTGGTTGCGCCTGATGGGAAAGTTTGGTAATAGATCTCAAGAAGTCATATTTGTGCATCTGAGGATTTTTGTTTACTGTTGAGGGTTATAAGAATAAGATGTAGTTTATGTAGATGAAGATCTGTTTGAATTTGTTGGTTGACACATTTTAATGTTCTTGCATTTCTGGCTGTAATTATGTCTCTGTCTAACATTTACTTGAATTTTGTGTGGTGTTTAGGCTGCCAATTATCTGAACATCAAGAACTTGCTGGACCTCACTTGTCAGAGAGTGGCTGATATGATCAAGGGCAAGACTCCAGAAGAGATCCGCAAGACATTCAACATCAAGAATGACTTTACACCAGAGGAAGAGGAGGAGGTTCGGAGAGAGAACCAGTGGGCATTTGAGTAGAAGGAAAGAAGTTCAACCTGTATTTCTAATTGCCTTCTGTGTTGGACATGGATGGATGTTAAGGTTTTAATGCTTTGCAAACAATTTCCATTTTGTTTCCATGTCCCTTGTCTCTCCACGTCAGTTTCAATGTGTTGATATGGTATATGTCCTTGCCTTGTAATTTCTGTGTTTTAGATGACCTAATTATGCCATCTGTGATATGCTATTGTTGTTTCACCATATGATGCTCTACTACCAGTTCTTTGGCACCTCACATGTTTGGAACCTGCAAGCAAGTTTTATGTGATTGGGATGCTATGAAGTGATCAATTTCTTGTTTAGGTTTGGAAGAAATCCAATCTTAAGGTGATATTAGGGATATTCGGGTCCCTTGCAGTCTTATCCAATGACTAGGCTGAGAGATCTCAGTGAGAAATATAAATACAATTCTCAGGTAGCCTGGCAACATGCATTCTTATTTATACGCGTTGAGCTTGAGATGATATACTACGAGCATCACAAGCATTCTTGTATTTATTACTTGTAAAATGCATCTTTTTGATGTAGTTGTTTCCTGAATCACCTACTACTTGCGACGAACGGAGTGCGGACATTAAATTTTTTGGTTCTCCATGTAATTGACCCGAACATGTCTTTCTGTAATGAAGAGACAGTTGGAGTGAAAATTATGTGATAACCCAGTCTTTGGCCGTTCTTTGTGAACTGCAAGCTAGTTGGAGTCACGGTGACTGTTAGACCAATAGGTGCTTCAATTGTTAGAGAGTAAGTTGCGGTACCATCTCCAGCAACGTTTGTGAGGGTTCTGGTAATGTTCCTACTGTGTTTTCCAGTGAGGTTGAAAACTGCTATTGACGGATAGTTGATATTGGATATCATATTGACTTTTGATTCCTTCGGACAAGCAAAACCAGCTGGAACATCTTTGGAAATAACTTTAATTGTGGATATATTGTACCCGTGATAGCACAGGAAGTATAAGTAGTCAATGGCGGTGGTTTCATAAACTAGCCCTGGTTGCAATGCTCCGTTCGTGCTCATTTCACCCGCCCCATAATCATAAGCTGTGGCAATAGCACCTAACTCTGTTGTTATTGGGGCCTTCATATTGTTTATCTGAGATGCTGTATTCCAGAAAAAAAGGAAGGAAAACGAGGATTTCATAGATTAATACGAGATTATGAAAAATATGAACCAAGTAATTTACTCTTGCTTGTTATAGACCTTCACCTGTTGTCATAATGGCAGACTTGATAGCAGAGGGACTCCAAGAGGGGTAATGGGATTTGAGCACAGCAGCCATTCCAGAAACATGCGGACATGACATGGAGGTTCCTGACATAATTTTAAATTTTGGGATTTCTCTACCTTCATCAGTTACTTCTCCATCATAGGCCGTCCAAGCTGCCAGTATGTTTGATCCCGGTGCCGCTATATCAGGCTGCAAAGCAGGAAGGCAAGAGAACAATTCATTAACACATATACCTGTGGATCGAATCAAATAATATGTAGCTAGGAGGTACAGGCTTTGCCTTGAGGATATTTCTTGAGATGGAGGAAGGCCCTCTGGATGAAAAGTAGGCGATAGCAGGTGCTGGCTTATATTGTGACACCACTGTGGTGGGTAGGATTGTTGCAACTGGATTTCTGGGAAGATATCAAAAATATCAGAACTAAAGTATATCCTTAAACGTTGTCATGAATCTGTCACTCGTACAGCTACATGTAAAGATTGTACCGAGATAATTGTGTCTTACTTGGTTGAGTTTAGGTAGGCAAAGATCTCGACAGCATCCTTTGATCTGATCACAGTCATTGGAAATTCATCGAAATCAGATGCATCTCCATTTGTCTTGTCGCTGACCAAGACAGCACCAATTCCTTCCAAGTTCCGCACCTCGTTCATCTTATAATATGAGTTTATATCTTCATCATTGTCACAGATGACGATTTTTCCTTTGATCTTTTTCCCATCCATAGAATCTGGGTAGCAGTTTCTGAACCAACACATGTTCTATGACACAAGTCTTTGGTGCTAATGTCTAGGATCCTTGTGAACTATTTGTATCTCTTATGAGTTTAAGCTAATACATTTGTGATTATTTGTCATCTTTAGAAGCAAAATAAGGGGCTATCACATAGATATTGCATACCTGGCATCCCTTGCGTCCGCACCGGCCTTCTTAGCTGACTTCGCATAAATCAATGGATGTACTGGAGATTTTCCAATATTGGCAAAATTTATGGCTTCACCCTGAATTGAAATGAGAACACTCGTTATGTTTCAAAACCACAATTTTATTGGATGAAAGATTACTATTAGCAAAAGCAAAACTTAAAGGTAACTTCATCAAGAAAAGTAACTTGATTGCTTCTAAGAATAACATCTTTACCTTGATCACCTTTTTTTTATCAAGCACAACATTAGACTCGAATCTCCGATCTATGGTTGTTGCAGCAACTGTCAGAATCCAGGGCGCACCATTCGAAACAGTTTTTTCCGATGGCCCATCGTTCCCTGCAGAGCAGACCACGGTGATACCATTCTCAACAGCGTGGAACGCTCCAATGGCTATTGGATCTTCCTTAAAATCGGAGATGCGTGATGCTGGTGAACCTAGTGACAATGATAGTATATCAACACCGTCTTTAATGGCATCACTGAATGCAGCTAATATACTGGACCCAGCACATCCGTTTGGCGTACATATTCTGTACACAGCAATCCTTGACCCAAGTGATCCACCTTTCGCAGTCCCGGAAGCTAATCCATGGTAAGATGCACCAGGGACCATAATTCCTGCTGCAGTCGAAGCTACATGAGTGCCATGACCATTCATATCTCTTGGTGTATTAACAAGTCCGTCATCGTCATCGCCAGGGCCATTGTAAGATCTTGCTCCAATTAATTTTCTGTTGAGGATCAAAACCATAAACATCATGAATAAACATAAGCAAACTAATGGGAGAAAAAATTGTCCGATATCCAAATTCTAGTTGACAGCGCAGGTTTTACCTATTACAATTGGATGAGTTGAAATCTCGAGCTTCGACACAGGTACCCTTCCAGCTTGATGGTATTGGATCCATATCCTTGTCACTAAAACTCTTAGACTCGGGCCAAATACCTTCATTTCATGTAGCTCGAAGCTTACACGTCATTTTTTGGAAAAAGAAATGATGCTTTGAGTTTATATAGAAAGTACAAGAGATTTCACCTGTATCCAGGATTCCAATGATCACATCATATCCTCGAGAAGATAAGTTAGAGTCAGAATTTGGGCTCAAGTCGATCTTTACATCGGTTCCGTATTTCAAGAAATCCCATGAACGAGTTGTGTGGAGTTGGTAGACAGGATCAGGAAAAACTGATACGACCCCTGGGTTTTTAGCAATTGATTGTGCCTCTGCTGCTGATAAACGAGCTGTAAACCCTGAAATTCCATGTTCGTAGCTGTGCACTAGAGCATTCTTTCTCCTAGCAAGCACAAAGATATTCAGGCTACCGAATCACTTTGATATCGAATTACTTGCGCAAGTAAAAGCAAATTTATCATGTTTTTCTTAGATTGTATCGTCTGCTCTGATTTATAAATGTTAAGCCATCACACAGATCATTTAAAGGTGAGTTTAATGAGTATGGGACAGAAAAAGTTCACCGTTTTAAGACAGAGCTCAGAAGCTGGGCATGTTCATTCTTTGAAGAACCATTTGCTGTCGCAGCTCCCATGTAAACAATATAAACACCATCCTTCTCTCCCTCGTCTGCTCCTGATTTTACCAGAAATACATCAAAGAGGATAAGGAACAGCACATAGCATAGGGCAGAATATTTCATAGATTTAACTGATGGGGCAAGGCTACTCTAGTTTATTGATGTTTGGATACAAGTGAGAAAGCTATTAGACAGCCATCTACTGCTACTTATACTAGTATGATGGTGCTTGTATGTGATAGTAGGCAGCCGCAGACCCCATGACATATCCTCCAAAGTGCGCCATTGATCATCTTTGGCACTCCATAGTTGGAAATGGTGGAGGTGGTGGTGGTGGTGGGGTGGTGACGGTACATGGAAGTGGTGGTGGTACAAGATATTTTTATAGTAATTGCCCTCACGGCACCAACTAAATGCGCCCCCATCTTGAGCATAAATGTAGAATAGAAGGTTGGCAAGGGAACCATTCACGTACTTAACACCCGTTTGTGTGCCTGAAAGCAAATTACAAGGAAAATTCTCTTTGGTAAAGGCATATTAAGAAATAAATTATTTGAAATGCTTGTATGTGCCATAAAAAAATAAGTTCAAAAAACATTGTCGGATATATTGAGAATAGCTTCTTTTTTGTTGTATTATCCTTATTATATTTGTTCAATTGTCATTCCTACTCCCTTATCTAGATATGCTTTAGCTAAGGGAGTTGTTGGAATTTTTTCTTTTGCACTTCAAAAAGAAGAAGAAGAGGTTGATAATTACTCTCAAATGTGATATCTTTCCACTAGGGATCAAGCACGTTTTTGTCTTTTTTTGAGACATAAAGGGAGAGTAATTGCTTCTTCCAATCATATTTTTGGTGCACGCCGAGTATGATTTTCATCATTTTCATGATTGAGGACAAGAATTATTCATCGGGTATCAATTTTGGCAACAATGTATATAGTGTGGAAAAGGAATAGTGAATGAGCCAAAATTAGGATAGAACTCATTAAATCAATGCTTGTGCCTCTTGCACATGCCCTGCCACACCAAAATTAGTGTCCATAAACTTCTGTTAACAACTCTTCTTGTAAAATATCAATCGGGTCAATTTTGATCTTTGTCATACTGACCAGAAATTGTTACTTCTTCTAAATTGCAGGCTAGTTGGAACCACTGCGATTTTTATACCGTTCGGTGCTTCAATGGTTAGAGAGTATGTTGCAGCACCATCTCCAGCAACATTCGTTAGGGTTCTGTTAATGGTCCTGGCCTGATTTCTAGCGAGGTTAAGAACCGCTATGGATGGATAGTTGATAGTGGACATAAGATCGACACTCAAGTCCTTCGGACAAGCAAAACCAGCTGGAACATCTTTGAAAATAACTTTAATTGTGGATGTATTGTTGCCGTGATGGCAAAGGAAGTTTAAGCAGTCAATGGTTGTGGTTTCATAAACAAGTCCAGCTGGTTGTAATGGTCCCCTAGTGCTTATTTCTCCTGCCCCATAATCATAACCTGTGGGTTGTAATGGTCCACTTGTGCTTATTTCTCCTGCCCCCTTAATCATAAGCTGGGGGTATGACACCTAATTCTGTTGCTGTTGAGGCCTTCATATTGCTTATCTGAGATGCTGTAGGCCAGAAAATACACCATTGATTTGGTTATGAAAATCACCAAGTGATTTAATTTTTGTTTTTGTAGATCTTTACCTGTTGTCAAAATGGCAGGTTTGATTGCAGAGGGGTTCCATGAAAGATAATGGGATTTAACCACAGCAACCATTGCAGAAACATGTGGACATGACATGGAAGTTCCTGAAATCACGTTGAATAGTGGGGGTTCTGTACCTTTTAGAGTCAATTCTTTATCATTGGCCTGCCAAGCTGCCGATCTGTTTGCTTCTGGTGCTGCCATTCCAGGCTGCAAGGTGCAAAGAAGGGAGACAGCAGAACAATTTATTTGCACATACTCAGGCGAGGCTTCTGTGACTCGTGGGAGATACTATTCATGAATCCAATGAAATAACGTGCCTAGGAGGAAGAGGCTTTGCTTTTCCTTGAGGATATTTCTTGAGATGGAGGAAGGGCCTCTGGATGAAAAGTATGCCAAAAAGGTTGGCTTATATTGCGGCACCACTTTGGTAGGTACGATTGTTGCGACTGGATTTCTGGGAGGTTTCAAAATTTGTCAGCAAGAGAATTGCCATAAATTTGTAGCTGATTCAGCTGAGTTGTATCGAGATGATAGCGTGGATCTTGATTGGTTGAGTTTATGTAGGAAAGGACTGCAGAAGCATCCTTTGAACTGATCAGTCATTGGAAATTCCATGAAATTATTTGCAGCTCCCCTTGTGTCATCAACCAAAACAAGACCAATTCCTCCCGAGTTGTGTGGCGTTGGTAGACAGGATCGCGAAAAACTGATACTACTTCAGGTTTGTTAGCAATTGACTGTGCCTCTGCTGCTGATAAACGTGCTGCAAACCCTGAAATTCCATGTTTACAGCTGAGCACTAGGGCCTTTTTTTCTCCTAACAAGCACAAACATACTCAAATTAAACATCAACGTTTTTATTATTTAGGTGATTTTTGAACTGAAAAATCTGTTCTTATACTATTTAAAGAATTCTGAAAAAATTGATTATTTGATTCTTTTTTTCATAGATTGAACAAACCAATAGGCTGGAAGCTGAATGAAATAATTCATGGATCAAGCCCTCATTCAAATTTTATTTGGTGAAAAATAATGAAACAATAAATCCAAATCCAGACTTGAGTACAAGTCAGGCTAACATGTTGAAGTCTAAAATTTACTTCCAAGCTTGAGAACACCCAATTTTAACTTCTTATTTTATAGATACCTGGAAAATTTTATTTTTTTACATAAAAGATAATTTTTTTAAAAGGTTTTAATTTCAACCAAAACATGTCAACTACCAAAAAATTATTTGAAATTAATTTCATAATTTTTTTTGGTACAATAAAAAACAAACTAAACAATTCTAGAGAAACGCTGATTCACTGTAAGCTGGCTCATTCTAAAAGGAGGAGATTCAAATCATAAGCTACGTAGACTTCCTAGCTCCAAGTTTCGCCATGAAGTCAGCACAAGCATTGCCATCATTGGTAAGTCTGTTAGTTGAAAATTAGACTGATTTTCCCGAGTTTCTTCTCTCTTTGCTTATTGAGATCTCATGCCGAGTGTTACTATTTGTATTATCATTCGCCCTCAGTTGAGGTACCCCCATCTCTTCCCGGCGAGTTCTCTTATTGTTCTCAGGTGACACTGAAGGTGCTAAATCATATAGGCCACTAAATATACATTTTGTGCCGTGTTAAAAAAATATTTTTGACAATCTTGCGGCCAGGTGTTTGTGTTTTAGTTCCACTGGGCTCTTCTCGGACAAAGACAAGCCTTTGACCCTCTACCTGAGCTATCCTCCTCTGTCCTTCCACTGGACTCAAGCCCACTTGCGTTACATGTTTCGGCCCAGTTTATTTAATAGGTCCTTCAACCTTCATAGTTGGGCCTTCTAGAGCATCATATTTATTATATGATAACGTATAATCCTTTTCCTTATTACTCCTAGATTTTCTATCACGCGCCACAATTAGCCAATCTCCATGAGTTTCGCCTTTCTCTAGCTGCATGGCCAAATTTTCAAGATTTGCTGGCTCTACCCTAACACCAGGGCTAGTCCCCTCTGCCGCCCCCATCCTTCATGCTAGCCAATTGCTCCGCCATGCTTCTATGAGAATTTATCGGGCATGATCTTGCAATATGGCCATAGCACCCACATCGAAGATTAAATCTCAAATATCTCTATTAACTATTTTCTTAACCAAATTTTCCAATGCCTTAAATGTTAATATCTGGCACAGAGCTCTTCAAATATGTTCATCGTATTAACAAAAATCCCAGAAGCTAAGCATGGTCATTCTTTAAAGAATCATTTGCTGATGCAACTCCCGCGTAAACAATATATAAACCCCATTATCCTCTCCCTAGCTGCTCCTGGATATTCTATCAGAAATGCTATAGAGAGGAGGAAAGGGAATGCATAGCATATGGTAAAAACTTTATTTCATGTGCTTTCCAGTTTAGGGATGCTTGGATTCAAGTGTAAAGGCTGCTAGTAAACAGGCTAGTGCTAGTTATAACAGTACAACGGTGCTTGTGTGTGCCCTATTTCTCAGTTTTTGCACTTAACAGGTGGATGTGGTGGTGTCGGCGCTGGTGCATGGAAGTCAAGGGCAAAAATGATCACCCAAATTGATGATGCTGCTGGTATGTTTGGTACCGCGTGCTTGATTTGTTTTAAAATTATTTTTTAATTAAAAACCCATTAAAATAATATTATTTTATATTTTAATATTAACACATTAATATCATGAAACACATTTAAAAAACACCAATTTGAGTTTCAATTCATAATTTAATATTTTTTTCGAGTGAAAAACGAGTTAGAATTGTAAAAAAACTCACTTAATTAACTAGATCCTTACAGGTAATTTTATAGTTCAATCAATGTTTTTGTCGATTTCTAAATATGCCAACATCTTGAAGCACAAATGTAGCAAAGAAACTTGGCAAACGGATCGAGCCACTCGTGGGCATAACTTTCCAACTAGAGCGAATATTGTATTTGGTCCACATTTCAATATTAATTTGATGATAGATTGTGCCCTAATCGCGAGTTGGAACTCGAGGGTGTGCTGGTGTCCATGTGGCAAAACACCCAAATGAACAAAATGGAGCCACCGCAAAAGGAAGATGTTGGCGAACAACTTGAGCGTGATTGCTTTTTGTTAAGCATCGAAGACATATATATTCCTTTTTGAGACATATAGGGCCACTAGTTACCTCTGCGGAATCCTATTTTTGGTGCAGGCTGAGAATGATTATAATCATTTTCTAATTATTTTATGACAATAATTTTGATTTGGAATCTATATCTGTCGGCAACAGTGTACAGTTGCATACAGTTGTGTTAGGACTTGGGGAAGGAATCTTTTGCATGGTGACCGAAATGTAGGTCCATTGTCTGGCCTCAACTGACTCTTCGAATCAAAGTTGTAACAAGCATATAATTTTTTAAGAGTGGAGTTACATGTTGATTAAGCATATCAATGACTCAATATAATTCTTTTTATTATAGCACATCATTCTAGAATATTTTTTTTATTGAAACGGTGTTATTTTAGATTTTTAAAAAATTCAAAACGGTATTATTTTAGTAAAAAAATTAATTTAAAATAAAATTTAAATATAAATTAGATTTCAAAATAAACAGGTCATCAAATTAACTATCATACAAGTTAATACCCACTAAAATTAGTATCAACCACATATTTATGTCAATTTTTCTTCTTTTTCTTCCTTTTTGTCTTATTCAATTTAGGTCTCTAACAAATTTTAAAATCCTCTAAATTGAGTCCCTCGTCTATATCATTGATGGATTTGAATGAGGTAAAGCATACATCAAATTTCTTGAGCTGAAAATAATAAGAACATGTACTAAAACAAGCACTAAGTAGGCAATACATTGTTTATGCATGGAAAATAATGTGCCATTCCTGCCACCAATTTCATTGCTTTTTGGCTTTGGTTCTGCAAGCTGAATTCGAGTAAAGCATAGATCATAAATAATTTAATTTTAAAAAAAAATTAGAAACAACATCGTTTTTTATACAAAAAAAATTAATAAGTTTACAACTAGTTTTTTACCTAGTTTTATATGGGTTGACCATATCATAAATCAACCCATGTTTTTCACGGAATTATACTAAGAAAATCCCTTCCCTCATTAATTTTATTATCCGAAGCCAGTCTAGTTCTAGATCCACCAACCAATACATTCCAAAATTTATAACTATGCTTCTTTGTCCCAAGGCAAAGACAACCACTTTTATCCACCTTACATGAACATTTACTTCGTGGATGGGGCCGTAGACCACCTTTATCCCCTTGTTTTTTCAGTCCCTACGAAAAGTTAGTAGATGGCTTGAAAGTTAGTTAGGTGAGGTTGGGGAAAGTTTTATTTTTCGTGATTAATTTTGAAGAACTATTTAGTACACGCGGAGTTGTATTCTTTTTTTTTATATATATATATATATATTTCAATCAAAAAACTTAAATTTTTAGGTGAAATCTCAGGATATGATATATATTATTCTCTAACACATCCCCTCAAGTGAAAGCCCTTTGGGTTTGAAACTTGCACAGACCCACATTACCTTGTACTTGATTTTTATCAAATAAATAGTGGTGGTGAGATTCAACTTGTGACCACTTGTTCATTAAGACTCTGATACCATGTCAAATAATCATCTCAACCCAATAGCTTAAGCTTTTGGGTTTATATGGTTCTTTGACAATCTCAACCAAATAGCTTAAGCTATTAGGTGAGGTCCCGGATATGATTTATATTATTCTCTAACACATGCCCTCAAGTGAAAACCATTTGGGTTTAAAACTTGCACAGGTCCACACTACCTTGTGCTTAATTTTTATCACATAAATTGGAATGGTGAGATTCAAACTCGTGACTGCTTGGTCATCAAGGCTCTGATACCATGTCAAAGAACCATCACAACCTAATAGCTTAAACTATTAGGCAAGGTCCTATGATATGATTTATATTATTATCTATGTCAAAGAACCAATTCAACTTAAAAGCTTAAGCTATTAGGTAAGGTCCTAAGATATAATTTATATTATTCTCTAACAACGTGATCATTTTCAAGAGCCAAACTATTGAGGAAACCCGCTAATTTAAGATTTTTAGTCAATCACAAACCTTTATATGGGTTCAAAAATAAAAACAATAAAATTCAAATTAAAAAAGTTTTTTATATATAATTAAGTATTTACCACTTGATTGTTATTAATTAATTGAGCTATTAACTTACTTGCTATGTGAATATTGATGTCACACTTGCAAGGAAACATAATCATTAAATCTAACTTGTTTAATAAGTTGATTTAAAAAAACTCAAAATTTAAAGTCTAACATGATGTTTATGAATTGATAGTAATTTAACTTTTGTTTTTCCAGATCAATACTTAGACTGAGTCTGATTAGTATGCAAAGGAATGACTATAACCAGATTTGAATTCAAATATTTGAAAGTTTTATATTGAGTTAGAGAACTGGGCATAGGCTTATCTGATGGAGGATTAATTATTTGTTTATTTTCAAATCAAAGAAAGTCTTAATCACATCGTAATAGATTATCTAAAATGAGAACACTTATTCGTTGATTGACAGGCTAGTCAAGCTGATTGATAGACACGAAAGCACTAATGCACGCACAACTCATTTTTTTAACCATTTACTAATTCTAAACGGGGTCCAGATTGAACTTACTTCAAACTAGAATTTCTATATTAAAATAATACTGTTTTTATTTTCTTAAAAGAAAAAAATTAACTTGAATTGACATGTCAACTGGGACATCACTTTAAAACAGAAACCTCGAGGCAAGTTCTTAATCATAAATAAATATATTAAAAGGTATGTGTTAATATAGAATATTGCATAAACAGGAGAAGAATGATGTGATTAGGAAACTTGTATCGATCCCTAGGATTTTCTGATTACCATTCCATTAAAGTTACTCCCTTTTTGTAACAAATCAAAGCTTCAATTTATTGCTTTTCCCAATTGCCAATGTGATTTCGCTAAAGTGCAATTCCACGTAATTGCAGAGTCGTGAACTCGGTCGTCGTTCCCATCCATCTTTGAAAGGCGGTGACCATCTGAAAAAATTCAATGGCTTCTCCCCATGCTGATTAGGAAGATTTTGTACAGATTCCCATTTCTTCTAATTAAGCTTAGGACGGAATTTGACATCCAGGCCACGATGACGACCATTGATTATTCAATTTTAAAACTAGACCAGGCTAATTAATTACAAATCACGTGGATGATTGATTTTTAATCTTTCACCTGGTCTTATTCCAGGACAGGAAGCCGTGTTAGCTGTCTTCGTTTTACAAAATGTATGGGAAACTACAGCTTAGTCATCTAGTATACACATGATTTCAATTAAATTCTTCAAATATAAAATTGAGCAATATTACCCTAAATAAAATTATATATTTTAATCAATATTGTACCAATCAAAAGAGATAAATAACTCTTTTTTATATATATAATTTTTGTCGTGTGATCTCTTACTAATCAAAGAACACAGTCGCAAGTGATAGAAAAAGAAATTATAAAACTTAGTTATTCCTGTCGTTTTTCAACAAAATATCGTTATTTTTTAATTTTATTTCCTAGCATGAAATGTTATTATTTGTTGCAACTTGATATTCTGAAGAATTTGGAATAACAGGTTTGTAGTGATGTTGGGCATGTGAGAAAAAATACACAAGATTTATGAATTTTGGTAGTAAATTCTTTTGATGGCTGTAAATTAATACGGGACACAATTGAGTAATGTGTGGTAGTTTAGGGTAACTTTGACTAATCTCGAACTCTAAGAACTTAATTGAAACAGAGTATATAGTTGAGGGACGGAATCTTAGTTACTTCACTATATAAACATCGAAGCCTTTAGCTAATTCTGCATCAGACATTGAGATAATCAATTCATCATTTCTTCTTTGCTTCCAAGCCATGGCCAATTGCAATGACGAGCACTTCTGTCAAGATAAGTTGTTGCTCGATCCAAAGGAAGCTAGTTTGAAGGAACTCGTTCTTCTCTTATTCTTCTCTGATGTAAGAAGTAGAAAATTCGTTGACTGCCCCGAAGAGAACCGGCTGAGAGATATTAATCGACGATGGCTAATTTTCATCTCGGTTCTTGTGCAAAAAATCCTTCTTTCTTGCAGGGAACCCTTGGCTCAAACAGGGCATACTGTAGAGTACTGGTTAAATCTTATCTCAAACAACGGTGGCCTTTTCAAGCTCCTGTTGAATTATTTGAAGGGTATGTGCAGCTCCCTTGAATTTTTATTTTTTCGTGGCATAAAATCAGGGAAGAATTAGAGCATAAATCAGTTTACTTGTGCATTGAAAAACGTTTTTGGTCACCTTTTGATCGAATCTATATATGTCCATGCATGAGTGCATGCAGTTACAATCAACCCTTTAATGTATAATATGGGGTTCTAATAGCTAATTAAGAATGGATTGTACTTATGCAGACAAGGTTGTGAGGCCGGATGAATCATCAGCAACGTTCAGATCTGCGGTTGGACATTCTGACTGGAGAGTAGAACTAGACAAGAGTAGCAGACCCGGGGAAATAAAATATAACACTTCCTTGTCTTTGATGGCCGCCAAATTGTCATACGAAAACAAAGCTTTCATCGAAACCATCGTCAAAGATCATTGGAACGTAAGTATCAGCACTAACACCACATGATCACACACACCTTTTTGTTTTTGGTTATAACATGGATCGAGTTACAGAAAACCTAACTGTCTAGCCTAGAGCCCAAAACTTGTTCCATTTTTTTGATTAATTTGTGCTGTTGAAAAAAAATTTATGTGCTCAAACTTGGTACTTTTAATGGAGGCATGTCCCTCAATTACAGTACAATATGTAGAATTAGTTTTGATCATATCTACTAGCTAGCCGTGAAAGAAAAAAGTGCAGCTAGAGAAATTAATGAAAATGTTTCACTGATATCCCATGAGATGTAACGATGGTTGTTTTTCGTTTTCTTTTCACTTTTCTGCAGATGGAGTTCTTGGGTTCCTACGACTACTGGAACGGTAAGAAGCAAGGCTTATACTTTCAATCATAGTTACTCAGCCCGCCCAGGCTAGTAGGTTCATATGATATATAATTTCATTATTTGGAGTATAGTACAAGTTAGTTTATTTTGAATTTGTGGTTAACCTAATTAATTAATCAATCACGTGCTCTCCACTTCATTAAACATAATTGACTTGGTTAATCTAACTAAATTATTATTAAATTCTTGGGTTTGAGTTTATTTAAAAAAAATTAATATTTTTATTTAAAACGGATGTATATTTTATTTTAAAATTGATCGAGCAAACATAGAACTCGTTCTTGGATTGAATCAAACTTCATACTAGATTGATAAGTATGCTTTCAATTAGAAAATTAGAGGTTATCATTTCTCGGAAAGAACACTATATGATAATGTTGTCACAGCTGATATGGAGGTCCGTATGATCTAGGAATTAATATCAAATTTAACACCATCTCTTTGAAATAACTCTTACCTAACCATTATCTAAGTCAATTCACGGCAAGGAAATTTTAGCATGACATTTCAAGGATGAGACAAAACATAAACGTGGATAATATGTTAAAATTTTAAAACGCTGGTCATGTTTTGATTATAGACGAGCAAGATTCAGAATTGAAGTGTTGTTTGTACGTAGGAAGAGAATATATAGAGACACAAAGAAAAGTAAACATGTTGTAAAATCCAAAGCTCTTGAACTTTAAGCAACATCATCAGGTCAGGTCAAGGTATTCTAAAGACAAAAACATAAGGTCAAGGTGATGTAGGCTGCGAGATACACAAGGAAATTAATTGACTGGTGCACTCCATTCATTGAAAAAAGAATACTCCATCTCGTAGGATAGCACGAGAAACCAAACTAGTTTATTTTATTAAAATTGGCCCTTTTAAAA
>Ga0307511_10001964_pt1 | contig 21588 bp, 18 predicted proteins | sample 13_EM_MG_FD_200266 | JGI IMG/M metagenome (GOLD analysis project Ga0307511, IMG submission 200266) | Populus trichocarpa ectomycorrhiza microbial communities from riparian zone in the Pacific Northwest, United States - 13_EM | ecosystem: Host-associated > Plants > Roots > Unclassified | place...
CCTTTCATTCACAACAACCCCACCCCACCCCCCCCCCCCCCTTGACCCCGACCCCTACCACGACCACGACCACGACCTCGACCTCGACCAGCTTGATTTTGTGGTAGGGGGTCGCCATAGGTACGTTCTATAATCTTAATTAATATTGGTGCACATAACCATTATGTAGATGCAGGGAATATACCACAAAGACTCAAAACTGACATTGCTGTTTCCAATCTACGCATATCAGCCCCCTCGGCATCATATTTAGACTGTCTTGCAGTCCTTGATCGAGCTAACTTTGCACCACCACGCCCCCTAGCAGCCTGAGCACCCTCTCTTGCCTTTTTCATTACCTCAGCACGTTCCTTGGCTTCCTTAGCCTTTTGCTCTTTAACCAACTTCCGTGCCTCTCGATTTTCTACCTTCTCAGCTGCTAGGGCTGCAGCATTTGCAATACGAGTTTTCTCCTCTTTCACATAGGCTCGGTGGAGTGTTTGAGGAGCCTGTAGCTGCCTCTGTGAACGAGGCTTGATCTGCTTGCCGGTACGAAGCTCTTTGACCCCTAAAGAGTTAGGCTCAATTACCCGGTACTGAACAATCTTGCTCTCCAGATATCCAAGTGATTTCTGCAGAATTTGACGGGAATGCGGGGTCATATTGAGGCTCAAAGCTCCTTCCCAAATGCTATCTACTTTAAATGGGGTAGAGGGGTAGGTTTGGCTGTTTCCTCATTTTCGCCCTGATATCGATCGACAACCTTGCCTGGACAAAATGGCCATATTCCGGAAGCCTCAAACCCACTCAGAATATTAGCCTTAGTTAATGCCTGATCACGGGTAATGCAAAGGCATTCCCAGAATTCTTGCTTTCCAAACGATTGGCCAGGATGCTCATATATGAAGTCCTGAAGGGCAGTTCGATATGCTCGTCCCAAAGGTGCAAAACAGGCGACATCAAGTGGTTGCATTAAGTGGGTAGAGTGCAGTGGAAGGCAATATGGAACAACCCGGTGATCTAGGGCATATTCAACTACTGGCCAGCAAACATGCGAGCTGTGTCCATCCACAATAAGCATGTGCCAGGGGGGGGGTATCGGGGGGGTGCCAGAGGGGATGCAAGGGGTTGTATGAACATCGAAGTGCTTGACAATGTAATCTAATCCTAGACCGTCGCCCATATAGCCACTAGGTGATCGACTGAATGTTGCGGGCCTTGAATCTGGTGTATAAAACCCAATGCAATGCACTTTGTTTGCCCAGATCACGAATGGATCACGTGACCAGTGGCGCTTATAGTCTCCAGCACTTAACAGAACTCCCGATTGCCATCAGTCCTGGCCACCTTAGACCGTGCATTCGCTCGAACAATAGCCTTTTGGCGACCAACTGCTAGACCCATAATGATACCCTTTTTATCACAGTTCCAGAGATTTTCGGGGATGATCTTGTACTATGAAGAAGAGACCTTAATGTCTGATACCATTTCCGCTGCTCCTCAATGGTTGCGGTAACCTTTGCCCGTGCTTTTTATCAGATATTGGCAATACTTGAGCTTGATACTGGGATGTCGGGAGAGAAAGTGGCGCCCCCAGTGGATACCAGGGATAAACTTAGAACTCCGAGCTCGTAGAATGGCTACAGCCATAGATACAAGCATCAACATAGTAACTGGGAAAAAGAAGTCGCTCATTCTTCTACACTAGTCTACTACAGCGTCCTCCTCACCAGCGGTGAGTAGTTGTTGCTCTGGCGGGCTTTAGATCTCGGTTGGGTGCCCCTGCATCTGTGATGCAGTGTCCACGCATTCACCCCATAGGCCTTTGCTATCTTTGCCTTTGATTCATCAGGGTGTATTCGCGCATAGTCCAGAGCGCGTACTAGCTGCTTGTCATGGAGGGTGAGCTCGAGTTGGAGCTGCTTGATCTTTTTTGACGTCTTTGGTGGCATTGTTGCTGCTTACAGTCAATAACGGCGCTGCAACGCTGCAGCGGAGATATTGGAGCGGAGGCCTGAAGCAGTGTACACTAGCCTATAAGCGTACTTTACCTAGTTAGGTATAGTAATTAGACAATAGTCAAACTCACTTTACAATGCCTTATGCATTCACTAATAGACAGTTCTATCAGCTCGCCAGCGCCATTCAAGGGTTACTTCCGAGTTGTGGTTTACATGCACCGACTAGGTATAACAGACACCCCAACATACATACCAACTATGGCTTAGTTTTCTAACGCAGGTTCTCAGGAACGTTTGGAAAGTTAACCCGCATGAGTTCAGCAAAGACTATATATAACAAAACAAGTAGTTGGGGCATCTGTTTTATGTGCTCCGAGGGCCATACCAAGGCCTATATAGGCCTTTATGTGATAATTTATCATCCTTAATTGAACCCAATGAATAACGTTGAGGAATCCCCATCAAATGACTATAGATAGGTAGGTACCTAGGTGATTTGGGTACTTGTATATCATCTGGGCTTTACACGACGCCCTGGGAGACGAAGTAATGTTGAATCGAGGGAGGGCCACAAGGTAGAGTTGTATTGAAACAGCCAATAACTACCTAAGTTAGCTAAGGTTGGCATAAGAGCTGGGTAGGAGGTACTATATTTTTCTGGTGCTTTGCGCTAACAGGCATCTACTTTCGTGAAGAGGCGGGACTTACAATTACTTTCTCGAGATCACTCGGAGAGTGAGTACGTAATTTGTGGTCTGGCGACATAATTTGTATGAGTCCTTAGCCCTTTCTGAGCGCCCGGCCAGAAATACAGATACCGATAGCACAAGGACATCGGGCCAACCAGACTAAAAGCCGGAAGCTAAGCACGTGACCCTGCTCTGCTCTGTGTTCGGTTCTACTACAATAATCCTTGCCCTAAGGCTCAAGGCGGCGGACATATGTACTCAAGTACTTTGTTCCACCAGACTAATTCCGCACGAGCAAGGCTCCCTTGTCGTCCCACCCAAAGTTTGCGAGATAGTTCGCTATTCATTTCCCATACTTGTCAAGCTGACTACAAATGGTTCAAACGCAGGTTTACGCTTAGCCTGTTGAAGAGAAAATTTCAGTATATCAAAAAGTTGTTAGCGGCATAAAGTAGGGAGTGGCAGGGTGTCGCTTCATAGGATATTTGTTCCCTGGTTCAATGTACTACCAGACTAGGTCTAGTTCATGTTTTTCCACTCAGAGAACTATGCTTACTCGGCACCCACTCGGAAGGATTTCCAGTAGTGCTATCAAGCATGATACCATACCGTGCATGTCATGAGCCCGAAGTACAATGGAGTTTCGAGAATGAGGCAGAACCACCTTGTACTAATGAGAATATAAATATACCCCGCGAGTGCCTTATTTTCGTTTTTAATCTCTATCGCCTTTAAGGTTTGAATTTCAGGACTGTCATTAAGTCTGGCGGCAATCTAAGGTCACGTTGTGCCAAGAAGAGTTATGTCGAGTCGTCATCCCATCCGCAAGCGGCAACAGCATTGTTCCGAACACCCATCAGTCCGGAAGCATTATATTCTTCCACAGTTACGCCTCCTTGCGCCAAAAGCCAAAACGCCGCTTTTGCCACCAGTACAACAGAGGCTACAGTTAGAGCGTAATAAAATCTGGGATGTACAAGATACCGAGACCCCCACAGACGCTCCAGCCAGTGTTAAACCCCAACACCTAGCAACTTCGCAATCTATCTCTTTTGGCCATGACTTTACATCGCCCCAGCCCCTTTTTCCTGATTCCACGGTCACAAGTCTCGAGGAAAAACAACATGCAGTGGTCACGTCAAGTACGGATACATATTCCAGCAGGATGCCATTAACCTCACCCGATGTTGGTTTTCCAGAGTTTACACCCGTGAATCTACTCTCAGGAGTGGTTATACACGAAAGCCATGGTATCTCGACACACCATCTACCGTATAGTAGTTTACAGTTTCAGGAGACTATCCATAATCAGTACGGTGGGAACTACTGCACACCGAGACTGAATACCCCAGAGGTTTGGACATCCATGACTAAGCCGACTATCGATATTTCCCAAGGTCAGTGCTCCATCCACTCAATATGGTTTGCACAAGGCGGAAATGAATACATTCTGATATCAATATGACTACACAGATCAATCGTCCCAATACACTATCGATCAACACCCCCCATTATCCAACCAACCATTACCGGCCATTCAACCTGCACAGCATACACTATTGCCGCAAAATTGGCAGCACGTGCTTTGTGCCAATTGTCCCTTGATCTGGTGTTTACACCTCGAAAGCATCATGTTTAGTGACCCAGAAGACAAGGGGATAAGCAATCTTAAGCGCAGCTACCGAGATTTACGGCAGCACATCCATGAGGCACACCAGTGGCACTACGGAGCTTCTTGTTCTTTGTGTGAAAACCTTTTCTGCTACCATTTAGAGAAGATGATGCTCCTAGAGGTTGTGAAGGGAGACCTCTCTGAAGTCAAGATTGATTTGCAAAGTAGCTTTACGACGCTGAGGGACCATATTCAGGAAGCTCACGGTGGTTGCTAAGCACCCTTTCACGGCGCTAAGAAGGCGCCCGAGGGAACAGGGATATGCAGACGAGGTTACTATTATTGTTACTCGGCTTTGCAATACGTCATTTTGTCATTTGTATGTTTTGATGATTGACTCGAGGAAGGTCACCGCCGGCACAACTAGCGCAGGTCCCTAGGTGACGGCCAGCTGCTGCTTTTCTCCACTTTCCATCTTTACCCTTGATTTTTTACTATTTGGCCCTTTGCAGTACGAAATTTATTCCCCTTTTTCTTTGTTTTTTATTCCCCTTTACTTTCGGGTGCTCTGGCAATGACTGACAACTCATCTTTCCAGTCGTGGTGCCCCATTTCACCGCGAAAAGAGGTCGGAAGATACAATTTCGGCCCTTTCTTTCCTTTGAAAGCCTCGGTATATGATTATCAGTAGGGTAAAGGTTTTAGCAGGGTGCTCAAGCATCCACCTTGGAGTTGAGTAATTTCGTGACCAGACACTTAGTGCTGACCATTGTTCTTCTTGTTATCTAAACCTCATTCTGTTGTTTGTTTATTGTTTGCTATTTCGCACCCCCTTTTAAATGACAAAATTTATGGTTGTTGCGTTCTTTTTCCACCTTGAAGTTGACGTTCAGTCTCATCTTATAAATCCGGTTTGACAAAATATGCCGACTCATTATTGGATCCCCGTTCTGGTTATGTCATCAGTGTATTGATTGGATGAGTAGTTTCTCATCTGATTTAGCGTTGACCCCCCTGTCCTGTAACGCATGCGACGCGGAAGGCCGGTAGATATGCGATGTCACACCTGCAGATGATCTGTTGTGGTTAAGAAATGAGGCTAGACCAGATGGAGTACGGTCCCAAGCATGTAAGCGTGCCAACCAGACTAATGTCAACCAGGCTAAGCTTCTCCTGCATGGCACCAGCCAACCGTCATTAGTGCCAACTGCAAATCTTCGGATCTTAGTCACCACATACTATATCTTCTTTACTTAAACGGAATTTCCTAAATGGGAAGTCACTTCCGAAATAGGTAAGCCTGTCGATCATAATTAGGGCTAAGACATACTGTACATCTGTACATACTTACCTTCTTCACCTTGGCAGCAACCAACGACATCGCCAGGCACCTCCCTGGAAGATATTGAGGACCCTCGCTGCTTTGAGACATTACAGCTTGGAGATAAAGATAAACAACCCTAGCACACTTTGCATAAGACCGAGCGTCAGATCCACGTTGGTACAAGAAATATAGGGTGGGGAACACCATGGAGGGTATGGAGTCAGTTACCCTCATCACTTTTTGCATGTATTTTATGCAAATTCGTACATAAAGTTCCCTTGACCTTGGTGGATATTAAGTTGGATGGTGTTTATAGAGTAGGCGTCCTTACTTCAATTTTCTTTTGTATCACTCATCTTTACTCCATTAGCCTACACACATATGCAATGGGGGGTACTTCATAATGGCCAGAGTACCATCATTCAGAGGATATATGCCTTCATTCGGGGAGGGGTATGTTTCGTGCCAGCCACACAAAGCGCAGTACTACCACTTGTCCCCCCCGGTACTACCTTAAAGGGCGTACAAATGTATGGTCATTCAGGGAGGAGAATTGGTACCCTCCGAATCCCTTAGGGATACCAAATTGACCGAAGGCCTAGGCATCCGGAACGCTGCAATCGGTGGTTACCAAACAAAAGTCACCGATGATTTTGAGAGCATATTTATTTGTTCACAGGCTAGCCTGTATATTCCGGAATTCTCCTGGTTGTTAATTAGGTTCACGTTTCACCATACATGTTGTCCGTGAATATAGCCTAGGACTGGTACACAAAACCAGACATGGGGTGTTGGGGGCGCCGACAGTACCTCAAACCTACTTACATAATCTGATCTATCCATTGGTGGAGACATGCCTCTGGTCTCTATAATACTGGACACGGTGGTCAGAGTATACTAGCATTGAGTTGCTCTGTTAGGCAATGGTATCTAGAGATTGGTGGCCTATAAATCATGACTGTGAACGATGGAGGCGCTGATTTAGGTTATCACTTACTCTACTTAATTATAGTAGGACTTCGATACAAGCATACCATTGGGGGTCGACCTTCATTCTTATAGCAAATACTTCTGTCTTGAAAGGGAACGACTAATGTGTTCTTGATTGACCCACATTCTTATATTGGACATCCTTATATCGAAATTCTACTGGAACCAGACTAGGATATCACGGTATACCTAGCAGAGACTCTGAATTACATAGCCCTCGCATTTAGTCAATCCGAAATTTCATAGGTAGGACACGCTTCACTTTCGAGATTCGGTCTGCCGAAAATCAACTAGACTCCGGCCCCGAACATTCAATGGTACAGTTAGTCCACAGCCATAATAGCCATAAGCGTCCTTCGTACCTGCATAATTAAACTCATCTTGTAAATTTACGGTCGGCTTTTTGGATAGGGTTTGAGCTTGATATGAAGTCTCTAATTCCAAGTTTATAGGCCTGTATACAGCCTTCTAGATGCTCTGGTGATTTTTTAGAGTCCTCAGAGACCGAAACGTTCGGAAAATGTGCTATTCCCCATACAGTTTAGTGCTATTTCTGCGATTTTGAAAATGGCTTCAGTTCTACAGAGCACTGTGCCTCTCTCCAGGGACATTTTACCTGGCTGCAAAAAGCAGAGAAGAGACAATCTTAGTCTGGTTAGACAATCTAGTTAATGCTTAAATCCACAGTTTCTTCCATGAGATTAACTGCCAAATCCAATTTTTAACATTGCTCAGCAGAATAAACTTGGCATGCATTTACCTGAATCTTTGGCCCTGTCTAAAAATCGACCGGGATATTTTACTTCTTTGACACTCAAGGACGGCTCTCCGACACCTTTCAAAGTTCAGATATCGCGAAGACAGAGGTTCAAAATTTCGTAAAACCTATAAATTGGGTCTTGTACAAACGATTGTATAAATACCTGCTTCTCGTCTCTGATCTCTATCACCTTTAAAGTCTGAATTCCAGGGCTGTGATAACATGCAGCACATTCGTCCGCAGCTTCGTCTCCTTGCGCCGAAAGGCAAAGCGTCGCCCCACCATCTAGTATCACCAGTGCAACACAGACTACTATTGGAACATAATAATAATCAGGATAAACAAGATATCGAGGCCATCGAGGCTACCACAGCCGCCACTTCGCAATCATGTTTCCCATCTTTTGATCCGGAGTCTGCCTCTTCCAGTCATAATTTTACATTGCCCTCGCTCCTTCTGCCTGATTCTACGACTTCGAGCCCCGAGCGAAAACAATATGCGGTGGCCTCTCCACGTATGGGTATACATTCCAGTAGGGTTCCATTAACCTTAGCTAATAATGGTTCTCTAGGATTTTACCCGGAAACCTTCTCTCGGAAGTGGTAACCTACGAAAACCACGCTCACCCGACTCACCCTCTCTCGTATAGCAACTTACAGCTTCAGGGGACTATCCAAAGTCAACATGATGGAGACTACTGCATGCCAACGCTCAATGCCCCGGAGAATGCAGTTTGGGCAACCATGGCTGCGCCAGGTCATACGTTCTTAAGCCCCGAGCAAACACAACATTCCACGGTCGCTCAATCTACGAGTATTTATTCCAACAAAAGTCCATCAGCCTCAGTTGATGGTGGTTTCCCAGGACTTGCATGCGGGGGTTTAGTCGCCGGAGTGGATACCCATGGACTCCCGACTCAACATCTACCGTATAGTAATTTGCAGCTTTAGGAGACTATCCAAAACCGGCAGGGTCAAGATTTCTACACACTGCCACTCGATGCCCCGGAGGATGTGGTTTGGGCAGCCATGGCGCAGTCGACTACCCGTGTCCATGAAAGTCAGTGTTCCATCCGCTTCACGCAAGGTGAAATTTATGCATGCTGATATCCATCTAATTCTTCACAGGTCAATCGTTGCAACCCATCTCTGACCAATACCCTCCCATATCTACCCAACATTTACCCCCCATCCAACTCGTGGGCCATGCACCACTGCAACATGTGGCATGTGGCAATTGTCCCCCGATCTGGTGTTTCCACCTTGAAAGCATCACGTTTAGTGACCCAGGGGACAAGGTGATTAGCAGTATTAGACGCAGCTACCAAGGTCTACGACAACACATCGTGCGAAGACCTGTTCTGCTATCACTTGGGGAAGATAATGCTTCTAGCAGCTGCGAAGGGAGACTTTGCCGATGTCAAGATTGATTTGGGAAATAGCTTTATGACTTTGAGACAACATACTCAGGAAGCTCATGGTGGCTGTTAACTATCTTCCAATGTCACTAGGAAGGAGTCCGATGGAAAACGGGATTGTCACGGCAAGGGAGAGAGGAAATGCGGTCATAAAGTGGCACATCACACGCGCTCTACAGACCGATACAGTAAGGTACCATAGCATTGGGCCGGATGTGTTCAGATGGAGTGCTTATGGTGGGCTTGCCTACGGGAAAACTGATCGGGGGTGCTAGGATTATAGAGAAAAGACTGGTCGATGTCAAGATTCATTGTCAATCGGGGGATATGGAGCCAGGTTATTAGTGATACAGAAGAAGGATTTTGATATTACCGATGGGCTATTTGTATTGTGAACGGTCAACTTCTACAGTTATCTTTTGGTTTTTCGGCTTCCCAACATACTATTTATTTCTTACGGATTGTTGTGATCGGCAATACCTGAGAGCACTGTCTCCCGGACGGCGACAGGCACCAACTAGTTCAGGCCGCTAGGTGACTGCCAACTGCTACTTCTCTCCCGTTCCCACTTTCATCCCTGATATTCCATAGTTTTGTCGCTTATAGTACTAGGTCTTTTCTTCTTTTCTCTTTTCTTCTCATTTTTTCCTTTGTTTTCCTAATATCGCATTCCCCAAGTCGTGGTACTCCATTTCACTGTCAAGAGATAAGTCGCAAGGCGCCCTGGTTTCTGTTTCTCAGCAGCATTTGGCTATAATTGGGCTAAATCTAATTTTATTCATCTACTTTTTGCAATTAAAAAATTCCTGTGATTATTTTCTCACGTGGTTGGGTGTGTTGTTGTGCCTTTGTTCATTTAAATTGCGGGAACTACGGGAACTAGCGAACCCGTGCAACCAGACTACCTACAGAACTTAAATTAGCCGAGATTCGACATAGTGCCGAGACTACTCGAGCGATCCCCCAGATTTCGGAACGGTAGGCGGGTAGGTAGTCTGGTTGGCACTCGAGTAGGCTAGTCTCGGCGCCCCTAATAAGCGGGAGCTACAAACTCCGACATGCCTAGTACCTCAACCTATGAAATTACTTTAATAAAATATATTGTGGTGCATCCCACCACACTTTCGTTCGAACTCCTATTGGATTCCCGTCTGGCGGTTCTTCATCAGCACAGGGGGTCGGCATGGGACCTAAATGCACATCTGAAATTATTGGATACCAAAGTATTCGTAGGTGTGGGGTGGAAGACATATGATTGGAGGCACTACCTGCGACTAAATGTGTGCCCCTGGACACGAGAGGGGTAATCCGATCGCCCAATTAGCAAATATTATAGTTACCAGTCACATAATGGTAACGTTAATGATTTGTGTGGGAAGATTAGGTAATTGGACAGTAATCAATCTCACTTTACAATGAACTTATACATTCACTAATAAATACTTCCGACCGCCGCACCCTTGTATTGGTCTTTCCATAGAATTCCGGGGGCATTTCAATAGCAGAAGGCACAATCTGTAGTCTGGCGAAATAATTTGTATGAGAGTACTTAACCCCTTCTGCGATAATAGTCAGCCGGAAAATATAGATACCGATAACGCAAAGACAATATCGAGCCAACCAGACTAAATATCGGTCGACGTCGGCATCAACTTAGATCTAGAATCGAAGCGCTTAACGTTCGGAAGGTTAACCATTAGCTATACTATTATTAGGCAGAGATAAACAGCAACCTAGCCAGATAACGAGACATCTCTAATAGTATGTAGTCTAAGTAGCGTGTAGATTGGCCTGAGCTAAAGGCTCGAACTGTCTAAACCAATTGTAACCAACTAATGACGTTCGTACCCCACAACGTTTTCTGTCCGGCTTGTCAATGGATATATGTCTAACATTCACCCAGCTCGACAGACAAGGTTGGCTAGCGCAGGGGTACTTGTGCACAGCATCGGTTGATCCTAGTCTGGTTGATCTACAATTTAAGACAAGACTGCAAAAGCTGTCTCAGCGTCTAATTCTCGGTTACCACCCACAGGGCCTGCCACCCTCCCAACCACAGCACCTGCCACCCTTTCACATAATTTCTTCACCCAACTTCTACCATAACAATTCCTCTCTTATTCGCGATCCATACCCATAGCAAATCCAGTATCTGCATCCGCAACATGACTAGCCGTATCCAGGTAAGTTGCGCGGTGTCATTGCGAAGTCTTTTTTATTTATTTAAGGGTATGCCCAGTCAGCCTAAGGCTATGACCCCGTTACCTCCCCTTAAAAGGTTCGGACACCTATGGGACAACGAGCGACATAAACGTCTTGCCTTCCGAGCCTAAGAAAATCGGAACAGCCGCCGCGCCCTTCCGGCTCTCGAACCCCAATAGATATCTCGCAACTTCCAACCGCCGCGCCCTTTTGTCATTGCGAAGTCAGACCCATACCAAAATGCGGTTACTATACTGCCAAACTAGGTCTAAGTCGTTTTTTCGCAACGAGGTATTTAAAGTACAACGGAGTTTGAAAATGAGGCAAAACCACCATCTTCTGACCTTGCACGAACGAGAATATAAATACACCCCGCGAGTGCCTCCTTGTTGTCTTTAATCTCTATAACCTTTGAGGCCTGAAATTTTGGGACTGTCATTGAACGTCATCAATTCCGCGGCGCAACGTCACGATTATGTCGAGCCTTCATCCAATCCGCAAGCGGACAGCATTGCTCCCAACCCGTAAGCAACACATACTTCCACAGCTACGCCTCCTTGCACCGAAACCCAAAACGTTGCCAGTGCAACACAAGCTAGAGTTGGATAATAATAACAATCGGGAGAGACAAGATACTGATCGCGAGGCCACTACGGCCAATGTTAAAGTCCAACACCTAACTTTGCAATCAAGCGCCCCCGGGCCCTCTGTCTCTCCTAGCTATGACACTACACCGTCTCAACTCCTTTCGCCTGATTCCACGGTGTCATGTCTGGAGGAAAAACAATATGCGGTGGTCGTTTCAAGTACGGATATATATTCCAACAGGGTGCCTTTAATCTCAGTCGATGATTGTTTTCCAGAGTTTACACTAGGAAATAAACTCTCAGGGGTGGTTACACACGGTGTCTCGACACATAATCTGCCGTATAGTAATTTACAGCTTCAGGAGACTATCCAAAATCAATACTGCATACCGATACCCGATACCGCGGAGGTTTGGACATCCATGGCTCAGCCGACTATCGATGTTTATCAAGGTCAGTGTTCCATCAACTCAATATGGCTTTGCACAAGGCGAAATGAACACATACTGATATCCATATGACTCCATAGATCAGTCGTCCCAATACACTATCGATCAACACCTCCCCATATCCACTCAACAACTACTGGCTGCTCAACCTGCGTACTATACACCACTGCCACAAGTTTCGCAGAACGTGTTTTGTACCCATTGCCCCTCGATCTGGTGTTTCCACCTTGAAAGCATCATGTTTAGTGACCCGGAAGACAAGGGGATAAGCAATCTTAAGCGCAGCTATCGAGATTTACGACAACACATCCATGAGGCACACCAGTGGCATTACGGGGCTGGCTGCACTTTGTGTGAAAACCCTTTCTGCTACCATCTAGTGAAAATGATACTACTAGAGGTTGCAAAAGGGGACCTCTCCGATGCTAAGATTGATTTGCAAAGTAGCTTTACGACGTTGAGGGACCATATTAAGGATGCTCACGCTGGTTGCTAAGCACTCTTAATGTCACTGGGAAGTGGTCTGTGGGAAAAGAGGATTTTGATATTGCAGATGGGTTATTTTTATTGTGAACCAAATAACGCAAAAGATTTCATTGCGATCTCTTTGTTACTCGGCTCCTCGATACTTTACTTGATCCGAGATCAAGGTCTCCATAACCACAACAGACCCAGTTACCGCCGGCCGTTACGAACAGCCCAGCCCAGCTGCTGCTTTTGTCCCATTTCCATTTTCCCTTGATGTTTGTCTCTTTGCAGTATCCTAACCTCCATTTTTCTTTGTTTTGTTCCCCTTTACTTCTGGGTGCTCTGCCGATGACTGACATCTCACTCCTCAAGTCGATGTCACTGCCCGGAAGAGGACAGTTTGGGTTGATTTTTCTCGAAAGCCTCTGGCTATTATTGGAAAGCTGCGAGGGATGGGTTGGAGTCGGGAGCCAACCGTATACGATTATCTGTAGGGTAGGTTTTTTAGTAGGTGTTCAAGCATATGTATACCCTGGGGGTAGAGTAGCTTTGTGATCAGACGCTTAGTAGGATGGAGTGCTTATGATTGTTCTTCCTGTTCATTTTATTGTTTATGTATATTCTTCGCTGTTTTACGTTTTTACTTTACGAGCCGATGCTTTCTTTTAACTTCTCCTAAACCTCTCTTGACTAGCTCTAATGCGATCTAGAACCTTTTCAATTAAAAAGTTTGTGATCATGTCACAATGGGGACTGTGTTGTCCCTGAGGAGGAAAGCCAGAGTTCGAGTCTCAGCTACCCACCAGGTCCTATAGTTTGATTTCTTCATGTGTGTAGCTTATGTAACACTCGCGGACTAACAACCAGTGGGTACTTAGAGAGTTTCAATATATTATACATTATTCTTCTCCCCTAGCCACTCTCATCCTATGAATCCGATCTAACATCATATATGCTGCCCTCCCATTGGATTCCCGTCGATGGTTCTAGATTTCCCATCAGCACTTAGCACCATGGTCCGCATAACACCTGGGTTCACATCTTAATTCACTGAGTGAGCACGTGTTGCAGTTGCTCATTTGATTGGAACAATAGCGGCACCAACAAGCCGTACCAATGTATGCGTAGTTATCTATCCACCCAAGCTTTGAGACCGTAGAAAGTAACACGCTGTTAGGGACCGTGGAATGCTTCAGGACATTTGGGCTCGATCGCCATATCCAGACGGATTATCCATGTAGCCCCCCAATCCACGGCCTTTAAATATGTGGCACGGGATATGAGAAGATCTTAGGCTCTTGTATATTTGTTTTGAGCTATCGATTCATTAGATCTGAGCTGGAGAAACACTCTGCCAGCGTAAATCTCACCAGCGTCCAGCCGCATGGTATACGTACCAACCAGCCGTAATTATATATTTGGGTTGCGGTTGTAGACCCCCGATATAAAAATATTTGATATAACCAAATCTTAGATTCCTTCTCAAAACGGGATTCCTAAATGGGTAGTCGCTTCCGAATTAGGCAAGCTTGTCGACCATAGTTTGAGCTAAAATATACTAGTCTAACCCCTTTATGTTTTTGACAGCAACCAACAACATCGCTAGACGCCTTTCTGGAAAATATTGAGAACCCACGCTACATATATGCATACAATCCTCTTTTTTTGAGAAGAACCTGATGATGAACTCCCGAGCTCCATCATCACCAATTACACATCAAGCATCACCTCACACCATTGAGACGATGCATGTAGTTTTATAAGCTACAGCTTAGTGATAAAGGACACTACCATCTGTGCCCCCTTAATTGGCGTACAAAATATGGCTATTCGGGGAGGAAATTAGTACACCGAATTCTTGTACCAAATTGATCAAAGGCATCCGGAACGCTGCAAGAAATACCAGTGGTTATTAAACAAAATCATCGATGATTATGGGTACATATTTGCTCACAGGTCAGCCTGGTATTCATAATTAGGTTCACTTTCCACCATAGATGTTCATGAAGTATTGCAATCTAAGTCGGGTGCACAAATCACGCTAGCTGTTGGGAGGCCGGCGGTACCACGAACTTACTAATACCAATGTAAGCTTAGCTACCCCTTGATTGAGGCATGCCTCTGGTCTCTATAATACTGTACGCCGCAGTCAGAGTGGACTTAGCATTGACGTCCCAGTCGCTCTGCTGCCTTAGGTTATGGTATTAGGGATTTGTGGCCGACTGGGCAGCCTGGAAATGCTGAGTTAGGTTATCACTTACTCTGCAATTGAACGCTACTAGAGTAGAACTTCGATACATGCATTTAATTGGGGGTGCCGACCTTCATTTTCATTACGAATATATTTTTTTTATTGAAAGCTTTTTCCGGCGCCCAACTTACATTCTTATATTGAATATATTCTGCTTGCATTAGAACTCCTTATATCGAAGTTCTATTGTAACCAGACTAGGATATTACAGTATACATAGAACTCTCTCTTTCAGTCAACCTGAAATTCAAAGGCCCATATGGGTGAGACTTGCCCCGCTTTCGAAACTCAGTCTGCCGAAGATTTACTGGATTGAATATTCAATAATACCTACTACTCATCCCAGCGCAGTCTTGTGGGGCGATCAAATGTAGTCCCTTACTATGTTAGCAGAATAGTTAGAGTTGTAGAGACCCCAATAGAGCCTCACGTTGACTTGAATAGATGAGTTAATGAATGGATTAAGATTGTGGGGGGTCTGGTAGTGTGGGAGTGGGGAGGAATTTAAACGCTAATATACGATGATTAAAATGCTCAGATATACTATCATAGTGAAGTGAGTTGCATAACCGGAGATTTATGACTAATCCTCACTAGGCTTTGTCCCATGGGAGTGATATCTATTAGTGCATATGAAGTAAACCAGCAAAGTGTAACCTTGCCCCTACCTCGCTGCGAGTGGTTGTGAAACCCTCAACCCATCTCTCCCGAGACTTAAAACACATCCGTGAGGCACACCAGGGCTTCTATGGGACTGGTTGTGCTCTGTGTGAAAACCTTTTCTGCAACCATCTAGATAAAATGGTGCTCCTAGAGGTTCCGAAGGGAGACCTCTCTGATGTTAAGATTGGTTTACAAAGTAGCTTCAAGGCGCTGAGAGACCATTTCCAGGAAGCTCACAGTGGATGCTAAACATCCTCCAATGCCGCTTATCTAGGGGATTATCAGTGCGAGTAGGGGATGTGGTCATACAGTGGGACATCACAAGGGCTCCAGCGATACATCAAGGCAGCACTGAGGTGGATGTTACGATGGAGGTGGAGGAAGATGTGGGCATCTCAGGACTAATTTGAGGGCGAATGGTCAATGTTTTCATGGAGGCTGAACAATGGATGTGCTATGGAGGAGTACCAGATTGACCTCTGAATTTACTTGTCAAACGGAAATATGGGAGTGGATTAAGATACGGAAGGAGGATTATGATATTACGGATAGGTTACGCTTATTGGGAGGGATCACATAGCACAAACACTTATGATTGTTTTTTTCCTTTTACTGGACTCTCGTTTTGTTTTTTGTTGTATGCTGTATGCTGTATGTTGTTTGTTGTTTGCTGTTTTTACATTTCCACATCTCGAGACGATGCTTTCTTTTATCTTCTCCTAGCCCTTTCTTGCTCGGCTAAATCTAATTTTATTCAATGAAAAAATCCCGAGTGAAAGTTTGCGCGGAGCTATAGTATGTTCGGAGTTTATCGAGACACTGGCTAATCGATGTGTTGTTGTCATATGCTGTGCCAAGCCTTTTCCTTCTGCAGCGGGGATTCGAGAGTTGAGGTTCCGAAGGGGAACCCCCATCGGTGGTCTGGGAATAGACCCTACCTAGCCACTCTGTACACAAGGTCGAAACGCACTGTATTTGTTTTGATGTCACCCAATGAAATCGCTTTTACCAATACCAATGCCATGGGCGTCACTGGTGGTACAAGTCTAATCCTTGTCTGGCTGGATTTATCCTATGAGCACTCGAATCATAGGAGTGGTGATATCTGATTAGAGACACTATTTAAAGATCTGGACCCAATTAGGTACGATACCCACCCTCCATAGCTGCTATTTAAGACGCCCAGTCACCACCCCTGCTAAGTACTACCTACCGAATGTGAGACATTCTTAGAGTATGCTGTTGCGTCGCTTCATAGATTGATTAGATTACAGCAACTCTCATGGTTGATTCGGGTGAATGAGAACCACTCTGCCATAAAATGTATGGAAATGCACACAACACATCTATTTTGCTGTTCTCATTCCTAGGAATGGGGTATGAAGGAGACTTGACCATGAGGGATGCAATTGTAATCATATATCAGGGCCAATGGTACCAGCGAAGGGCTCACCCCTGTCTCCACATAAATACCTTCATTGGTATGTACTTAGACAGGCACCCACCAGTAATATTACCTTCGGGACTATCACGTTCATTTTGTTTCTTCACTTAAGTAAACCCTCACGTAACCCGAAACGCTGGAAACCTAATCAATTATCAATTGAGTATGAGTTTAACCTAGTTAAGGGTCTGTATGTATATTTTTTCGGAAGGCCAGCGTGTTCAGAAAACGATGTGCAACAACAATTTCACATTCTTAACATTAGAACCTATAGAATAGAGCCTTATGTACATATACAATGATTTCCGATAAACAATATATTCAGCGTAAGAATGAGACCCCCTAGTCTCAACATAGTGCCAGGTATGGAAACAGCTTTTACACCGGTTAACTGCACATGAAACAATCTTAGAGAAAATGGTAGATATCTAACCCTCATCAGTCATAAAAGCATGTACGATCACCCAAACTACGGCCAAGGGGGGATGTACAAGGAACGGGATTTAGCTCGGGGTTTCTTGGTATATAAATGGAACATGGAACAAGTATCGGAAGATATGTACGCATACGGCACATACCATACTGCTGCATAAATGATGAGACCGAAACATGCGATAGGCACTGTGCGAGATCGGACCCCGCAACGCCGAAGAGTCCGGCGGGCACGGGGACTGCGGGGACAACCCGACTTGGGGGACTGGCGGACTAGTGGGACTAGTCTGGTTGCAACAGCTCTTCCTGAGACATGCACGCGCATGGTACCATAAGCTCTGAGTTGCGCTATAGAGTATCGTCCATCATGATTGGGCGTGCCCGCGCGCAAGATCTCGATATTGCCAACCCCAGATGTTAGACACTTTAAATATGCCTCAAAAAAGGGACAGAAAGTGAACCTTAACATTATGAGGAAGAACCAACGTCCTCGGCCTTATACCAACTAGAATATATATATTCCCTGTGAGCGCCTTCCGGCCATGTTTAATCCATCACCTTTAATTTTGGATTTCAAGACTGTAGTAACATAATATAAAGATTCTCAAGTCCTCACGTGGTGCCAAGATTGAGTATGTCGGGAGGTTATCTAATCCGCAAACGACGGCGGCGCTGCTCCGAACTTCCACCACATAACCGGCACATTGCCCCGCAGCCACGCCCCCTTACGCCGAAGAGCAAAGCGTTACCAGTAACACCAGTGCACCACAGACAAACCGTGGGACGTAACAACATTCAGGAGCACCAACTTACCGAGGGCGCAAGGCCAGCCAATGAAGTGGATATTCAACAGTCAGCAACTTCCGTCACACCGTCTTCCCCACTCCAGCCTGGTCATACGTTCTTAAGCCCCGAGAAAACACAACAGTCGGTGGTCGCTCCATCTACGAGTACTTATTCCAACAGGGTTCCATTATCATTAGCCGATAATGGTTCTCCAGAGCCTGTACGTGGAAATTTACAGCTTCAGGAGACTGTCCAAAATCGACAAGGCCAAGACTACTGGGTATCGACGCTCAATGCCCCGGAGGGTGCGGTTTTGACAGGCATGGTGCAGCCGACTATCGGTATTCATCAAGGTCGGTGTTCTATCTGTTTCCTCTTTCAATATGCAAGGCCAAAATGAACACATGCTGATTGATATCTACCGGACTAGATCAATCGTCCCAATACATTGTCAATCAGTACCCCCCCATATTTACCAAACCATTACCGGCCGTTCAGCCTGCACACCATGCACCATTGTCGAAAAATTCGCAGCATGTGGCTTGTGCCAAGTGTCCCTCAATTTGGCTGGCCCATTTTGAAAGCATCATCTTTATTAATCTGGAAGACGAGGGGATAAGCAGCCTTAGGCGCAGCTACCGAGATGTACAACAACACATCTATACTGCACACCAGTGGCACTACGGGGTTGGCTGTGCTTTGTGCGAAAACCTGCTTTTCTACCATTTGGGGAAGATGATGCTTCTAGAGGTTGCGGAGGGAGACTTTGCCCATGTCAAGATTGAATTGGGAAATAGCTTCATGACTTTGAGACAACATATTCAGGAAGCTCACGGTGGTTGCTAAGGATACTCCATTATTGTTAGGCTATGTGGGGAAGGAGCCGGATGGGAAAGGGCAAGGGGGGCAGGAAATGCAGTCGTGAAGTGGGATATCACACGGGCTCTAGCGATACATTAAGGTACTTACCGCATTGGAGTGGGTTCGATAAGGCTTGCAATAGGTTTTCCTGCGGGAATAAGGATCGGAAGTGGGATCTATCTGAGGGTGAAATTTGTTCCATGGAGGGATGGCTGAACAATGGATAAGCAATGGAGGGATGAAAGAAAATACCTTGTCAAACAGGTATATGGAGGTGTGGGGTATTAAAGAAACGGAAGGAGGATTTTGGTATCACAGAAGGGTTACCTTTATTGTGAACGGTCAAAGAGCATAACAATTTCCCTGGTTATATTTTTGTTATTCAGCTTCGCAACATGCTATTTCTTTCTTACGAATCGTGGTGATCGGCAATAGCTCGCCTCCGGGACGGCGACAGGTAGTAACCGGTGCAGGTCGCTAGGTGACTGCCTACTCTCTCGTTTCCCATTCCATCCTTCGTATTTCACTCTTGTCTGTACAAGAGTACCATTTGTCGCTTATAGCACTAGGGTCTTCCGTTCTCCTTAAGCTTTTCCTTTCCTAACATCGCATTCTCCAAGTCATGGTACTTCATTTCACTCTCAAGAATTAAGTTGCAAGGAGCTTGGGGTTTTTTTTTCAGAAACATTCTGACTACCATTGAAAAGTTGAGGGATGGATTGGAGTCCAGGTATGATTGTCGGTGGGGGGTGTTCAAGTTTACCCGGTGAACATCTTTGGATGGCGACCAGATACTGAGTCGGGTAGACTCTCGTTTTGTTGTTTATTATTTGCTGTTTTACATTTCTACTTTTCAAGGTCGGGGCGAATGCCTTCTTATCTTCTCCTGGGCCGACCCCGCTTTCCTGACTAAATCTTAGTTTGAATGAAAAAATTCCGAGCTGAAGTTTGCCTGTACATACATACGTACGCAGCTTATGCAGCGTCGCGTATGTCACTATAGCTACAGGGGAGTTAGACTAACAAGGTCACTTAGCCTACCCGTCTCTAGTGGTGGGGCGTACTTTTTGAGTTCACCTGAATTGCGCCAACCAGACTCCTTTAGGTAGTCGATGTTCCGAAAGAGTCTAGCTAGCCTTATGTATCACATCTGCCCGTCATGATCGCCATAAATAGCTTGTCTCGGCAACCCTTCGCAAGTTCTAAAATGCAGAACTACTCGAGTGCCAACCAGGTTGACTGTATACGTATTTGTTTCCCGACTCTGTCAATCTTTAATTGGCTATCATGGAACAACTTACGGGAAGCAAGGACACCTTTTTTTCCAGACGAGGTTTCCCGTTGAGGGATTCATTGTCATAATTTCGTATCCTTACCCCACAGCAATACAGAACCCTATTGGAGCTCTCCAATCAGATGCAGCACCAAATGTGGGCAGGGCTTAGGCATTCTACTCTTGATTTGCTTCGAGCAATAGATTGATTAGATCTGCAATGCCGTATACAGAAACACTGTACCAAAACATGGGTGGAAATCCTGGATATAGTACTTGGATGAAGCCAAATTTAAAGATGTTTCATGGAATGATCGTACCGCAATCGAGATCCCCGATCGCATATTCAAATTTTACGATAGTGAGCATGGTTGAAATCATAACCTCAACTTATACCACTGAATCTCGCATTGCGACCAGTGCCTATACTCAGGCAGCACGATTAGCCTTTACCCATATCGACCCAGACAGCCATCGCCTACCATTTTCCATACCTACTGCCTCAATACTCTATGGAGGATGCTAGCACTGATATTGCCAACCGGTTCCACTCATAAACTACAAGACTCAGCGTCGTGAAACACCCAAGTAGATACCAATATTCAATTAGCTTCTTGATACATCGACTTTATCAAGACCAAAAAAAACCTCCAGTATTATCAATGAACTCACATAAAGCCTCTAAAACTCACATTACCCAAGGTCAGAAGAAAACCTATGTGCTTGAATTTTGTCATCACACTCATTTACAGGTGGTGGAAATTCGGAATGTTGGCCAAGTACCTTTCGCTGACTTTTGCACTCTAATAACCCACGATCCAGTTTTCGTCAAAGTGGCAGTTTTAAACAGGTATCCTAGTTCTGTCAGACCGACTCAGCCAATGGGGGGAATACCTAGTGCCTGCCGGATAAGACTATGTGTGAGCGACCACAAAGTTATCGTAGTAATAAATCTACAATCACCTCTCACGTCAACAGACCAGTGAGCATCAGGTACCCCACCCTGACGGGATCCCAGATGAAGGTCGCTGGATAACACGACTGAGACTAGCTTTATTAGTTTAGCGCATGTCAACATACAGTGCCTGGGGGAAAGTTTCCGCTGCTGGCTGTGCTGTAGTCAGGTTGGCTGTGCTGGGACAGGGATGATACCTCATCTCTGCAGCGACGCTCTCTCACTGGGCTGTTGGTCCAGGGGCAGAATTGGTACCTGAATTCCCAAATGATGTGCCCGGCAGTTTTGCTTCTCTCGATGGAACTAGCCAATAATAGCTGGTCGCCATGTTTCCACAAGCGATTAAACTAGCCAATGATAGCTGGATGCTAGTCGGCGGCTGGTTGCCATGTTTCCACATGCAGATCCCATTTCCCCCAGGAACGGAGCAGCCTTTTTCTTTCAGCCAAGTTTCCAAAGCTGAGGCCTGAACGTTGCCCTGAATC
>Ga0307511_10001965_pt1 | contig 21586 bp, 16 predicted proteins | sample 13_EM_MG_FD_200266 | JGI IMG/M metagenome (GOLD analysis project Ga0307511, IMG submission 200266) | Populus trichocarpa ectomycorrhiza microbial communities from riparian zone in the Pacific Northwest, United States - 13_EM | ecosystem: Host-associated > Plants > Roots > Unclassified | place...
ATTCTTCCAACATAATTAACCAGGCAGGTTAGCATAACTTAGTAAGAAATTACATAGTAGATGTTGGTTCAGGGTAAGTTGTGAGGTGGTGATAGATCAGCATACTGAGAATATCACTTCCTTACACAAAGTTCTAAGTTGACATTTCTGAGTTCAGACTTTATCTGTGGTTTTTGACCTTGCAGTGCTACCCTAGTGATTTCGCGTTAACTGGACAGTTGCGTCTTCTCTTGCGGATTGAAGCCTGAAGGTACGGATAACTCTAGAAGGGACTTTACATGCTGAAGGATTATTCGGAGTTCTGACTTAGTTCCGTTGTGGCAATAGAACCTACGGCCGCTCTATTTTATAGTTGGAGTATCCGCTATATAGTTAATAGAGCCCCCGTGACAATTATTAAGGCTTTTCTACTCATAATCAGTATCGCATAATTTGCACTTTCAATTGTTGTATTGCTCTCGCTATGTCTTGGAATTGTCTCTTTGTAGGTTACTTCCTACTATTTGACTTCTCCTTTCAGGTCCTTGTTTCTAAACTCTCCACCCTAGTCTGCTTATACTTAACTAATATAGAGGTTGGTAGTAGCTTCCCATTGGTTTATAATCAAAATTAAGGCTATAAGGAAGTAGCTTGGGAAGAAACTTCTAATAGACTAACAGATATATTACCTAATGTATCACATGATTATCACCTGCTTGGGAAGACTGAGGTAAGAGACGTACGCTATGATAGCGGAACGTGTATCCTAACTGCATTGTAAAACATATCTTGATTGAATTGACTAAGCACCCATTAGTCATTTGCGGATAAGGCGGCAAGATGTCGTTCAAGGGATTTGGCTATGGAAGTGTATGTCCTTAGGGTTGGCCTCATGCATGTTTATTCTTCGATGTATTTCTATTGTCTTCTCTTGTTGGTTATTTATATATTCTTATAGAATAGCTTAAGGCTTTGCTAATGTACTTCAGCCTGAGGAGAGTGCGTTGCATCTCAGCTGAAACTTGATATGTCTATCAGACTGTAGCGTTCCTAGTTGGGAAAACACTTCCTTGTTAAGCAACAACAGTTGAGGGAATCACCAATGACTACTATGACAAGATGGAAAGGACACTAGAGATCTGATAATCCATTATCAGATCAATCCTTATATTTAAGTCAAACAGATTAGGTAGTTAGCAAAGTGAAGACCCAAGCGGTGTTCTAAGTCTTAGGTAGCTTTATTATTATTGAATACCCATTTACGCTAGTTTTATCTATTTGAGTATTACTTGCTACCAAGTTTATACAATTTATTCCCTTATATATATAGATATATAGGACTCCTGTGAGATTACACTCCTTGTTTATTATCTTTAATAAACAACCACCACCATCTCTCCTACTAACTACAATGTCTGCATAACGTGCACTCCTACTACCACCAAGTATAAAGGAAGTTATGGACAAAGGGGCTATCATCCTCTACCAGTGGCCCTAGTCTACCATTGACTTAGAAGAATGGGGACAGCCAATGGCTCAACCGCCACAACTATTGACTAGATTTCCTGATCATGCTGCTACTTGTCACGGGGGCTCTATTAACTATATAGTGGATACTTTAACTATAAAATAGAGCGGCCATAGATTCTATTGCCACAACGGAACTCATTCAGAACTTCGAATAATCCTTCAGCATGTAAAGTCCCTTCCAGACTTATCCGCACCTTCAGGCTTTGATCCGTAAGAGAAGACGCAACTATCCAGTTAACGCGAAATCACTAGGGTAGCACTGCGAGGTCAAAACCACAGATAAAGTCATAACTCAGAAAATGTCAACTTAGAACTTTGTAGGCTTCATATAAAATCGATTGCTTAACAGCTATGGTGGGCGCTATCCTCACCTTCGACAATTCTTTCACTATTTGTATTCCGCCGTCATGTATATTGTGATAACTCGCGGGCTTCGGATTGCTTATGTCCGAAGGTTGTCATATCAGCTTTTCTTCATGTAGTCACCCTCTGCACTTAGTCTGCCAGTGTCTCAGCTATTGCAGAGTCATACTACGTACTTGTCTCAATCAAGAATACTTTTCCCAACTGTATCTCTAGGAGATTACACTACCTATTCTTGGTTATCGCATAAGCAAGATAACCATAGTCTTATTCCGATGCCAGAGTAACTTTCAGATGGTTAACTTAAACTCGTTCAGTTTACAACTCAGGGTTCTTAATTAATAGAACCGGCATCATCCATCGGTGTTGTATAGTATCCATTGTGAGTCTGCCTCGTATACACGTGGCCCAGCTTCAACTGCTCATAACTCGGAGGAAATGATGCCATTGATCTTCATTAAGGTCTCATTTGAAAGCTGTTTCTGCGTGGAATCTAATAAACTAGGTCCGTTAGCTACTTTTGTAAACCGGGCATGTGCTAGAACCTGCAGAAGTAGTTTTAGCAGCTTCAACAGCCTACAACTAGCCCAGTATAACTCTGATCGAAAATGAATTCCAGAAATGGTTTCAGCGTGCAAAACCACCCCTAAAACCAACTTGCACCGAAAGTTTCTGAGAACCTTTATTTTCGCTCAGATTTGCATTGCCCCTTATAGTGTTACCAGACGCACTTTAGTCTAAATTACGCCCTGGTGGCTTGATTTTTTTTATTTCTTTCTAAGTAGAATTCAGGGTAACTCAAAATGGCTAGGAGCGACGAAAGTGGCTAGTGTCATATGTCGGTAGGACGGTAAAAGAATACTGATCGCAACCATGGTTACGGTTTCCCGATCGGGCTTAGTCTCGTCCCGCAATAAGATTCCGAAGTTGCTTACCAAGCGGGTGGTGACCTAAACCCCATTTGGTAAGTTGCTCACCTAGTAGGTTCAGGGTAACCAATCCTAGCTCAGGGTAACTTGGTAAGTTCAGGGCAACTGCTCCCATACAATTTTCGACTTAGAAATATTTTCTTCAGTCGTATAGTAAGAAACCTTGTCTAACTGTAACTAGATCACTAGTAGTCGGAATCACACGAAACTTGAACTGTAGCTCCAGCTACACATTCCTAAGTAGTTCCTGAATCCCTGGACTCACCACGCAATATCCCTATTGTCGAGCTGAACTGCAGATAGAAGTATTACTGCCACGAGTAATATTTTCAAGTAACGCGCAACACATATTATTAAATGTTCCTCAGACATGTATAACATATCCTTGGGTCATTCTGTATAGTATAAGTACCCTTAGGTGGGCCGGTAGTCACCCCATGCAACTACTGTTGCATACATTAAGAGCAACTTAGAAGTAGTCAGCCATAGCGTACAACTATAGTTTCAACCATAACGCTAGAAGGGAAAGAACCCGATGTTTACCCAGAACCCCACCCTAAGTAATGCTGTTATCCAATACATGCAAGTATTGCTCAAGCAACTACAGCAAGAGAGAGAGGCAGCACTAGCAGTAGTCCACCGCCTCCACAACCAACAATCATCTAACACTGGCCTCCTCTAATGCATACCTGGCAATGTGCAAAAGATCACCAATCCTGCGGCATCCTAGCACCCCCAACTCTCTAGCACGGTCAAGGCCAAATTAGACTCCTTCGCCAATATCCTCAATATAAAACTCGTGTGCATTGAGAAAGACCTCAAAAGGGCATTTCGGAACCAGCATAGAATGTACCACACAGGAAGCAACAGGCATGTGGAATACAAGCAACGGTTTGCTAACATCGAGGAAATGCTAGCACAACTAGAGATGGGACCACAAATGGCATGAAGACCCACAGTAGCTTTACAATCTCTAGCACTACAGGAATTACAATACCAAATGCCACAATTGTTAGAGCAGCGAGCAGGTCCACCACTCCCACCAGTACCACCACCATCAAGGAATATATGCCACCCAAGCCCATCACCAACCCCCCGTCAACAACAATATCGGCAACAGTAGGCTGGAAATCAAGGCATGATTACTGGAAAAGCCTACTCCCCTTTTAAATTTAAAGGAAACAAGAAGGACTTGGAGAGTGGGCTCCTGCAGATAAACGAGTATTTCATCATTATACAGACCTACAATAAGCAGCAACGACTAACATATGTCAGTCTGTATTCAGAAAGTGAAGTACTGGAGTGGTGGAAGGCCAATAGGGCAAGATATACAACTTGGGAGGGAGTACAAGATGCCATGAGAGTATTGTAGAGACCACTATCAGGCGGAGAGGGCCTTCAATGAGATAGATGAGCTGAGACAGACTGAGTCTATACAGAAGTACCTCAACAATATAGACCGATTAAATGTCCAGACAAAAACCAATGACCACTATCTAATTGATATTCTCCTGAAGGGCATTAACCTCCAGCGCCACTCTTCCTTAACATACTACGAGCATCTATGGTCTGAACTAGCTAGGTGGAGGGAAAGGGTCCTCCACATGGATATCATCAATACTAAGTTCCGAAGTAAGGAACAAGAGAGCAAGAGCAAGGATCAAGGCAAGAAGCGTAGCCTGGGTGTAAGGATGCAGTTGCGAGGAGGCGAGGATAGCCAAAAGAAGAAAAAGTGAGAATTCGTGCCTTCCGAGGTTTGAGAAACGAGGAATGCATAACGGAGATGTGTTAAGTGTTTGAGGAGGGATTATGGTGTAAGAGACTGCGGATACCTATCGAAAGTAAAGACACTCTCTCTACCAGGTAATCATAATGAAGAACCAGTGCAGAAGAAGAGGAAGTTTGACAAGAAATACCTTAAAATTTCAGAACTCCGTTCTGAAAAGGATTCAGAAAATGAGTAATAAGTACATAACCAACCATCGGACGTACTTCTCGACACCACTCCCTCCTGACAGTTAAGAGTCACACTAATGTGGAAGAGGTTGTAGCAGTCGTTGATAGTGGAGCAAGTGCTCCTATTTTTGGAAAGCGATTGGTATGCAAATTGGGAATTTGGAAAAGAGTTAGAAAAGTCAAAGTTAGGCAGGGAAATGGAAGCTCTTTGTTGGGAGCTTTCGTTGAGAATACTAGGTTCAGCATGCAAGATTCTTCTTCAGTTTTTTGTAAGTTTTTGTTGGATAAAGAGGTTTTAGACATAGGGAATAGAGATGTAATTTGGGGTTTATCTTGTTTGATGGAAAATGGGTTTTGAATGGATATGCATGATAGGTGCCTAAGGAATGTTAATAGTAGGCAGGGAATTCCTTGTACTATCAGGTGGATCCCTTCTGTTTTGGTTTAAGAAGAGGAAGAGCCGTTAGAAGATAGCGAGGTATAGCTAATTATTGGTGTAAGTGGATGATACTCTTGTTATGCATAATCTTTTTCTACTGAACAGGCGGCCAGACTCCCTGAACCCAAGTTCTGAGATCACTAGATCCCACATTAAGACTCAAATGCAAAGATACCAATCAGGGCCATATACAAGACCACCTGGAAGGAATAGGAAGGCCTCCAAAGATATCTGCAAGAAAATATCTCAGCTGGGAAGGTTCGAAGGTTTCAGTCAGCCACCACTGCACCTATCCTATTCATATGCAACAAGGACAAGTCTTTGAGATTCTGTTTCGACTACCAAGTCCTCAACCATCTTACCAAACCAAACAAGTAACCCCTACTATTTATTAGTGAATTACTTGATAAAACCAAGTGTGGAAAGTGTTTTACCAGGTTGTACCTCAACAAGTGGTATAACCTAATAAGAATTGGAGCTAGTGTCGAGTGGAAGACAGCCTTAGGTACCAAGCAACGACTTTTCATGTATACAGTGATGCCATTTGGCCTAAGCAATCTACCAACTTCCTTTCAATAAAGGATGGATGTGATCTTCAAAGATTGTCAAGAATACATCTAGTATCTCAATGATTTTCATATCTATGGTGTCAATATGGAAGCGGAGCAAATAAGTATTGTCAAGAAAATCCTTCAGCTGTTCATCCAATATGAACTAGCAGTTAAGCTAGTCAAGAGGGTGTTCATTTTTAGGAGAACGTTTTCTGTAGTCATGTCATCAATGATTAGAAAGTCCAAATATATCATGCAAAACTTGAAACCATGTCCAAATGGTCTATCCCCACCAAGAACAAAAAGTTCCAAGGGTTTCTAGGCTTTGCTAATTACTACTGTCGATTTATTGTCATTTACAGTTCTAAAGTATGACCTCTTATTGACTTGACAAAAGCTGTTCCTTTCTCATGGGGACATGAACAACAGCAAGCCTTCGACGAACTTCAAGGAAAATTCCTCTCAGCTCCCATCCTCACACTGTTCAACAGAACCCTTGAGACAATCATAGAAACTGATGCTAGCAATCAAGCTATTGGGGGTATCCTGTCTCAATATCACATTGGCCACGAAAGCAAGCAGCTTCATACTATCGAGTATCAGGCCAAAACGCTCTCCACATCTAAATGCAATTGGCCAATCCATGACAAAGAACTCTTTCTAATTGTGGATTGTTTGTGGAAGTGGCGTGTTTGGTTACTAGGTGTTTATGTAAACGTTTATAGAGACCAATAGCGGTTGCAGTACTTCAACATCAACCAGAAGCTGAACTCTCGACAAGCTTCCTGGTACCTCCGCCTATACGAATTCAGCTACCGTATCTATTGCTAACGCATATCGAAAATGGGTAAGCCTAATGGCCTATTGAGATATTCAGGGTAAGACAAATCAGGAATAGATGCATACTTTTTCGATAAAGGACAGCTGATAGACCTCGAAAATAATAGCCCTAAGGAAGAGAAGGATGTAGAAGAAGTGGGTTTGGAAGGGATTGATTTATCCAAATAGGTGGAAAACAACGGACTCTAGGCACGCCCGCAGGAATACAGGTTGCAACTGTTACTTCATTAACATGACAGTCAAGTGGCCGGACACTGGGGAAGGTACCGAACTCAAGAGCAGATCTCAAGGAATTTTATGTGATAAGTAGTCAGAGGACATAGGAAAATATGTGGCAGGATGTATTAAGTGTCAGAAAAGTAAGGCAGACAGACACAGTAGACAGACAAAGTTGGTACCAAACTAAAAAGGGAATGCCCCTTTAAGAAAATTGCAAGGGACCTTTTTAGAGAACTACCTAAGTTAGAAGGCTTTAACACAATCCTCGTTGTTACTGATAGGTTCACCAGAGTACAGCATTACCTTTCAACAAAAACAACTTATACAGCATGAGACATTACTGACTCCTATATCAACAATATCTAGAGACTATATGGCCTACCAAGGCATATAACTTCAGACGGTTGTCCCCAGTTTGCCTCCGAGTTCCTCAAGGGGCTCAACTAGAAGCTCAACATTAACCTGCTCCTCACTACTAACTGTTACCCTCAAACCCATGGACTCAGTAACCAGGCAGTCCAGACACTCAAGCAGTATATCCGAATATATTGCCATAACAAACAAAACCACTAGCGACCATGGTTAGCTCTTGCCCAAGTTGCCTACAATACCCAAACCACCACCACTAATAAACTCTCCCCCTACCGAAGCGTGTATGGCTTCGACCCATGAATCATATACCTAGATAACGACTATAACCTCTCCTCCCCCACTGCTGAAGAATGGTTGGATCGAACCACTACTATGCACAAACAAATTCACGATACTCTCAAATGCATCAACCATAAACGAAGTATATTTTATATCAGGAAAGCAAAACAATTCAATGTCGATGACTAGGCCCTAGTTAATAGACAGGATTTACATGTGAAACCTGGGAAAAACAAATCCTTAATGCGGAAATGGCTTGGTTCTTACAAAGCCATTGATGCTATAGCATCTAATGCTTATAGGCTTGAAGTCTCGGAGGGTATAAGGGGGCATACTGTAGTTCATACTACACTTCTTAAATCATTCATTAGGCAAGTCAAGCCTCAAGACAGGAATGAGGATGAGGAAGATACCTGGGAAGTCGATGAAATTGTCAACTTAAGAAGAATCAAAGAACTTGAACAATACAGGGTGTGATGGACAAGCTGTATAGAGCTTGAAGATACTTGAGAGTTGTTTAATAGCCTTGACAATTGTCCTGAAAGGATCGCAGAGTTCTAGCAGAAGTTTCTCAAAAAGGTACGACTTGAGAGAGAGGTTTGAACATTGCCAAACATCTAGTTATTATATTCCTTTGACATTATACCTTTTACCTCCTCCTATTGTCGTCTTTTCTTAAAGGGTTTTTTGGCAAGCTGAAAAGTTTTTTTAACAGCCATGGCATGTATATGTAAGGACACCAGTGTGGTGGGAATCTGGTACCCTCAGGGATTATGGGTATCATGCTAATTACAGCAGGTACTCTCCACCAGTGTTAGTTGAGCTATTGCTAACACTCATCAGAGTATATTAGGACTCTTAAGATAGTGTTCAGTCGAGAACGACTTCCTCAAAACTGGGAGTAATATTAAGGCTCAGGTAAGAGGCCTGCACCATGATAGCAGAACCTATATACTAACTACCTTGTAGGACATATGCTGACTAAATGAACTGATCATCCATTAGGTATTTGCGGATGGGGCAGCAAGATGGCTTACCAGAGATTAGGCATATATAAGTGTATGTCTACAAAGTTGGCTTCATGCATGTATATTCTTCAATGGATTTCTATTATCTTCCATTATTAGTTATTTATCTATTATTATTGGATAGCTTGTTGCTTGACTGATATACTTCAGCCTGAGGAGAGTGCATTACATCGCAGCTGAAAATGGATATGTATGTCAGACTGTAGCATTTCTAATTGGGAAAACACTTCCCTGTTAGGCAAGAGCAGTTGAGGGAATCGCCGATGACTACTATAACAAGATAGCAAGGACCCTAAAAATCTGATAACTCATTATCAGATCAACACTTCTGTTTAAGTCGATGAGATTACGTAGTTAGTAAAGACAAGACACAAGCACTGTTCTAGGTCTCATATAGCTTCATTCTTATTGAATACGGATTTACACTAGTTCTATCTATTTGATCATTGATTGCCACCGAGTTTATGCGATTTATCCACTCATATATTTGCATATACAGGACTACTATAACACTGTTATTTTCAGATTTAACATGTATTTTTCCTATTGCCTTGAAGTTACATATTTTTCTTATATCACATTAGTTATAAGCCACTAGTGTTTTAACACATGACTTAGAATACATGATATTCATATCATAGAGTATGACATCATATCACTACATGTGATATCATATTATCTGTTATGATATCATAATATGATATCATATTACCTAGTCTTAGATAGTATTAGTTAGAGAATTTACTTAAGAAATTACTCTAAACCTAGAACTATGTATAGTAGCAAAATCTGCTGTTATTTTCCTTCTGCAGTTCTCTAAAGCACAATACTTTAGACAGCAAAATTGAGAATTTATACTGCTTAATTTTTCCCTCCATGATTTAAGTAATTTTTAAGACAATAGAACTTTTAGGCAACTATACCCTTCTAATTCTGTCTCATAATTATATATTGGCAAATTATATCTCGATTTAATTTCCTTCCCTAATTTGAGCCTAGACTTTACATTTTTTTAACCTAAATAAGTTAACTTTACCTAAAACAAAAGCCTAAGCAACTGGTCATAGATTAGTAACCAATTATATCTAGTTTTACTCTCCTGAATAATAGTAATATTCCTTATTACTATGCAATCTCTACATTACTAAAGAGAAAAACAATAGAGTAAAATAATAAAGAATAACAAAAATATATATAGAACAACAAAATAAAGACTAGGGAAGAAAACATCAAAAAACCACAGACACAAAGTACTCCTTAAAAAGATCCCTATTAGGAAAGGAATCAAAAAACTCCTGCCAATTATAAAAAACAAGAACAGTACAAACCCTTTTCTCAAGCATAAAAAAAGACCACTTCTAGAGCATATTCTTTCAGGAGTAAAATAAGGTCCACCAAGTACCCCAACCTCACCAATATCTCAAACCATACTAGTACTCTGTTTGGTACTTGGCATACTCATTACCTACAGATCTATAATAATAGATCTCCCTCCAAAGTCTATGTGAGTAGAGAGCAGAAAAACTTCTGTCAGCTTTAGGTTGTACATTAATGAGTCTGCAGTAAGACTCACCTTCAAGTAAAGCCTCTAGAATAGCCACTTGCTTTGCAAACCTTACCCTCTTACCTGTATCATCAGACAAGTTTAATCTTGTCTTCCAACAGTGATCCTCATCAGGATTTTCCCCTCTAGTAAAACCCCTTGTAGTCACTGCATCATTATAAGCAAAAATGCACATTTCTACTTTAACCAAAGTAACTAAGTCAGTATCATCTTTGAAATTGCATAAAAGAAAAATAAGATCTGCAATGACATTAGAAGAAATAGAAGGTATGAAAAAACAATTGGGAAATACACTCAAAAAGGCTTGGGATATATTATTAGAACTAGTAGAACCACTGGAAACTAAAAGTACTAGTAAATTAATTGTGGAAACAACAGATGTTGTCTCAGGAAGAATCATTCAGACACTACATGCTACTGAAAGATTCTAGGACTTCAATTTGAAAACTTGGGAAAACAAATTGGAACAAATTAAAGTATATGTATAAATCAATATAAGTAAATTAGATCCAGAAGAAGTGTAGACACTCATAACAGGAATATATAATTAGATATTTTGGGAAAGTACGTTACTTGATATCCATAATATTACCTTAAAAGAAAGTATAAATAGAAGACTGAATACTATAGTATACAACATAATAAAAGCAATACTATAGTTAGTGAAAATATTTCCAGCTCTAGTAGAGTACATGGCAAAAGGTAATATATATGAGATAGATGTATCAGAATTTCTACCTCCAAAACAAAAGGATCTATCGGAACAATTATCTGTTGTTGCAGAAGAGGATGATAATGAATTGCAAGAATCAAAACAAATAATTACTGACTTAATTGGTGAATTAAAGGAATTAAAAGAGGCCTATAATGATCTCAAAAGTAAGGATAAGCAACAAAAAGAGCTTAACAAGAAAGGTAGAAGAAGATACACTTTTGATCTAAGTGTGGATTCTGGATCAGATAGTGATATACTAACAAGTTTTGGACAAAGTAGGTTTAAAAAAGATAGGGAACCTACACCAAGCATGTTAGAATATGAAGAAGTCACTGGAGTCAAAGAAAGAGTATTAAATGTAAGTGAGGAACTCAAACAGGCAACCAAATATGCCAAACGGGAACCACCTGAAGTCTGTAATGGAAAAGACAAGAAATAGGCAGATCTATAAACCTTAGAGGATTAGTTCTTTAAGGTAGGAGAATGAATCTACCTTTAAGGACTAGATGTAAGGAAGCTTTTGACTTTTAGGAAGTGTAGTGCAGTAGTAACTAAGGATGCCTTACTACACTATATGAACTATAGGAATAAGACTGAGGAAGACAAGTGGAATTTGCATTTTTTTGTTTTTTTTTTGAAGTCATTACTTGTATTCAGCCTTAGGCTATGATGGGCTCCCTGGAAACCCTGGGGGATTCAGAGCGCACCCCTACTCCACCACTACCAAGACCATTTGGGACTTAGCCAAGACTTAACCCTGTAGAGTGTCTGAATTAAGACAACAAAGGGAACCTCTTTAGCACAAACCCATGCTCCTTGGCTGTTAGAAAATCTTTGTTGGGGGTGCAGGATTTGAACCTATGCACGTATAAGCATGCACCAAGATAGCTTCCCACTACACAATCCACCCCCAAGTAGAATTTGCATGCTTGTATGCTAATCTTAAGAAACAAACTAATTCCTCTAAGTGCACCTGACAAGCTATGGCAACAGTATGAAATGATCAGTGTCCAATCTCTGGGAAATCAATCTACTATCACAGTATATGCACAAAAATTAGAATGGTTTCAGCTATCATGCAAGAACAAGGATGTAGAAGAAATAATCAGCAACTATACCTTAAAATACAAATTTGTGTATGGCCTACCTTCTAACCTAAAAATACAAGTTAGAATGCAAATCAAATATGACATGTCATTTGAGGATATTGTTCCAAGGCAGTAGAATTAGTTGATGTCATCAAGAATGAAAGAACAAACCAAAATCATCCTACAAATAAGGGTTGGAAAGATAAGCCTAAGATACCTTTTTCCAAAACAGACAACAAATCAAGTGACAATAAACTTAATGAAAAGCTATCCAAATCAAACAAGAGTATAAGCACCAAGGAAAGTACCTACTTAGTACATTTCCCTAATATAAGGAAAAACAAAGAAAATGAAAAGATAGTGCCTTATGGAGAACAATTAAAGTTTAACGCAAAAGGAAAATGCTACATATGCAAAAAAGAATACCACGTTGTAAAGAACTGCCCAAATAAGAAAGTATCTACAGCATCCCAATAAATTTAATACCTTAGTTAGAAACCCCAATAAAAAAGGATCCATACAGCTACCTTGCAAATTAAAGATCAACAAGATACTTTATCTGAATCCCTCAACAAACTAGCAGAAGAAGAATCTAGTAATCTTAGCTGCATCACAAACTGCAATGCTTATAATGCAAGAAACTTGCTAGACCCATGCACCATTGGTAGAGACCTTATCTTTGACTCTTTCTGGTCCCAATAGAAATTAAAATTGGAAGAAGTTGCAGGTAAGATGCACTTTGCAACTGCAATTAAAGAAACCAGATCATCAATTAAATACAAAACGTATGTCATAATTAAACTTGTAGGGTGTGAGTTTAGTACATACTTATATATATGTTATCTAAAAGATTGGAATATAATCTTGGGAGACCCAACTTCTACAAGTATGGGAGCTATAATTGATATATAAAAGAATCATATAACAATCCACCCTGATCACAAGTATATCAGAATTCCTGTTCCAATAGAAACATTTACACAAAAAAGAAAGATCTCTACTGTAGTCAACTACCTTGCAACAACTGTGGAATCAGATTACACACACGTGATACAGCCTTAGAAGTATCAGATGAGATTATGGAAATAAGTTGTATATCATCCGAGTCAGAAACTAGTTTACTAGAGGAAAGTAGTTCCTCCAACAATAACTCAAACTTAGCTGATTCTGAATCAACCCTATCGGATGATGAAGGACAGGATACAGATGCATCAGGTATTGAGGTGGTAGATAATAACACCTAACCAGGAGTAGATTCCACTATGGAATCAAATACTTATTATGGAAACTTTGTAGTAAATATAGCTCAAATGCTTACAGATCGTGAAGCTAGGATTAATGATCTGACTATAAGGCCTAATTCAACATCAATGTTTCAAAGATTTGACATCTGAAAAGAATTTCTAAACCTATTCCCAGATTATACATCAAATATGCTACCTCTATTAAGGTATCTAATGTATTTCAGCTGATATGCAGACTGGGTGCGAATACCGCGACAGGCCCCTGTAGCACCAAAGGGTACCGGCATGGGGCAACTCATATGTTGGCTGGGTGGTCTATACTCTGCTTCTTCTCTATATATATCCTTTGTATACCTAGTTAGATCCTCAGATTCCTAATGAAGTGTTGTACATATTTTATGAGAATATTATATATTTTCTTGGGCCCATATGAGTACCCAGTTAGCCCTTAGCCATGATATTGCCCACATCGCTCTACCTTCCGATAGATCTCTGCCATATACTTGCTCGCCCCTAAGATTACTTCACTATTTTCACAATACAGGAAAATATGCATAATTTCCCTCTCCCTACAACTCTGTAGGACAACCTGAAACTCGCAATTTGGCTAGAAATTAATAAATAAATATGTCTTGATAATTGAGAAATATCAGTAATATTAGGAATAAATATTTTCTCCTATTTTTCTCCTTATTCGTTGGTTTTCATATCAAAACTGATGATTTTATATGAATTTCGGAGTTTTCGGCCTTGCAGATTAAAGAGTTTATGACCTCTAAAAGGGCAGTAAGAGTTTAAAAACTCCTTTATGAGCTCCGAAAGCGCCATATTACCTCCAAAACTCCTCTATGAGCTTCAAAACAGCCACATGAGCTCCTAAACTCCTATCTGAGCTCCAAAACCACCATATGACCTTTAAAACTTCTATATAAGTTCCGAAACTGCCACATAAGCTCCAAAACCCCTATATAAGCTCTGAAACCACCATGTGAACTTCAAAACTCGTATGTGAGCTCCAAACCCACCATATGAGCTCTGAATGACCCATGTGAACCCTATGAGCTCCTAACAGCCCCTATGAGCCACATGAGCTTCTAAACCCCTATAGGAGTTAACAGAGCTTCTGACACCCAATAGGTACACACCTTTGCTACAAAACCCGCTCAAAAACAGGCATATTTTTTGGGGTTTCCATAGGAGATTTGAAACATGGACGGAAGTTGTCGGTCAGGATGCCTAATTGGAAACAGAGAGGAGTAATATTGGCAGTACATGTACCGACAATTGTTTATCTATCTGTATAAATGCACTAATACTCCTCAAATAAGTTGAAATGGTCTAAGACCCCCACCTTGGTTTAAAGAGCCCCCCTTTGTATCAAGACCTCGAAAAGAGCACAATGAGTGCAGCAAGCACAACGAGTGCAGCAAGCACAACAAGTGTAGCAAGAACAAGGATTGCATTGAGCAATAAGGTCTAAGACCTGCCATACTGGAACAAGGTTCAATGTGCAAAGAATTTTAATTTTGGCTCAGTTGGTCGAGACGACCTTTTGGAAAGGGGAAGTATGCCAATTGAGTTCAACAAGGTCTAATGAGCAACACCACCCCCTCGCATGACAAGGCAGGATTGAGGAGTGGAATGTATGCATTGTACCTTTTTCTTATATTGGGGTAAATGTTTTCGCCACTGGGTTTTTTTCCCTATATAAAGGTTTTTAATGGCAATGGCATGAGCAATAGTTCTCTCTATGAGGAATACTACAGATCCACCGGTCTCTGAGATACCCTACATGTACGCTTGGTCTGTTATCTGAGTTTTGACATAATGCTACTGTGTTTGAGAGAATTCCCATTGCTTCTGCGCCACCCTACAATCTGCTATAGTGTTGAAGCATCTATGTCTCTGTGTGGAATAGACAGCAGGGCCAATATACATGAGCATTAAGGTAGGCAATACAATTGAGTCATCTATATCCCAGTATGGCATAGGTAGCAGGGCCAATAAAGGTGAGTATTAAGGTGAGCAATATCATTGAAGTGATTATATCCTGGTGTGGAATAGACAGCAGGACCGATACACATTAGGATTAACATATCAGAGTCGGTGAAGTTGGTCGGTTAGGACACCCTCTAGCAAAGGGGGAGTAATGTTATGGCTGATATACAGACTGGGTATAAATCCCTCAGCAGGGTATGGCAGGCCCTGGCATGCGACAACACTTATGTTGGATGATTGGTCTATACTCCGCTTCCTCTATATATATGCCCTTCGTATATATAGTTAGATCTTCATATTGCTAGCAAAGTCTTGTCTATTGTTTAGTGGAATATTATCAATTTTCTTGTGCATGTACAAGTACCCAGTTAGGCCCGAGCTGTGATATTGCCCACATAGCCCTTCATTCCGACAAATCTCTACCGTATACTATATCGCCCCTAACACAATGGGTATTATGCATTATAGGATTGACCCACTACCTGGAGCTAGTTGATTACTAAGATATTTTGAGAATGGATACAATAAGTTCATAGAACAGCTAAGAGTAAAAATTAATTTTGAATTAGTAAGTGGAAAAATTTACTCTTCCACTTCAACAAATGTAGTACTCATATTCACCCAACCAAAGAAGGATGGGAAGTCTGCAAGATTTCTAATTGATGTAGTGGAAAGACATAAGAATATCAGATATATTATTATTGAAATACCTTTCACAAACTGCTTAATTGATTGGGTATACAGTAAGAAGTTTTGAGTCATTGTAGATCTTATTGATGTATACTTCCATATTAGAGTTCACTCAGATTATAAACAATATACACCTTTCTCATGCCCTGAAGGAATTATTAATACTAGAGTCATGCAATAAATGGATAAAAATGCCCCTGGAATCATAATGAGACCTATATCACATATGTTGAAGAAATGGAAATGTAAAGACTGCAGGATCTACTTTGATGAACTATATATTTGTACTAATACCTTTAAAGATCTCTGCAGGATCTGCCAATAAATTTTCACAGAACTACAAGAACAAGGATTCTATCTTAACAAGGTTAAATATCAATTTATGCTACAGGAACTAATGATTCTTAGTCATATCATGACAAGGGAGGGAATTACAATAGACATTAACAAAATGCAGACAGTCAAAGATTTTTCTAAACCAAAGACAAAAAAGCAACTATAGCAATTTGTAGGAATGGTAAATTACTTCCCTAAATTTTACCTTAACTGATCAGAGGTAATCTCACCCCTATTAGGTGTACAAGGATCAACATAAAATATAAGTGGAACCACTTACAATAAAAAGCCTTTGAGGAAATTAAAAATATAATTGTATCAGACAGGGGGTTGAAACCTATCAACCCCCACACTAATGCAAAAATCTTACTAGTATGTAATGCAAGTAATAGTGGCATTGCAGGCTGAGTTGGTCAAATGAACAATTGAGAAATACAACCTGTACCCATTTCTTTTAGAAGATAAACAACTCATAAGTTAATTACACAACAATAACTAAGAAATAGCTAGCAATAGTGGAATCCCTGAAAGACTTTAAAGAAGTATTACAAGAGTCAAAGGTAATATTCAGGAGAGATTACAAACCCCTGACAACTGCAGTTAAATATATTTCTAATTGAGAAATGAAGAGGAGGTGGGCTAAGTACTTGAGTAAGTTTGATTATACTGTTAAGTATGTAAAAGTTGAGCACAATATTTTGGCAGATACCCTTAGCAGGATAGTATATAAGGAGCCAGAATCTTCTACTCCTATCTACCTTCAACCTTTACAGCTCTTCCAACTCTAATATCTAATAATCAAATCACAACCACTACCTACTTTATACATCTCTACTTACCCACCAAACTTAGACTAAATCTCTTCCAAGAATACTAGAATTATACACTCTCCTCTCTACAACCCTCTTCCCTATAATAATCATATGGTCCACAAGAAAAGCAAGTAGGTAAGAGTGAGGTCTGCCTCCCCGTCTCTAGTTCCTAGTCTCTATGAAAGGTTGGCAAACACTGAGACTCAATAAGCCTAACAACTAGTTGTGGTGGCTTCCACTATCAGCAGGGCCCACGCCTAAAGACAAGCAGATTTAGAGGGACCAAAGCAAGTACTCAGAAGATAACCTAATTTCTACATAGGAATTGACAATACAAATAGAGTACCACTGAACTAGCTTGGTGCTGGTGAGACCTCTCCTGGGGGTTCCAGGCCATTCATTGGGCCTAAAACTCAAGAATCTGCTGCTAGTGACCCCAGCAGTGACACCAGTCCTCCTCATTCCTCTTCTTCTCAATCTCTAGTTGCTGGTCCCATTAACTACGAAGATAAGTAGGCAGATAACTGGTACTTGACAGATGAGGAAAATGTGTCCTGAGAAGAAGAAGAGGAACAAGGAATGAGAACTTCCCCTCCTACAATGAGTAAAATGGTAGCCTCAATTGCTAAAGTAGATATTAAAGAGTGAAGGCCAATTCTTTAGGGTACATAGAAGAAGAGAGCACAATCCCCTACTTGTGTGGATGAAGAGGTCAAGCCACATTTTTAACACTTGCCATCACCACCACCAAACCCAATAAAGTTTAATGACCAATGTTAGGTGTGATATGGCATATAGCAGAGATATGTTAGAAGATAGGGCAATATGAGCAATAACATGGCATGGGGCTAACTGGGTCGCTCGTACTGGAACAAGATATCGATAATCTTCAAGTAAAATATCGAACTTCAATCAGAATCTGAAGATTTAACTAGGTATAGAAATGGCATATATATAGAAGAAAGGGAGAATAGACTGCCCACCCAACATGTCAGTTGGCATATGCTGGAGCCTGCTAGGGCCAGGTGGGGCCTACTTTGGCCTGCCGAGAGATTCTCACTCACTCTGTATATCAGGTGTAATATTACTTCCCCTTTGCTAAAGGGTGTCCCAGCTGACCAATTTCACGGACCTTGATCTATTAATACTCATATGTATTGGCCCTAGTGCCTATTTCTTACTAGGATATAGATGCCACAATGGTATTACCTGCCTTAATGCTCGCATATATTGACCCTACTGCCTATTCTACAATGGAATATAGACGCCTCAACAGTATTGCATGCCTTAATACTCATGTATAGATAGGAACCAAAATTAATGGCCCTCCCCACCAATTACAACCACTTTTCTACCCTTACATTACACTATTCTTTCAACCTCCCTATGCTGACCGATCAAGTTACAGGCAAGTGACCTGAATGTAGAATAGTGGAGAAGGTGAAGGTGCTAGAAATGTGTGCTAAGGGGTTTTCTCAATCTGGTATTAGCAAGCAGTTAGATATTCCGAGAACTACTATACGGGGAATTATTAAAGAATGGAAAGCAGATCACAAACTTCAGCCTATCCTACGCACCGGCTGACCAAAAATTCACATCTCAAGAGCTAAGAGACACCTCTATAGTATCTTTAATGCAAATTCTTGTACCTTATTAAGTAAAGTTGCTATGGAATCTGGCCTAGTGTGCACTACGGCTCGAGTTTTAGGGGGGAATAAATCGGCCAGATCTGTGAAAATTATGCAAAAAACTCACCCTTTAACCTATTTAGGCAATTTTATTACCCAAATAGGTTAAAGTGATCTTCAAGAATTCTTCAGAACTCTGTAGATCCCCATAAAATGAGAAAAAATTCGCCCTGTGTTGCACCCTAATGTGGCCTAAATATTATGCCTGAAACTGCAGGTCAAGTTTTAAAGGCTAGGGGTAGAAGAGTGAGATAGGCAAGGCATAAACTATATGTTTATGCCATTAATAGGTCAAAAAGAGTCTCTTAGACACATGTGGAGAGACATACAAGCATTTGGCAATAAGAAAAGTGCATTTCTACTAATGAAATTCATGTGGAATTATCCCCTCATAGTTTGGTTCCTTTATGTTTTATATGTTAAGAATTTAAACTAACTGCATTAGGATAACACCTACATATCAGTCGCCTGCCAAACTCAGAATATAATGAAAAATCTATTGCTCCAGCATTTAAGAGTACTCTGACATCAGGTATGTCCTGAATAGCAGTGGGTTGTGGCCACAATTCACCTTTATTAGCTATTTGTAAGCCAATAGTGAATAAGAAAACTAGTGACAAGGACTGCTTGGGACTTAACTTAATACAATATTGTGAGGAAGTGCTAGGACCATACAAGTTACCACTTATAAGGAAGATCCTCTCCAGGAAAAAGTTGAAGGTGATAGAGGATGGAGCTCCAAGTCATACTTTTAAGTATACACAGACCTTTAGTCTCCAGCATGGAATCTATAAATTACTATGGCCAGCAAGCTCACCAGATCTTAACCTCATTGAGAATGTTTGGGCTTTGTTGAAGAATAATCTTCGCTGGCAATGGAAGAACCCTTACAAGTGTTATTATAATGAATGGGAGCTTATTGTAGCTGTATCAGCAGCCTAACGTGAACTCCCTTAGTCTCGGATGAATAGCTAGTATCATTAAATGCCTATTCATATTCTAACTGTCACGGGACCTCTATTAAATATAGAGCGGATACTCCAACTAGAAAATAGAGCGGCCGTATGTTCTATTGCTACAACGGAACTTATGCAGAATTCTGAATAATTCTTCGGCATGTAAAGGCCCTTCTAGACTTGTTCGCACCTTTAGGCTTTATACCACAAGAGAAGACGCAACTGTCTAGTTAACGTGAAATCAGTAGGGTAGCACAGCGAGGTCAAAATCATAGATAAAGTCAGAACTCAGAAATGTCAACTTAGAACTTTGTTAGCTTCGTGTAGAATCGATTGCTTAATAGCTATAGTGGGGGCTATGCTCACCTTCAACAATTCTTTCACTATTTGTATTCCGAGGTGATGTATATTGTGATAACTCGCGGCCTTCAGATTGCTCATGTGCGAAGGTTGTCACATTAGCTTTTCTTCATGCAGTCGCCTACTGCACTTAGTCTGCCACCGTTTCAGCTACTGCAGAGTCATACTACACACTTGACTCAACTAAAAATCCTTTTCCCAACTGTATCTCCAGGAGATTACACTACCTATTCTTGGTCATCGCTTAAGCCAGATAACCATGGTCTTATTCCGATGCCAGAGGAACTTTCAGATAGTAAACTTAAAGTCGTTCTATTTACAACTCAGAGTTCTTAATTAATAGATCCGGCATCATCCATACAAGTTGTGTAGTATCTATTGAGAGCCTACCTCGCATACACGTGGACCAGCTTCAACTGCTCATAACTCCAAGGAAATGACGCCGTTGATCTTTATTAAGCTCTCATTTGAAGGCTCTTTCTGCGTGGAATCCTATAGACTAGGTCCGTTAGCTACCTTTGTCAACCGGGCATGTGGTAGAACCCGGCAGATGTAGTTTTAACACCTGCAACAGCCTATAACTCGCCCGGTTTAACTCTGATCGCAAACCGGATTCCAGAAATGGATTCAGCATGCAAAACTACTCCTAATGTGAACTTGAACCGAAAGTTTATGAGAACTTTTATTTTTGCTTAGATTTCCATTGCCCCTTATAGTGTCACCGGACGCACTTTACTCTAAATTGCATCTAGGTGCCTTGATTTTTTTAATTTTCTGTAAGAAGATTTCAAAGTAACCCAAAATGGCTAGAAGTAATAAATACGGCTAGTATGATATGTCGTTAGGACCGTAAAGATGTGCTAATCGCAACAATGGTTACAGTTTCCCGATTGGGCTTAGTCTCGTCCTGCAATAAGCTTCCGTAGTTGCTTATCTGAAGGGTGTTGACCTAAACCACATTTGGTAAGTAGCTCACTTAGTAGGTTTAGGGTAACCAATCCTAGTTCTGGGTAACTGCTCACATACAATATTCGACTTGGAAACATTTTCTTCAGTGGCATAGTAAGAAACTTTATCTGACTGTAACTAGGTCCCTAGAACTCGGAATCACACGAAACTTGAACTGTAGCTCCAGCTACACGTTCTCAAGTAGTTGCTGCATCCCTGGACTCAGCACGCAATATCTCTATTGTTGAGCTATACTGCACATAGAAGTATTACTCCTAGTAGTAATATTTTCTAATAACGCGCAATACTTATTATTAAGTATTCCTTAGACATGTATAACATATTCTTGGGTCGTTCTTTATAGTACAAGTACCCTTAGGTGGGCCAGTAGTCACCCCACAACAAAACCCCCCTCCTCAACGATCTTGTCCCCAAGAACCTATTTAAACACATGGTAATAAGTCAAAGTTTTCATACTGAGAAATATTTATTGGGCCTGGGGTTTTACCCACCTTGTGCGCCTCCCCTGGAGCTATACACGTCTCTTTTCACGCATGGGACAGGTTTTATATTAGAAACAGAAAAAATAAGAGCATACGAAATCATCCCAAAAACCTAATGCCTACTATACGAAAAAGAGGAATCCTTCAAACGAATACCTCAGGGTCCCGTGGTTTGCGAGGGTTATCCAGATGGAATTGG
>Ga0307511_10001966_pt1 | contig 21579 bp, 24 predicted proteins | sample 13_EM_MG_FD_200266 | JGI IMG/M metagenome (GOLD analysis project Ga0307511, IMG submission 200266) | Populus trichocarpa ectomycorrhiza microbial communities from riparian zone in the Pacific Northwest, United States - 13_EM | ecosystem: Host-associated > Plants > Roots > Unclassified | place...
ATTTTTGTGGTGGTCGGGAGGCCTGGGTGGCCGCCTCTGCGTAGGTGCGTGTGGGGGGGGGTGGTGAGGGGCTTTCCGCCAGTGGGGCCGCTGTCTGGGTCGAGACGGCGTTAGTCGGGGGTGGTGCCGTCTGGGTTGAGACGGAATTGGTCGGGGTGGTGGGGGGTGGAGGTGGGGGTGCCGTTTGCGTTGCGACATTCGATGTTGGTGGACGTGTGGTTGCTTCTCGCAGAAGCTCCTTCTGATCCCGTATCGCCTTTGCGAGAAGCTCCTCCTGCTCCCGTATCCTCTTCGCCTGTCGTTGGATGAGGTCCGCCTGTAGCCGGGACCGTTCGGCGCGGTCGGTGAGATCGTCTTCGTAAGTCATCGCCTCCTGGGTGAGGCGGGGGTCTAAATATAGATGCTGGAGGCCTACGAATTCCAAGACCTGTGTGATAGACCAGGCAGCTCTGCGGGTGAGAGGTGAAGGGGAAAGGTTGAGGAGCCTGTTGGTGACTGCCGAGATAATGTCGTCGTCGTCCTCGAAGCTCGAGTCGGGGTGGTCTCCGGTTTCTTTTGGTTGGGCCCACCAAGCCGCCTCCTCCTTGTGAGTGTCGTCTCCCGCGTGGGGGCACTCGTCTTGCTCATGGTCGAAGCTGTCGCACCAGGTGCAGTGAGGCGGTGGTGGGGGTGGGGCTTGACGTGTGGCGGGGATGTATGATGCGGGACAAACATCCTGCTCGTGGTCGTGGCTGAAGCACCACGTGCACATTATCTGGGGTGGGGGTGGTTGCTGGCGTAGTTGTGGCGGTCGGTAGGGACTCGGTGTGGGGGGATCAGGGTGGCCAGTGACCGGCGCGCGGGTTTTTAGTGGGGGGCATAGGCGATCCGCCTTCCCTGGATTGTCCTTCCTTTTTCCCCTGGGCGGCATTTCGTTGGTTGATATCCGGTGTGGGAGTTACAAAAACCCTTATTGGTGGAGTTGTCGGGGGTGTGGGTGCCCGGTGGAATCGTGGACCAATGCTCGTTGAGGAAGTTTTTCGTGAGAAAGGAGGAAGAAAAGCGGGGAAGAAGAGGAGAAAAAGCTTCAGACGAGGGGGAAAGGGTTGAGATAGTTGTTCCCCCGAGATCTGAGGAGATGTTCGTGTTGTGGACGGCAAGGGCTTTCTCGTGGTGCCGTCCGTTACTCCGTAGCTGCTGTGGTTGTTGAGATCCGACCAAGCGCTCGTTCTGTCAAAGTTGTTGTCGGTGTTTTGTTCGTTCCCTCTGCTCTATTTTATAGTTTTCTTCGTCATGATATAGTTCTCTCTTATCACGCTGTTATCTTCTCCAGTTCTTTTACAATGCGTCCGTATATTGACATTATGCCCGTGGATGTTCCCTTCCTATTCTTGCTTCTTCTATGGCGCCCATGGGCTTTTTACCTACACTCCTGTACGCTGTTAGGCTTAAACCTCTGTGTATTCCCTGGTTTGTCTAGATGCAAGCAAGTCCCACGCACTGTGCTTCTAGCATTGCAACCACTGGATGTTACAATCTACGTTGTCTCCTTATTTTGCTTAAAACCAATTCCATAGAGTGAATCATCCGCTAAGGTACACTGCTGCGTTGCGTGGCACCACTTCAGTTGTGTGACAGTATTCTTCTTACAAGGAATTTTCTGCGCGGCAAAAGCTCGAGCATCATTTTAACATCAATTTCCAGGCGGTTCGAGCATACCGTACGGCTCATGGCCACGCCTAAGGGATTTTGGGGCAGGTTACAAGATTCGTTGGGACACTTGAAGTATGAATATTAATGCAAGACACTATAGCGATATGTATGACGGGAGTATATTTGCATAATCGCTACCACAGGTAAAATATTCTTATCTTTTTGACTTTGCCACCAGATATACTATTGCGGAGAGAGGCGACCGCTGTCCGATCGCCCAGACAGCCTTTCAGACACCTTTACGTTGTCCCCTGCCACTCCATCGTCCCAGAACTCTCTGCTACTACCATAATGTATCCTCCGCAGCTCCCCCCCTCCTTAATACTTCTTCCATTCTATGACTCGTCTAATAGTAGTATACGTAGTGAAGTCAACTTATTTCTCTCCTTAGAAGTCTAGTCGACAAAGCTTTTGGTGGAGGGCAAAGCAACCACACTACCGCAAGTGAAACTAATACCAAACAGTAAACAGCACAGTTCACTATAACGAACCACACTGCTATGAACCAAGACACGGGTGATAAGGAATACAGTAGCACAAAGAGGATCCAGAACCAGGTAGGGTCAACCCATATCCCCAGTGCTAGGATGACGAGGATGGTGAGTTGGACGGGAGTCATGTGGGTTGCCTTCGCTTGGTGAGGGATGGGGGAGGTGGGCCGCTATAAGTTCACTAGTGGTTCCAAGAGTGGGTTGCGTTGGGGCTAGAAATAATGGGTGGGTGTGTGGAAAACTGGGGAAGAAGGTTGTGGAGGGGTGGCTACTGGTACATAGTGGTACATAGTGGTACATTATATATGAAGTCAATAATGGGATGGCCTAGCCTTGCTGCAGCAATTACTTAGCTGGCCATACGACATCAGCTATATCCTACCTTCGGTCACGCTTTCTGGAGTGGCCAAGTGACGGACCTAGCGTAAATCTTGCCCCCCCCCGTGTTTCGGATAACCGCGAACTCCCTCTAACCCACGTAGGTACTGTGTATCACAAAGTTTCACCATCTCATCTCAGCCTATTGTTACACCGCCCAATCACGCGCCCAGTCCCACCCAAACAACAAACCCATTTACGAAATAACCACGCCTACCTCCTAGCGTGCTTAACTCCGAGCTACAATAACAACAACACTATGATTACCAGCCCCACACCCCCCACACCACTCCCGGACTATGTCTGGATCAGGTGCCCCACATGCGGATTTGGGGGAAACCCTGAACAATCCACGCACTGCCGCAGGTGTGGTGAGCCATTACACTTTGGGTATTAATTTGTATTAGGGGAGGCTGGGTTTGGAACCAGGAATGGAGTTCTTGAAATCCTCCCGGGTTTCCGGGGGGCTCGCCATGGCCCTCCTACAGGGCCGCATACGAGCAATGAGTATTTTAAAAAGAAAAAAATAAAAATAAAAAGCAGTACTTGAAATTTATAGGCAAATATATCAGCATGGGTAAACGATACAGTAGATTATTTCCCCGAACCTAGGGACCTGGTTACGAATGAGGTGGCAATGATAAGTCATGGTCATGAAGAGGATTGTAGATATATGATACATCACGCGGAAGCGGCTCATCACCGGGAAGTTGCGCACTCCGGTTTTCGCGGGCTTTCTGCATAGCTCAGCCATCCATAGCCCAAATAGGCTCAAAATTTAGGAGTCCTAGTCATATATAGTATTTTCTTGAAACAAGTAGCGAAGGGCCTATCTCAGGTGGAGTTTGAACTAACCAAGAAGATCATATATTGCCGAAGCTTTAGTTTTACGGGATGCTGTATAGAATGCAGAGGATATGGGGGTATGTGATCTTCCAGGATTATTGTTTAGACCTTGTACATTAAATCCAGAAACCGTTGGTTGTCACAGAAATATGACAGAGTCCTCTTTCCCTAATATTGGGAAAGGGGGGGGGGCGTAAGTGAGCTATTTTTCAACATATCTCCATCAAGAGGTGCCCGAATCTTGCATGCAATAGCTCAGAAGCTTTGTTGTGCTACAGGTACTGCTTTACATAGGTGGGCATCACGCTGGGTCTTTGATCTATAGTCACCCCAGAATTTAGCTGTTACTGGCACTACAATAAAATCACTTTAATCCCATTACAGACGCTGTACCATGGGTGCAAAAGAATCTGTGCAAAAGGGTATGTGCTATTAAGCAACCGGTTACTTGTTCGAGGTCCCATTGAAGAAAATGTTGCTCTTATATACCTCGTTTAGCGTGTGCGGTAGCAGGGCGGCCCTAACTAGGGAAGAAGTATTTCTTAGAATATAACACCCAGAGTAGGTCAAAATAAACAGTCTAATAGCCTAAAGGAATATACTCAACTCGGTCAGCGTTCCATCCTACCAAAGCAGCCAACATGGCGCGGTCTAGGTTCGGCTCCCCTGCTGCCGTACACGCTAAACGGAGTAAATAAGAGCAACAGTGTCTTCAATGGGGCCTCGATCAAGTAACCGGTTGCTTAATAGCATATACCCTTTACATAGATTCTTTTGCACCCATGGTACCACTCCTGGAATGGGATTAAAGTGATTTTATTGTAGTGGCCTCCAAATGCGGTAACTAAATTCTGGGGTATGACTATGGATCGAAGACCCAGCGTGATGCCCACCTATGTAAACCAGGGCCTGTAGCACAACAAAGCTACTGAGCTATTTCATGCAAGATTCGGGCACAGTCTCATTACATAGTTATTATAGCAGGACATTGTGTGTAAACTTTATAGGTACCTATTATGTAGGAAAGGGCATACCTAATATCCCATGGCTTGGCCGTGCTATAGGCAGGTTACCTTCAAAGCAAGAAAACGGGCAAAGGACACGGTCAAGGCTACCGAGTTCATATTTTAGGAGCCCATATAACCCCCAGTATGCCAACGGAATACGAGTACAGATCCGCCAAAAGAATTAAAATAAAGCCACCCATACATGGTCCCAACAGCTAGCTATCTAAGACCCGGCGTAGATATACAGGTGCTTAAACTTTAGAATGAAAATATAATCTTGATTGCTCCTCACTGACTCGCTCTGAAATTAGGTGAGTAATTCTACGCTTGGGCACTGAATTAGGTATCCCGCAAGTGCTATCATTTGAACCGGCAGATACCTACCTATGATTCAGCAGCGTATAACTTGAGATGCTTAATGTTTGTTGTAAATACCTAACGGCTTCAACACCACCGCCGCGGGAGTCTGAAGATACAGACAACTCTCGTTTTCTCTCGATATACGCCCTGTTACATATGTGGGGGGACCACGAATAATGAATATCTGCTTATATCGGGTATGCTTATAACGAGAGTTGTCTGTATTTACTATAAGCATGTCACCCTTGGTCCCGACCGTATGCTTATAACGAGAGTTGCCTGTAGCCAGTATTCCTATTATGTATGTATGTAGCATCGATAAATTTGGCGATCGTGGGTAGGCATACATAGCGAACCGTTATCCAGTGTCAGTAGATTACCAGAAACTGTCGGTATGTATTGTCTAGCTTAGTCTTGCTGCTGTGAAGAGGCACGCTGGAATACGCTAGGATTGATTGACTTGTATAGCTAGGTATTGAGAATGTACAATGTAAGGGAACTGGGTAGGTACGGCAGCTAATTCTATGTATCTCGAGATTGGCAGTCCTTCGCGTCCGGAATACAAATATTCAAAGAGCAAATAGGAAACGGGGGTCGATAGGGAACTCGAACTACTACTGTAGTCGCAACTACAATCTATCCGTCAGTACTGACGGATGGAGGATACAATGCGACAGTACCAATCAAAACAATTCCGGCAGAACAAAAATCGCGACAGTCAGAAAGCTTATCCAAGCAAAACAAATAGATCCTCCCCAAATGAACCGCCGCATGGCGGCAAACCAGAATCAACCACAAGTTGGGAAATGGGCCTCCATAGCTTGCAAAAATACATTTGGACCTATCCCAATGTCCTCGATCAGCCTGCTCTTTACTCGGCCATAGGGGAGTCATCTGCAGCATCGCCTACGTCCAAGTTGAGGTCTTCCATTATCTCCTCAAACTCCCATTGCCATTTCCAGAACCCACTCTCCTCAACACTGGCAGCTGTCGTAATCTCAGTGAGCTCGTGTTCTACATGCGTGCGGAAACTCTTTGTATATAACCCTGGGTTGAGGCGCAAATGTTCACCAATACGGAGCTTCGAGCTTGTAATCTCGAGAACGAGCAACGTGATACCGTAATGGACTGCCCATAGGCAGTCTTGGAGTGGGCAAGAGCAGGGATCCTCACTCGAGCGCCCACTCTTCAAAGCCTCGATGCGCCAAGCAAGCTTGCCAACTCCAGTCTGAACGGTATCTACCTGGGACCAGAGATCTTCCAGCTCCTCCACTAGCGCAGCACGGCGAATCTCCTCAGGCCTACACTGGATAATTGTTGTGGGTTGTATGTCAGCAGCAGCGACCCCCGACAAATGGGATTCGGTAACAATATCCTCAGGTGTCATGTTCAATACAGGTGGGGGTGAATGCAGGAAGGGAAGGTGGACGCGTATTCCATTCGATAGAACCATTAAGCCGTTGGTGGCTGCGAGTTGGCCGGATATCTGTGTAGGTCCTAATTACCGCCAGGCTTTAGTTATATTCCGTAGTACAAACAGTCGGGGTTTGAGCGTTCCTTACCTGATTTTATTGTGGGCCGACTACCAGTGGGGGAGTTGCGTGTTAGCCGTAAACACGCATGCGCACGTGGCGATGTGAGGTTACAGAGAGGGAGGAATTGGACTGGCTGCGTGCGGGGACGTAGTAGTGGCTGAGCGCAAGTTTTGAAATAGGAGGTAGGAGCGAGCAAGGTGGAGGGATTGTGGTCACAACAAACGAGGCTTCATGTGGTGCCGAGACTATGTAGCTTCATACCAGCGGTGATCCTATCGGCTGCGGGGCTGTGTTTACTCTTTGCGTGATGACAAACCTGGATTCTTATCAGGGCGAACAAGATAACTGGCAGATTATACGGCCAAGTACGTGCAACAAACATACAGTACTCTAGTCCCGTACCACTGTGCTCTCAATACAAGAGGATGGCAGCGGAGGTAGTTTGATGCGACAGGCTCTTATTTTATAGACTTTGTTTTCCTGATAAATTTGTGTACTCTGAATTTCCGATAAGGGGCCACAAGAAGCAAACAACGATTATTGTACCAGAATATCTTGACCTCGCGGTCTAGAAACAAACACCGCGAGTAATGTTCTTGGTGATACTCATGGCCAATGTGCTCCACAGTGTATACTTCCTATGTGCGTTGATAGCCATCTCTGCTATTCAGAGCATATCAGCACCGGAGTCAAGAGCTGCACTGGCAACTACCTTAACTAGGCCTGGGTACGAGCCGGTTAGTCATTTTTCGAGACAATCTCGGGCCCACGAGCGCGGGCTCGAGCTTTTACAGTATGTTTTCGGGCTCGAGCCGGCTGGTCTCATGCCCAGGCGTACTTCGACCCCTTCTTCTCCGCCCTCTCATACAACCAACGAGCATAGATTGCGCACGGCCATTGGCCAGAATGGGCGGATCTGCAAGGGCCACATTGAGCACTGCAAAGCAATGAAGTCTCAGAGCCAATCGCCTAACCTAGCTGACCAACATTTCTTTATGACGGTGCGGTCACCACACCGAATATGGCGAACACATCACATTCACCTGCCCAAGATTCAGGAAAGACAGGAGAGAACTCATCGGAGCCAAGAACATATGGAAAGAGTTGGGCAAACCAGACCGGAAGAAGGAAGGAGACGAGGGGCCGTACGATGCCATAGCGGCGTATTTCAGTTTTCGTTTCAGAGCGATTTCATGACCTCCATGTGTGACTTCCGATGGGCCCATTGCTTGGAAGCTGTTTTATTTCCCATGCGCGGTGTTTTTCTTTTCTTGTGTACCTGACTAGCGTGACGGGTTAATTAACCCGCCCCCCCTTGATTCCTCCCGGAGTGCCAGGGCTCATCATGGATCCTACACTGGGACCGCATATGAATAATGAGTATGTAAGGAAAAGAAAAAAAAAGAACCCAGCAAACAAGATAAGAGCAGCAACAACCGACTATGACATGGTGTGACTTCTGTGGGAAAACCGAACAGTGCTGGTATGGCAGAGGCAGCAGAGTTATGAGCGGGATATGTATCCGAGGTGCCTTGGGAAAGGATTCGGACTTCGAGGTCGGATTGGAGACGGACCAGGTCAGATATGATTCAGAAGCTGCAGACGGAGATGAGGAGAGCCTGAGGGAGAATCAGCCAATGGCAATTCGCTCCCTCTTTGCAGCCGCGGGGGCAGACGCAGAACCATCATCAGTGTGACACCTGCGGTGTTTGGCACGCATTTGGGGGATCCAAGATTATTGCGCCTTCGTGAGAGGAGGGGCGGTAACACCTCCCTGCAACGCTGCTACTGATCCGCTGCCTACACCCCTGAAGCGTACCTACGCGGCGGCGGCAACTCAAGCGTCATCACCACTTCCAGGATCACCACCGGAACCAGATACCCCAAGCACTTGGCAGCGATGGGGAGAGGGGGAAAGGACACGCTAAGAAGTCATTACCACCAAGAGATACGGCACCGCCAAATCCGAAAGTGATCACCGCCACCGGCACAAGTAAGAGCACAAGGCGGGGATTATACGGCGGTGGGTGAAGGACGACAACAAAGCGGTGGAGAAAATGAGAATTTGATGGTTGATGAAAGAACATGGACCGGGGCGGGTAACCCCGTCCGCCAAGGCTCCCCACCTCCTTCTCCCTCCAATATCACCAACTTCTACGCAATTATAGGACAATAGCTATATTATCTGACCCGCTTGATTCAGGCCTATCCACCGCAACATACTGTATACTCGTCAACTTACAATATGGATGCAGCTTCGGAGTCAAGAATGCAGAAAGCAATTGAATACTGCTGAAGGTACCCCTACGAGCAGGCCAATGTCCCTGCATTAAAGACCACTCCCCCCAACGACCCTCCAAGAAGACACTCAATGACCCCACTCGACCAGGCCATATAGGCTGAATATTGGATAAATAATAGACCTATAACCCAACTAAACTTCTACGAGGCCTTTATCAGCTAACTTAGCATCTAACTGACTGCTCTAGATCTGTTATGAATCGAACCCGGACTACCAATAGTAAGTATGGCGGTAGTCTGGTTGGGGGCTTGTGCCAACCAGACTAGTATGGCGGGACTTGTGAGGGTGGAGGGTACGACACGGCCACACAGCGTCTCCCTTGTGATTCTAAGTTATGGCGAAGATAATTTTAGACTTGGTCATACCTACGTCAATTTCGTCAACCCTTACTTCCACGACCTTATTGCTAGAAAAGCTTACCTTCATGCACACTAGGTTGTGACTTATTTATGGATGATCTCATGCCTGTTCTGGCCATATAATGGCCTTGTCTTTTCTGTTCCTCAGAATCTCATCTCTGATCTACGAGAGCGCCCTCCTTCTATCCTAGTCACATACCTCCCCCTTTCTACGACCCCTCAACGCCTCATGTACAAGTTCTAAAGACTCTGCCACGTCAGAGTTTTTCTGTTCTTCCAAACCTTACATCTACGCATACTTTATCTACATTTCTATTTCTACTCCTCAAAGGGTTACTAAGAAAGGAGGAAGTTGGAGAAGAATGGAGAATTGCCAAAGGATGAAGCCCTAATCCCATTAATCAAGACAATGGCTAAAAAGCCGCATGGCTATGATCGCTACAATCGGGTAACAGCCCTCAAAGTCTTCAACGCCATCATTGGAGCATTGGTTCGAACCTTACACTACTATCTACCCACCCCACGCTATCCGCAAAGTGGCGGAAAATACAAAGAGTGGTGGGTACCATGAAAGTAATGCTAAAGAAGGCAATCTTGGAAGCGCAGGCAGAGATATGGTTGAGGAAGTTGAACATGAACGAATGAAGAAATGAAGTAACTAATGAACGAATGAAGGGAACAAATGAATGAACGAGTGAATGGAATGAAGGAATTGTTGAAGGTGAAGAGAGGATGTGCAGGATGGTGTGATGTTGTGGGCATTTGGATGTTGAAGGGTAATGATGTTCGGGCCTTCTTTTTGGGGCCTTCTTTGATATTTGTATACCCTGTCCCACGCTTTTAGGGGGGAATACTGTGGTACTAGTTACCACATGACTGCATACATTGCTGCACAGGTGCATTACTTAGCTTAGCTAGATATGTCGGGCTTGGTTCGAGGCTTGTCAGGGCCTATAAGGTTACATGCCGGCTAGATAGACTTGAGGAATACATGCTACATCACATCATCCTACAGGGGGCGCCACCAAGACGCAGGCAGGTTTTGCTATTACTCCTCCAATCGATGGAAGCCAAGAGCACCAGCTTCGGATCAAAGGCATTTCAACTTCAGATTTTGTTATTGGTGATGGAGAGTTCCCTCAGGCTAGTCCAACACCTACTCATCCAGTCTTGGATGTTGAGCTGGAAACTTTCTACCGCTCCATTCCAGCCAGTGGGGTTGATTCTGATGCATTTGAATACACCTGGTTCATTGAAGATTATGTACATAGTATTACCTCCCCCACAGCTCCTCCGTAGATAGATACCTAGATATTATCAGTACGCTCTTTCATTATTTTGATACTGCAGTTTAGGTTCGCTGCATAATGTAGAAGCAGAATGTGCATTACCGCCCTTCGGTTATTCTGACACCTCTGTTCGCGCTAGCGAGTTTCTCGAGATACTACGGTATGGCGTCCTGTGTGTACTGTCGCTCGGTTGCTCGGCAGCGCCAACTCAACTTATGGCGCGCAACATGTTTTTTCTCCGAATATTATAGAGCCGGCAAAGGCATATACATAGACATCGCGAAAGCATGAAAACCACTAATACATAGAGCCGGTGAAGGCAAGAAAACCAGCAATACATACAGAGGCTCACACCAAAAGTCTTTTCCCCTTTCCTTATTGGGAATCTTGCATATCCAAGGCTATGCACGGTATGTAACCTGGCATTATTCAGCTCCAAAACGGGTTGCAATGGCAATTAGTGATGAGTTTTGCCCTTACTGTTGCTTTAATCCGCTGTTGCCTGTGCCCTGCCGTGAATATAGCCAGACCACAGTACCTAAATGGCTTATTACGTCCAAAATGAGCCTTGGCATACCTTAGCAGACGCTGCATCCAGCAATATAGGACAATTAAGTCGTGCTGCACCCAAGGAGGCCACTGGGGAGGAGGCGAGTTTAGAGGCGAGCAATAGAACGGGGACTCAGGTGAAGAGATGTCAGAAGAGGATCCGGAAGATAACAGATCAAACTGGAAAGGGATCAAGGACTTGGTGGATAGGACTTGGTGGATATCTATGATACCTTCTTTGAGCCTAGATATATGGTAACTAGGCGTGAGAGTGCGGGACGACATGGGGATGATGTCTTGGGAAACTTGATACAGCTGATATAGGTTTCCCGAGAATGCCTTTCTAGCTCTATTCCATAGGAAGCGTGTATCGTTTTGGCGGCTTCGCTGGGTTCAACGGCAGGTATGCCAGATGGGGGCGGGCATTCAGCACTGAATTGAGAAAATATCATGAACGCGTTGATTGTTACCTGATGGCGCTTATTGCCGTTGTGTTGTGTTCGTTCATTACCTTCATCATTGCCTTATGACTCACCAAGTTAAGCAACTTTAAGCAAGGTTATTGCACTCGACAGTTGCCATAACTTGATTAAAGCTGATTAAACTGAATACGATCTCTCATTGGATGGTTGCTCTAGTCTACTTGCATGGGATACACAACGCTAAGGTTAATCAACAAGGGTGTTTAATCAGTTGATTGAATCAGTGACAGCCCCTAATGCACTGTCATTCAAACCCGTTTTGGAGTCGAATAATGCCCAGCTGCATGCGGTGCATAGGCATTGCATATGCAAGATTCTCAAATAGGAAAGGGGAAAAGACTATTATCTTCGGTTGTTGGTTGGTTCTTGAAGGAACACATGTTCCGCTAGTAGCAACGCTAGGATGAGAAGGGTGATTAGTCATGGGGTTTAGGTCCTTGGGGTTTCAGGCTTTCAGTCTCTCGTTTCTGTCCCTGTTCTTGATGATCAAGACATAATACACATACAGATCACGACATCACCTTACCTATCGCTATCGCTGCACTCTCTCCTCATCGTATCACATCTCCCAGTCCTTCTAGTTCAGTCACCGGTGTGTCCGCCATCGGTGTCTGCACCCCTCTAGACAACTCTCTCTGCCACGATGTCCGTGACTAACAAAGTTCCCCCGACTCTCGACGAGATGATATTTGCAATCTCTCAAATCAACTATAACACTGCCTACCAACCGTTGTCCGCTCCACCCCCTTCTACGGATCGCTTGTCTGCTTCTCTCGACAATATTACCGAACCGTCGCTTGCAGAAACGCTCACCGATGCCAGTGTAATCGACGATGACACCGATGTTGATGGGGATGACAGCGAAAACGAAGAGGACAATGATAAAGAATATCGAGCTATGTCCGTGAGTTCTGAACTGAACAGTAGCCGATGGCACCCTGCCAAAAAGTCAAAGCACCTGGTTCTCTTGGATCTACTTGCGTTATTGCTCGTCAGCGAAGCGAAGTCTGATGTGGCGGCAACCATGTTGAGAACGAATGGATCTATGAAATTTTTCTACAGCAAGAATAGACCTTTCACCGACAGCGAGAATCAGTATGTTCGCACGCTCTTCAATTACGCTTCTGAGACCAACAGGAGCGTTACCGATCGCTATGCGAATCTATTGGCTGCTATAATCGACAAGTGTCAAAAGAAGATAAAGTCTCGCATATCGAAAGTGTTGCGGAGAGTTAGAGAACTCCCGATAGATCGGGGAATCCACTCTGAAGACCGCCTTCCCCTCGAGCTGGTGGAAAAACTCAAAGCAAAACTGGGGATTGACCCCAAACAGTCCTTGAGAAACAGACTCATGTCTTGGTTAGACTCTCTGAGTCCTGCCCAGCATTTAAATGACCCGAAATTCTTGCGGGATGCAATAATCAGCGCCTACTCAATCGGCATTCATTCGGATATAAATCTCTTGATCGATCAAAAACTGCTAAGGCGCATTCGTAAGCTAGGCGACTACGTGGGAGCAGTTATACAACTAGTTGGAGAAGTCAACCTCCTCGCCCCCCAGGTTCTCCAAACCTTGGTTATACAGGAAGTACGTACTGAAATTACTGGTTTTTGCACTGTCTGACAGGCTTTGCAGGTTCCTCCGCCGACTCCTGACAGAATCGTTATTGAGAAGACGAGCGTTGAAATAGTTGAACAATGGGCGCGAAACCGAGACATAGAAGGACCGACCGAGACGAACTTAAGAATCCAATTCCCCTCACTCCCGCAACCACTTTTTCAGCAGAATACCATCACTCGGAGTGTGCACTGTGAGTGTACTTTGATAATGAAGATCGTTGATGATCTAGTTCAACAAGGAACTTCTCCCTTAGTGACCGTGGAAGTTGGCGTGTCGAAGTCTCTCTGCAATCTTTGCGAGGTCTTCATGGGTTCGGTCAAGAAGCGGTATCCGAATATCACAATTATGGTATCAACCCACCATGGCAAGAACGTCTCTGGTTGGAGGCTCCCACCTTTGACTCCACTGGAGATCAGGCAGGAGGTAGAAGACCACATCAATAGCTGCATCGAAGAGATCAGGTGCAAGGCAACCCAGGAGCGCCGTTCAGATTCCGAACCTCGTGTTCTCGAATCAGCTTTCGGTGAAGAGGCAGCGGGTATTATGCGGGGCTTTTTTAATGTAAAAATATAAGTGGTCACCGGCGACCACCAACTTCGCCGTCATAGCAACGGTGCAGAACACGTGACTGTGGCGTAGGGTATGTAACAAGGTGTTGAAAGAATATGCTTACGTCGATCCACGATGATCAATTTGATTGTTTAATGCTTCGCTCTTTGTTATCCTTTATTCTGCAGGCCTTACTTTGTTCTGCATGCCTTACTTTGTTCTGCACGCCTTCTTTGTTCAATGTTATGTAACTTAGGTAGCGAGACTGCAAATATATTGGGGTTGTGTGCATTAGTTGTTTCACTTGCCGCGCCCTACTCTAGAGTAAAACGCCAACTGACCGGCTCCGGCGGCCAGGCCATGATTTATGATAGCATGCCAGCATGCATAAAGAGACTATTGCGAAGTCGGCATAACAGCTATAAATATCCTGTAGTGGTATCATATTTCTAATACATGATAAGGTAGATCTAGAAGGCTAGAAACAACCATAAGCTCAGCAGAGAGCTGGGTTGGACTCGATACCTAGGAGGGCCCATATTAATATGTATATACATATTGGCCTGGGCACGAGACGCCTCGAGACCGGAAAAGTCTCGAGACTTTTGGACATCGAGCAACCGCAATCACAATCAAATGAGCGCTGAAAAGGTATCTCAGCTTTAATTATATACAGGTTGCCACACTGCCTCACCGGCTGTCACACTCTTTCAACGGTTACCGCACTGTCTCACACAAATATCTGCACGGCGCAGCCAATGAAAAATTTTCACAAAGAGACTTTTTACCGAACTGTCTCGAGACGTCTCGTCTCGTGCCCAGGCCTATATACATATAGAAACTCCCCCAAGTCAAAATTACCAAATCTTACAAACATTTCTTTTCATGCTGCATATAAATGTAACAAGGCAAAATCCGAGCATCTATGGCCAAAGACTGAAGAAAACAAGGCACCCCATCTACTCTGCCATATCTAAACTTCACATTATCAGGTTTTTTTTTCTTCTTGAAGTCTATACGCCCAGTCAGCCTTAGGCTATGAGGTGGCTCCAGTCCCGCCCCTATATGCCTGGGCACGAGCCGGCTCGTCATTTTTCAAGGCAGGCTCGAGCTTTTCCCGGGTCGGGCTCGAGCCGGCTCGGCTCGTGCCCAGGCGTACGCCCCTAGGAAGGTTTGGTACACCTACAGAACAACGGGCTATGTATGTGACTACTGCGGCTGTTCTAACTACATGAGGCTGGGCGAACTGCCCCTGACTGTGCATGCGCCAACTGCGCCAAAGATGCAGCTGTGATGAGCAACAACACCGCCTATCCCTCTATGCGTGCGGTGGGGCAGCCACCTGCACCCATCTATCTACTTATGTACAAAGTGGTTACAAGAAAGACAAGCTAGATAACAACCAATAGGAGACTTACTTGGCGCTAGGTATATGTATCCCTATATTTTTGCCTCATCTCCGAACTTCCTCCATGACAACACGATTTGAGGGGAGCGGGATTCGAACCCACTACCTGTTGAGAGACCACCCACTATCACCCAGGTCAGCCAGCTGCCTACTGCCAACTACACCAGCATCCCCCAAGATCATCAGGCTAGTACTACAGTGGGTGAGTGGGTGACCACGCAGTAAAGTCTTCCTATGCAGCACGAATCAGGTAATCTAGACGTCCTTTTCCCCTAAGTACAAACATAAAACATATACATATAAGACCTGACGAGAACCAGAGAGATATCACTTCCGCCGCCCTTTCCCTTCTATTCAAAAACGTTGTAAAGGAAATCGAACCACGCCTCTATCGTATCCCAGTGACTGTCATCCCCCTCGTCTTTCCTCCAGTTAGGTGCGCCTAGCTCCTCCTAGGACTTCCTAAATCCGAGCAGGTCTCGCCATTCTTTGGCGAAGAGTGGGCACTTGAATGTAAGGTGGTTTCCGTTCTGGGTGGGGGCACTGCATGGTCAACTTGGGTCCGCATCCTTGCCTATGTGGTGGAGCCAGCTCTTCTGTGGCCCTCGATCTGTTCTCTATCCATGCTATGGCTGTGTCTTTGTCCCTCCTCCGCTTTAGTCCTTCTTTAATTTCAACCCCGATCCCCGATCTGGGAGGTGACCCGGTGCTGATATTTGCGACCGACTGTAGGGCAGCTTGGGACTCTGTCAGGATGAAAAGCATGTCTGAATCCTCCCTTGTGCAGGCTAGACCTATGGCTTTACGTTCCGCGTCCGAGACTGTCGCGATGTTGCCTAGCCAGCCGGTTTGGGTCGAGTCTTCTCCCCCCCTGGGAATCCGTGCTAACCACTGCCGAAGCAGTACCTTACCTACTACCCGTGCAGTCTGTGTAGCTGATGCTCCACCCGTTATCCATCAGCCCTCCTTTAGTGCCCGCCCAATACCTTTTGTGTTTGGATCTCTCCTCCTGAGGCGCCATGAGTTCGATGTGTGTAATGTTGACTGGGTCTACGGAGTCCCTATCCCCGTATGATATTGATGAGGCGTCGGGGATTGCTAACAGATAGAACGCAGGTGATATGGGGCTATCCGTCTTGAAGTTGAAACCCCTTCTGCCTGTCCCGTCGTGCCATGGGGCATAAACAGGGGGGTCTTCCATCGGCATGTGCCCTGATGGTGTGTTAAGTTCTGCCTGCATTGCTGCCGGAGGTCAACATCGTATTTGCGGCCATGGGCACGGCTTTCCCGTACCCGTTTCGTGCCCCCCTCGGAGGCATTAGCGAGGCCTCTAGGGATGGTTGGACCGTTGCCCGGGGGCGCCCTTTCGGCTCTCCCCTAATTCCCCAAAAGGTTATCGCAGAGCGGTAAACACCTCAGCCCTACAATCCCTCTCCCCTCCCTCATCAGTTCTCAGTTTCGCTATGGGACATACTCACGGCGTTCCATAACTTGTACTGGATCCGACCAGGTTACTGCCAATCTTGTTACCAACAGTGGGGAACTATGCGGTCACGACTCCGCTATAGTATTTGCCTTTGCTCCTTAATCCTCCGCAGGTGAACTGCGTACGTATGGCTACGTTCATTGAGACCGAAACCCGCATCCGTCCTTTCGGACCGTTACGCTGCAGTTAACCCAGGTTTCCCGAGGCTCTCGTATGCAATTTCAGGGAACACGCGTAATGGAACTCATTACTCTAATAGTGCTCTGAGCCGTACGTAACGCCTCGCCCCATGCTGCATTTCTCAGCGTTTCGCGATGCAGAAGGTGGTACATATAAGCCCCCACCATCCGCCGGCGGTGTCTCGCATAATATGATAAAGCAAAGCGTAGTGCTGGTTTAATCCCCAAAATATAGTTGCCAAGGTACCGCACGGATGTGTCTCAGAATCACCATCAGCCTCCTCTTCCTACTATCATGGCAACACTGATCCGCCAGTGCTCCTCCTCTGCGACACTTAACAGACCAAACTAATGTTCTGAAATAACTCTCTTGTAGGTAAAACGGGGATTTTGGGAGCCATAGAATGCTTAAAGTGCTTTGAAATTATTACGCACCGGCATGAGTGCATTGTGCAAGCTACCACCACTAAATGACTGAAAACAGTAAACCTGACTGCTCAGTAGGGTCAGAGGCAAATTGAGAGTGGTTATAGCAGTGCTTTTGATAGTAAGATATTGGCTAGCGTATATTTACAGCCCGAGAGAGGAGATATAAAGAATCCTCTGGCTATAACAGAAAAGCGTGTTACATAAGGGGGCTACAGGCAAAACTGAGCTGCTCAAATATGACCCCACTTGTCACAATTCAACCCCAAATACATGTTGGGATATATCATAATCAATCGGGACCATGAGATACACACTCAAGCGGTTTATCACTCTGTACTTCACTCGGACTATTTTCCGTGAATTTACCATATTACCCCCCTTCCATAGGAGTCAGACCCCTCACGCCCCACCTTCAACCCTGACAGAGGTCCTTCGGAGGTCATTGGTTCATACTCCTTTGATTCCGTCCACTCTAGGCTCTTGAAAAGCTCAATATCACCCCAAATGTAGCTAGCGCCATGGTGATCCACATCCCGGTGGTGATCCGCATCCCGGTAATGTATGGTAATTGAATGCAAGCGGTACATATATGGCAGGCCATTGTTGATCGTGTTGCACGGGGCTTGCTCCAGAAGTGGGATATTGGCCAGAAAAATCAACTAACCGTAGCGGGTGATTGAACGCAGGGCCGGCTGAACTGCAGCCTTGGGTGAGAAGATGTGCTATGACAATCTTTTCGAGAATGAAGCCGCGGACAGATGGATTTGACTTTGCAAGCCCCAACCTGATGAGCCATTCTGGGCTTACATATTGCGATATTGCCTGAAGCTGCTGTATACATCTCGAGGCATGGGCGCGTGCAATTCCGCATTTTGAGCGCCCATACCCTGATTCGTCGATGTAAAATACCGCCTGGTTTCCATAGGGTATTCGAAGATGCAATTTGACCAACCATCTTCAAATCTGAAACTGTCAGTGAGTATTAGATCACTTTTTAGGAGTATGTGGAATACATACTGCTTTAAGGCATTGATATCTTTTTGACGGAGAGTGGATATTTGCTCATGGGCATATGCCGAAATTTGCTCTTTCATTAGGGTAACCACTTCACTTTCCATGACTGCACTGACTAAGTTCTCCACCATAGCCTCTCGCCCAACTTCAGAAGCCTCACTCCGTTCATTTTTCATCATATCGTGATAGACTTCCATAAGGACGCGTAACAAAATGGGTATTCTGCCAGTGAGCTCCACTAATCTGACTTGTTGCTGATGATTGAGATTTGGCAATATCCGGGGTGCACGTCTCCAGAAACTTGCCATTTCCTCCTGTAAACCTCAAACTTAGTCAGGTACAAAAGATGGGAGGGGGGGACTGATTACTTGATTGAAGCTCAAATAAATAGAGATTCTCTCTTCACTGACTGCACGCAGTCTATCGTGCTCTGCTGCTTTGTAATTGGCAGTCGAACTGGCAATCTTCATGTGATAGAATGTTATACCATCTAGAAGGCTGCGGGCTTGTCCTATTTCTTTTCTGGGACTCTATCCAGAACTACATCTAGGGCATTTGTTTGATCCACGATGAGAAGAATTGGTTCGTTGTTATCTCGTGCGAACTGACAGAAATGCGAACTCCCTCGTTCCAAAAGTTCGGGGTCCCGACTGTGTATTTGTGAATCCGTCAGATACTTTGACTTGGGGAGGGGGAGGGGGTGGTGGGATACACGGACTGCTCGAGGATGGAGGGGATGACGGCAGCGGCGACGGCGGAGGGAGACATATGGCTGGGAACCTTGGCTACGGTAACAGATGCGGAGGTGCTGGGGATCGCAGGAGCATGGGAGGAAGGATACCGAACGGTAGCGTCAGGCAGCCAAACGGCGATTGCTAGATGCATGAACCTCGCCTCGGGAGCGACAAGAGTCGGGTCGTGGATTGATGAGAAAGCCGTCAGAGCAATGAGGAGGCTCGAGGGGAAGCTGGTTCTGATTTGGGTGAAAGGTCACAGCGGGGTGGAGGGGAACGAACTAGCGGATGGGCGAGCGAAGGAGGGGGTGAGAAGGGGTCAATGGGGGTCGGAACCGAGCATAGCAACACCAGCTGGCATCCGACAGGCCTACTCTCTTTTCCGGCGGGAGCCACACTTGAAATGGGACAGAACGGAGCTCAGAGGACTGAGCTATCTACACACGGATAAAGGACCGATGAAGGCATGGCTACACAGGATAGGGAGGGCAGAGGACCCCTTCTGCGCATGCGGTCAGACACAGAACGTGGCTCATCTCTTGAAGTCGGGCTGCGTGGGGGACAAGCGGAGGAAGTGGGAGGACATTTGGACAGACAGGGAATTCTGCGCGGAGGTGGCGGGGTTTTTGAATGAGGACAACGGTACCGGGGGTTGATGAATGTATTTAAAGTAACCAGTTAGTCAGCGGGTTGGGGTGGCCCAGAGGTTGAATAATCCTGCCGAGTTTCCACTCGGGGATGCACCCCCTCGTCATGTACCTTAGTATAAATACGAGTACTGATTTACCAAAAAAAAAAGATACTTTGACTTGTCGCCTAGCACCGGATGTTTTGCAAATGCATGATGGATGGCCTGAATAACTGGAGTTGGTGCCAAGAGTGGTTCTACTCGCTATAAGCATACGGTCGGGACCAAAGGACATATGCTAATAGCGAATATATGCATATATCGAGAGAAAATTACATACATCAAAAATAACAGGAAATAGGTATTAGGACAGTGGTAAGAAGTCCGTGCCTCCGTTGGTTTTTCTTTGCTTTCGCTTGATATAGACCGCCCTCAATTCGGCTCTTTTCCCACTCGCTTGTGTTAGGTCCCTGGACTGAAGGGAATCCAGGAGGATGGTCTCGAGGGCATCAATAACTGCTTTATGAAGGAGGTGGCACGGATTCCGGATCTTCGTTTTCTGCTGGTGTGATCAAAGCTGAATAAACTAGTAGTCTGGTATGGAGTTGTTACTTGCAAATGCCGGTGGTTGTAAATCGAGTTTGTATGTTAAGTCTACATACATCACCAGCAGTACGAGGTGGAACGTAGGATATGGACGGATATCAGCAACGCAATGTATGAGGCTGGCGCACGAGTGGCAGAATGGATCAAAGAAGGTGGAGAGAAGCAGGACAAGCGAATTTGGGCAGTGGGGGAGGGAATAAAGGCCTACACGACGGCTTACGTAACAGCGGAAAAAGAACGAGTGAAGGGAACAGAGATGGAAGAACGTAGGGGCAACCGGGCATACGAGATACTCACCACTCGAGCACAGCAACTGTCGGATGAGATTTGGGCATGACGAACACGCCACAGCCCAGTACACACGCGGAGGCAGCGGCACAAACGGACAAGGCTTCGGACGAAACCACGGAATCACAACGGGAGAGGGTGGCAACTATGGAGCGAGAATACAAGTTAAAGTTGGAAGTCTCGGAGAGGAACACACTGGCGGTCACGAAGCTGGCCGAAGCGCACAAGGAAATGGAGCAAGAGTCCGAGGGGTGGCTATACAAAGAAGTCGCGGCGCATGATACTACACGAAAGAAGTTGGCAACGATGAAGCGAGAGTATAAGGCAAGGTTGGAATCGATGGAAACGATGAAGCGAGAGCACGAGGCAAGGTTGGAATCGATGGAAACGATGAAGCGAGAGCACGAGGCAGAGGTGGAAGTTTTGAAGGGAAGAGTGGAGACCTCGCACCACATATACACGGAGTCAGCAGCACAGACGGAGGAAGTATTTGACAAAACGACGGCACTCCCGGAGGAAACCCCAGAGGAGATCCCAACACGAGAGGAGGGGGGATGATGGGAGTCATACACACTGGCCTCAGCAACACTGACGGATGGCAGTTGGGCTCTGCACAAAATAACGGCACTCCCGGAGGAAATCCCAACACGAAAGGAAGAGGGGGGGAAGAGTCATATGCACAGGCAACGAGTCAGGGGACACCAATAACGATCGCCCCGCCACAATTGATGCCAGCAGCACACACACGGTAGCTTTGGACGATTGGAAGCCCTACGAGGACCTAAGCGGCTACGAAAAGGAGGACAGCGGTTACGAGAGTGGAGGTTCGGGGTCAAACTGGAAGCGAGTCGGACGGAGGAGGGAGAGGGCCGAGAGGCCTACCCCCGGGAGTCAACACGATCGCCCATATGCACAAGCCGTTGTCATATACGGCGTTCCCGTACGATATAAACTAGGCATGATGAGTCGGTGGATTCAGGAGGATAACACAGGGATCGAGGTGATGGGAGTGAGGTGGCTGTTGACAGAGGGCAGGCGACGAGGGAAAGAAGCCTCCTCACTGGTCATATACACGAAATCGACGAAAGAGATAGCGGCTATGAGGTTAGGTGGGAAACGTTTTCCAACAGAGAAATACGACTGGAACAGGGGCCATCCGAGGCAACGGGACAGCGGGATTTGAAGGAGATGGACGTTACACACGTTACACGCGGAGCGAGGGGCTGGACGATTGGACACCCGCAGTGATCGGGGGTTTTTTGCATCGCCAATGTTACACAGGTTGACACAAGGAGTGAGGGGCTGGACGATGGGACACCGGCGGTGATGGGGGGGGGGTTGTTTGTA
>Ga0307511_10001967_pt1 | contig 21577 bp, 28 predicted proteins | sample 13_EM_MG_FD_200266 | JGI IMG/M metagenome (GOLD analysis project Ga0307511, IMG submission 200266) | Populus trichocarpa ectomycorrhiza microbial communities from riparian zone in the Pacific Northwest, United States - 13_EM | ecosystem: Host-associated > Plants > Roots > Unclassified | place...
TCTCACCAACATCCGGAACCTTCTTTGGACAAACTGCGATCTTGGCCTCGATAGACTGGCAAGAGATGGTGATACTTTTCAAAAACGGGGAACCGGGTGTGGTCAAGGATTTGTCTCAAAGTGATCACTGTAAGTAGATCGAATGCTCAGAGCCACGACAAAAACTGCTCGACTGTGTGTTGGTTTATCCAGAAGAACGGTCCGGTAACATAATTACACCCCATCGCGCGCGGAGCATCCGAGAAATCCCATCGTCGGGTTCAAAAGGGGGACATGTGCGCTTGAGAACAGTGTTCCTGGTCTGGATTTTCACAGCCTCGACAGATCTCGCCCCCAGATACCACGAATGATCCAATCCGCCATGAGGAGCGCCTTAGTCCTGCTGCTCACTTGTTCACTGAAGTAAATAGATCTCCAGGCGTACATGGCCCACTATAGGTCGAAATCACTAACGTTAGGCAAGGGAGATGGTGATCCTGAAGATCAAAAGAAACGCACCAATCCGCCCATGAAGCTATACTTTCCGAAATCGAACACAGCGGCGTTACCGATGTACGCCAGTGATCCGAGGTGGTGGTATGCGAAAGGTTTCGAAACAAAGTCATCCGCAGCTTCGCGTGGGATCATGTTACTGGCTAGGCTGTTTTCCCGCTTTGTTAGTCGGTGCAATTTCGCCCCGAGGTATTTGCCTTGTTGAGATGCGACTTGGGCAGTCTGGGAATCATCAAGCGGTGACCCAATGCTGAGAGCGAACGGGGGACGTACAGCAGGCAGAGTCGTGATCTTGTTACCGATGTCTTGGAGCATAACCGCAAGCTCGTTCAAACTCAGGCTGTGATCCTGGTCCTTATCGTAGAGCTCGAAGAGTTCTTTGACCTGTAAACGCCGAGTTGAGACCTCGTTTTTCGCAGATTCGACGTTCTATGGCATACTCTGTCAAGATGCATCTCGGACATTGGTATCATCCTCTTGATGCTCTTCACTATTACATAGTCAGCACTGGCGCCAGGAACCGAAGGGGTGGCCTAACCCATTACCTCCCACTCGGCGAGGTCGATCTTTCCGTCGTTGTTCTTGTCCGCTTCGTCGACCAGCTCGAGAAGATGCGACACGATCGACGTTTCAAGCTACCGGGCCGTCAATAGAGATAGAGAGTGGGGGAGAGGCTTTTTTTAGAGTTCTCACAGTAGCGCAATCCCCAATGGCATACACGTCGCCAAGGGGAGCACCCTTCACGCGAAGGTGAGAGTCCACCTCGATGGCTTTCTTGTGGACCTGGTTTGGTAGGTAACCAGCAACCTTGGACGTGAACGGATTCATGGCAATCCCGGTGCTCCATAACACAAAATTTGCGGGAATCTCGTAGTCCGTGTGTTTGCCGGGCTCTTTCTCCTTCTTGGTGTAAACAACGCGGTCCGAATGCACGGATGAGACGCTGTGTGTACACGAGCTTGTAAAAAAAATGTAACCAGATAACTGGGGGGAACTGACCGAGCCCCGGTGACCAAGCTGACACCATCCCTTGCGAATTTGTCCTGGAGTGATCATGTTAATCCCAACCAGGAGGCGTCTTGGGGTGCAACATACTTCTGCGTATTTCGAAATTGCTTCGGAATACTGAAACATGGAGTTGAGGGGAAATCAAGCGAGGAAAACCGGAAATGTGGCTCACTGTATTCAGGATATGCTCGCCACTTTGGATAACGTGGATTGAAACCTCTTGACGGCAAATTTTGGGATAGTACTGCATGATGTCCTCTTGGCAAAGGTCGTAGATCTCGGCAGCGGCTTCCACACCCGTGGGTCCACCCCCACAAACGACGAAGCTCAATAGGCGCCGTCGGTCCTCTGGTGTTGTTGTAGGTAACGAAGCTCTCTCGAAGTTATCTACCCCGGGATGAACTTAGGGGACAATAAGTAGTAAACAGGGCTCTTACCCATGATCCTTCGTCGTATCTGGAGGGCATCCCCGATGGTCTTCAACTGGAAGCAATGTTCGAGCCCGGGAACACCATGGGTGGAAGAAACTGAGCCGACCGCAATCACGAGTTTGTCATATCTATATTCGGTGTGAGCGTTTGGCGGTGATCGAGAGGCGGTGCAACCTTACGGTACATAGATGGATTGTTTTGAACCGTCCGACCCGCTCACTTCGACCTCAAGTAGCCGCTCGGACATTACAAGGTCAACTGCTTTACCAGAGATAAAATGGCCCTCCAGGCGGGCGATTATTTTACGCAGAGGCTCGATCAGTGACCGGACCTGGACGGTGCCCACGGCAGCAGCTGCCAAGCCTGTCAGCGTCAATTGCAAGAGCATGCCAAGATGAACACGTGCAAGGGAGGAGAGGAGTGAACGTTGTAAACGTGTCGGGAGAAATGAGCGTAACATGGTAGTCTCCAAGGGAAAGTTTGCTGAGCAGTCCAACGGCCTGGAGGGGACTATTTTAGTCTTCTGATAAACGTCCATTGTGAACTCAACGTACACCCCAGCCGCCGCCGACGATTACAAGTCGGGGCTTTTGGTTGATGCGTTCGTTCTCTGTGTCTTCTATGTCGCTAAGGAATGCGCTGACGATGGGAATGTTCTTTGGACCTCCGGTTTGGGGGCAGAGGGCCAAGGGCGAGACGGGTACTTTATCGACATGGGCTTCGGTGTAGGTAAAGGCGTCGTGGACGAAGATGGCACCGGTGATGAGTACAACGCCTACCACGGTGGATCCAGCAGCATAACCGGTCCAGCGGAGGAGTAGGCGCGTACGGTGGAGGAAAGGTCTCGGGGACGATGCCGTTGATGCGAGGCGGAGTTGAGGATGAGGGTATCTGTGAACACCCACGCGCAGCGCGGGGCAGATAGCTCGACGAGAGAGGGCGGTTCGAAACATTTGCGGGCGAGAGAGGGACTGTGGTGAGATGTGCCCTTTCAAGCTGGATGGTGAGTAAGACCCAGGTGGGGCGGCTAATTGGAACGCACTTGCCCAGATGGTGGGGCGCTTGACGTCACCGGCCACCACACGCTCAACCTGCCCTGTTGACCGCGCCTGCACCACACCGGCGAATGGGACCGGGTAGCTGCCTGTTTGTAAACTACCTCTACAAAAATCTTTCCCTAATGGTTTGCGTCGACCAAGGCCGCTGGGTCCATGAGAATGAATCCGGGGGGCAACTCCCAAGGGCGAATGTAACCCAGCTGCAATATCGCCGCATCCCCCCAAGCTTTAAGCCCCGAGAACCGTACGCACAGACACAGTGCTTGCTTATCTCCGGTGCATCCGTCCTATTTTGATTCCGATGTTCAATCGTGATCAGAACTTCACCACGGGGCGCCGACAAACCAAAAGTCGCTCAGTCCGACGTCGCCACCACCACCGCTCTCCGTCTGTTCATTATCTAGTGGTGTGCCGACGAGTTTGCTCACCTCTCGTTCTGCGGTCAGCGTTCAAGGCGGTAAAGTTAAATGTCCAGACACACTTCTCCAGTCAGACCCAGTTTATCAGCTCTCAATGTCGATCTCCCATCACTCCAGTCCCTCGCCTCCGACGACCTGGCCTCATCTTCCACGTCTAGAGGCCGTTCTTTCTCACAAGTAAAACTCCCTTCCTTTCGGATATCCACCGCTGGATCCCAGAAATCCCCGTCCCGTCGTTCCTTCGGCTATGAGCGCCCATCCGTCACTCAACAACCGGATCCTACCCAGAAGTACCGCGACGAATCTCGAAAACTCCTCGCCCACATCCTCGGCCAATTGCGCGATAGAACAAGACCCGAGTCGGTGTTCAATGGATTCAAGTCTGGTGGGGCATACGATCCCGATTCGAAAGACTTGCGAACAACGGCTAGGGTCATGCAGGGCGTAGTCAAGTTCAGGGCCGGCCTGGCTCCTCAAGCACGCTCTCAGACGTCTACACAAGACGACAGTGATAGCGATATTGAAGAAGGCATCTTTTCGACCGACGCGACCCTTAATCTTCTCAGCCAGTTTGTCAGCGCACTTGCTGTGGCTGTAAAGGCCGGGTGGCAAATCTTTGATGACGGGTATGAAACCCTGTTCAGCTGCAATAAATGTACTCAATCTCAACCACTAGAGATTCACTCGACGAACCATCGACGGCAATTCTCAGGATTCCGCGACGAACTTCTCGCAGCAAGTCCGGTCACCGATCACGGTCCTCTTCGCCTCTCAGAGGGAGGGTCGGGAGGTTGCCCGCTCCAAACCTTCTTGCACACTCGATCACTGTCCTCGCTTCCATTGTTTCTGAGGATTGTCGTTTCCAGGTCGCAGCTCCACGGCCCTCCCGTCCTCCAAATGCTCTCCAGTCCGTGGTACTTGATGCCGCCGGTTACCTCTTGCATATGAACCGACGCAACCCAAAAGTCGTTTCGCGGATAGGTTTCGCTCTTCTCCCGGCATTTTATACCTTCCGCCCAGAGATGCATATAAAGCTCCTGGCCTTTTTTGATGCCATTGTTATGCGGCCGATGCTGGAATCGCTTAGAGAAGCTCAAGGCAACGTCCTCGTCGAAGGTGGGTCATCTTGAGTCTCTAGTCCCCTTCCATGCATCAACTGTACCCCCCAGCACCTGCAAGGGACATTGATCCAGACGAATCGGTCATTCAAATCCACGTTGAGGAGGCTGGAGACCTTACCTCGGCTTCCGAGAATTTGCGCTGGAAACCTTGGTCTTCGTTACCATCAAAATCTGCAAATACCCCATCGAGTAACGCTCCGTCCCAGGACCTCGCGGTCTACCACCTCTCCTCTCTCGTCCCGCCACTTCTCTCCACCGTCTTCAAAAACATCAACATCCTGAACACGACTCTACCGAGCCTACACAAGTTTTTCCGCTTGTTTGGGACAATTATTGACGCCAAACCCGACGCTTATCTCGATGTTTTCGAAGTCGTTGCTTATTCCTCTGCTCGTGCTAGACAGGCAGCAATCGTCGTGCTGTCCACTTACTGGCCGCGGGCATTGGGACATCTAGTCGTCACCAAGATGTTACCTACCTTGAACCCCCTCGAATTCTCGAAAACCCTTTCCGAGACAGCCACTTCCCACATGGACCAGTACCATCACTCCTTCGTCCCATGGAACTTCGACAATTCGAGCGACGCCCTGTCCACTGGCTGCAGTACATGCGGAGAGGAGTTGAATGGGTATGGACTCGTTTGCCCACTGTGCCGGTGTTGCGTCCATTTCAAGTGCTACACTTATCCGGAAGGGTGTTCTCTCGCTCAGTACGATGTGGATTCGGCCGGTGACGGGAAGGCGGCACAATACCGGTTTTGCTATTCCCAACCCTCTCGGAGGTTTGGCAGAACGGAACTTCGGAAATCTCGACATTCATTCTGGCATGTCAACATTTTCACCTTGACCTTATGCTTCCTTTGCGAAGCTCCACTGTGGGGAAACACCACGCAGGGGATGAAATGCTCGGAATGCCACCGCTTCGCCCACCCCAAGTGTCTCTCCCGTTCATCCTCGAAGAAATCGGTCGTATGCGAAGGTCGTCCGACATACGATGCCCGCGTTCGCATCCCGTGGGCTGCGCTCCGACAGTCGTTTGTGGAATCTTACAAGGGGTTCGTTTACAAACTGGACCAGCTCAATGACAAGTCATACGAGGAAGTCTCCGTGTTATACTCAGCTTTATGGATTCAGCTACAAATGTTACAATCTGGCATATCGCTGGGTTCTATCGTCGTTGGAAATTCACCATCCGAAGCGGCAAGCGGACCAACTAGGAAACAACTCGACGACAAGGGGATTAGGAAGTTCGAATTGCATTACCTCATCCAGCTGTACCACTCGTTCCTCACAGAGGGAAACCTCAGAGTCTCGCAGACTTTTGAGGAGTACTTCTTGGAGAACGACATTCATGCCGAAAAACACCTGATATGTTTCGACTGGGGTTCCTTGGTATACATCTTGACAGTTATCAAGTCTCCGCCATCTCAGCTCCCCCTCGTCGCCGCAAGCTCATCCGATCTCCTCGATGTAGGCCACCCGGAGGGAAGCAAAATGATCACATCCCCGGTGAACGACACGGAGACGGCACACACATACGAAATATCTTCCTTGGCTCACGTTCGGGATGCGCTTGGGATGGCGTTTGACATCACATCCGACGACGGTGCCCGTTACCTTATCTCTCATTTAAATTCGTTGGGATTCTTGGAAAGGACGGACCTTGCCCACCTTTGGGTTGGCGATGACGCAACAACGAAGTACGAAGAAGAATACTGCAACTTCCCGTTGCCCGTTGGTCTTGACCTCTCCAACGAGGTTGAAACCCTCGCTGCTGCAATCGAGGCGTGTTTGTCCGATCTTGATCTTTCTGTCAACGAAATCGGACTTTTGTTGCTGACAAGAAGGTTTTGGTACGATGGTATGATCACAGACAACGCACTGAGGAGGTTGACTAAAGGTTTGATCTCGTGGATTCTCGCAGAGGTCGAGCGCAAACTCTGGTGTCTGAAATCCCGCACTGACGCCTTGTTTGGCCAGGATGACTGTCTTGCAACCATCCTCCGCGACTACGTGCCCAAAGGTCTTGCACTACCAGGCGTACGTTCCACGGAAGCCGCTCCTTGGCCACCTCACTCATCAACCTACCGTGCGCCCGGGGTATCCTTCCACAATGGTCGGGTTTACATCGACTATCGACGAGAGCTCATGTCCAGATACGCTGCTAAGTGGATGGGTTCACTACATGACCACGATCGGTCCGGGTATGCGGACATGATATTCCAGCTATCTCGGGAGCTGTCTGAAGATTCTACTTTCGAAACTGGGCCAGGATCCGGGCCGAGGGAAGCGGCAGAACGACATTTGAGAAGTATCATCAAGCTTGGCCAGACGCCCGCGATTTTCACCGTGTTTGAGGACGTGATCGAACAATGGTTAGATCTGCTGCCAATGGACCACCGACAGGTCTGCCGCTCCTATTCACTCATTGTACAGTTTCTGACAGATCGGCCAGTCCTATCCGGTGCTCATCCGTTTGTTCAACAAGGATGCAGAGGCAGCTGGTCGTGGAAGTGTAACCCTCGAAAACACTACCTTCACTTCTATGGACGTGGGGGGCCTCGCGACCATAGAGCCCTGGAAAATCCTATTTCAAGTTGCATCTGACAGCAAAGAGGGTGTTAAAGCTGGCTTGCGGTGGTTTTGCGTATTCGCACGCTCAGGTGTTGAGATACCTGTTTCCAGGTATGAACAGATGCTCGGGCTAATCCAGCAGTCCGATTCATCATGGGAGGATTTTACGCTGCTGATCGATGCACTTTTCTGCGCGACATGGTTGAGATCACTTGGCAGACAGGAGTTGCAGACAATCGTGTCAAACATCCACGTGTCGGTGTGTTCCCGGGTTGTGGAGGACTTCAAGACCAATAAATTAGATGACGCGTGAGTTATACCGTCCACTAAACTTCCAGCCAACTTAACTACGGTAGGATTGCATTCCTAAAACAATCCCTCGCGACGTGTTTGCTCCTCTTTGGTTGTGAGCGGGAGAGGATCGTCTCCTTTGGGTTCGTCGAGGAAGCTGATGTTGCCGATCTTCCATCCCGGAGGAAACTCAATGCTCGGGCAATGAGACACCCGGACTTTGTTGGGGTGGACTCTGGATTGATTAACGCCTTGTACCACTATGTCCAGGCTGGGGTTGACGAAGTGTCGGTCCTGATTGCACAGTTCTTCACGGCGGTTGTGAATGAGGCCACTCTTCTGGAACCCCATGAGATCGATAACACTATCCTCAGAAACGGATCGGCAATGGTCAAATGGTGAGAGCCGTTTGTTACCCGAGCTTCTCACCCCCTAACGCCATTCAACAGTGCCTGGGATTTCTACGCGATCCAACACAACAAGCTAGCCACGAGCCGAATTTCTTTTCTCCTGCGCCTGATTGTCGTGGACGTTGAACCTTTTCTGGAGATTTGGTCAAAGGTTTTTTCATCCGAAAATTGGGAAGCAAGGTATCACGATTGGCTTGACCCCGCGGGCCTGGTTTATTGATGCACGCCCTCTAGATTCGATGGCACGCTACGCCTTTTCAGGATGGTACTAGATGTAACCCACCCTGCTTTCCAAATCGAAGATCGGCAGTGGCGGCCAAGCGTGATCGAAATATTTAATCATTACTTTTCTTGCATATGGAAGGACCCCACAGTCAGTCTTCGTTTTGGGGGTCACCTAATACCCTTGATCGGACTTGACTTCTGAATTAGGAAGAAATTCGACTCGCGGTCGACACATGGTCGCAGACACTTCTGCCGGCACATTTCGAAGCCATTTCTGCTTGCTGGAACGAAGCGTTATCAAAGGCACCAGTTACCGAGCGAGTTAAATTGGTCACGTTCTTGATCCACCTCCTTCCACACTTTCCGCGCTGGCCAGGTGAAGTCTGGAGTTAATTCCCGCGGTTAATACGTAGGCTGACGATCCGGATCGGCAGTTCTCTCCTGGCCTATCATCATCGAGACGCTTCTCGAGGATGATTATGAACGCCGGATGGGTGATCACGATCCGGCATCCGCTCACTTGGTAGACTTTGCCTGATTCTGTGCCGTGGGCGCAACTGATTCTTCCCACAGTCGCTGTATGGCATCCCTAGTGGCGACCCAGAAGTTTCGATGATTGCCGGGCACGACAAAGAAACACGTCAACTCAGGGTAAGGGAAATTTTTAACTTCCGACATGATCGCCCTAACCCTCGGAAATAGGAATGTCTACTCCTTCTGAGCTTGCAAATGGTTTCCAACGGCGTGCCTGCAGACGTCTACTCATTGCTAAGGTTGAAGGTCCATTTGGTCCGATCGTTCGGGTTCCGCGACGTGTCGGAAGTTCCTTCCGGAAACGGGCAGGCGTTCTTCATTCAGTTTGGCACGCTACGCGAACTTCCGGAATCATCGCATCCGTGTCTAAATGAATTCGTTAACCTCCTCGACGCATACCAGCCATTTGACATCGCCCCATCAGCTATCGGTGGACCCTTCGCCAATGACGACCTCCCTACTTCGCTCCTCGTCGGTTCTGTGTTCGTGGATGTTTTCCTTGCGGTCTTTAATGAAGCCGTCATCGACTCCCTCCCGTTCATCGTCCTGAAGAACCTGATCAAATGCGTCATGATCGTAACCTACAAGCATGATCTGGAAAGCAGGCCCTTACGCCACTTACAAGCGAGTTTTCGCAAGGTTGTCCGAAAGCTCAATGAGGTTGTCATGATGGATTTGAGTTACGAGGTTCGACAACTGGCACTCACTGCCTGCGGCGCGTGTATCAAGAGGTGGCCAAACATGGTCGGGAGCATAATCTAGTACGTCATTCTGAACACGGTGTTCAGTCGTGTTCTGATACATTCCCAGTGAATCGTTGGAAGGGGCCGCGCAACTCATTGTGTCGCTGGATCACAATAGCGAGGACGAGCTAGTGATCCAGACTCGATCGTTCGTTGAAACAATCCTCTTGATCTTCAGCACCCATGGGGTGTTCAACACCCTTTGCAAGGTTTGCCCCTATTTTCGTCATCAGGGTTGTTGGTATTGAGGGTCCCCTTTGTAGCGTAATCTGGACCCCTCGTTCTTCACCGTGCTTCGCAATATACTTGAAAGAGGCGTTATTACCACGGCAAACGGGGACCCTCTTGGAAATGCCCTGCTTAGGGACACGTTGACCCGGGCCGTAGATAATGATCTCGCCTCCTTCCAGCAGGTTCTTGATAATCTGAACACGTTCATTGAGGCGGTCCATCATTCTGGCTTCAGTGCCGAGTTGATGCAAGGTGCGGCTGAACCTTAATCGGCGTTCCACTGGGCTAATTTGGTCGGGGTCCAATCCAGTGGTAGGACTAAGTCTCACAAACATCACTCGAAAGACCGCGGAATGGTCCTACGGCTCGTTCGATGCGTCACCACTCTTTTTGATGGCCTCCACTCTGATTCAAAACAATCAAGCACAGAGTCGAGTGAGTTTCATTTCTCCACCCACCTTGGTACGGGCCACTTAGTCCGTATAGGAACTGCTCCTCTATCTAGAGAACGTCCTGCGTGCGGTCCTGCTGAGGTTCCACGCTTCTCCGGAAAGTTTGAAGCGGATCTTCCGGGTGACGTCGGCGTTGTACAAGAGGTACAATGCTCAGAACCAGAGCGGTGGTAAAGAAGTGTCCGCAAATAGTATTACCGACACAATGCTGGAAATACTGTCGGACGGATTGCGTGGAAAAGCGAGGATCCCGTCCTCCACTGTCTCATCGGTTCTGGAGGTAGGAACGACTCGGCGACTACATTACAGGATGGTGCTGATACCTGCCAGGTGGTTATTGACCCGGAAACGGATACCCCGACCAAACAACTAGTCCGATACGCGGAGGATGGAATGTTTTACCTTCTCTCATATACCCCCACCGAGAACTTCGCCCAGGCGGACTACATCGCTGCAGAGACTGTTGCAAAGCTGATCACCCTGCTTGCGGATAAGGACCTGATATCACTGATAAATATCGTCTCGGGTTTGAACGTAGAGGTACGTCGTCCCTTGTTTACCTTCGGTTCGTTTTCCAACACCCCCGTCAGCGCCCTTCCCGCGCTGGCTCAGCCGTTCGAGGGTGGAATTTCCTGCTTTCCGCCGCACTCAAGGCCAAGTCGGTTGTAGTCGCAAAAGTCCTCTTCTCCCAGTTCTCGCTCTTCGTCCGCTGTTTCCAACTCTCTCTCCGCCATCTCATGCAACTAAGCCTGGGCAGCCAGGATATGGGCGCGGCTGACATCAACCGAGCTTACGTGTCAATAAAGCTCTGGCTATTGTTGGTTCATATGTTCGACTCGGTCCAGGCCGGGGTGGTCGAGGGTGGAATAGTTAATGAGAACTCTGCCAAGATGATTTGGAATGAACTGTGGCCGTCGTTCGAGACGATCCTTCTTTCCCTGGAAAACGACGCCCTCAACGGAAGTGTTTCGGTAAAGCATGCGCCTTCCCTCGAGCAATTCATTCATTCTCATACACCCCACAGCCAGTCGCGATTCTCATCTGGTCCTCTGTTGCGGAGCTCTTCGTCTTCTTGAGGCAAGCTCACGTATCGGTCGCATTAGAAACCTCGCCACAGGTTGCTTTGCTAAACAGGCTCCGGCCTCTGGTTGGAGGGGGGGAAACATCAAAGGTCGGTATTTATAGTTTATTGTCTCATTTCGCTTACCAACTGACCGCTTGGCGGCCCCAGTTCGCACGACTGGCGAAAAGCATATCATCACCCGTGAATGAAATTGCGTTCGATGTATTGGTCAATCAGACAGCGAGCGATATGATGGCTGCGGAAAAACTTCACGCATTGGAATCGACGAGGAAGGACCGCGTCCAGGCACCAGAAAGAGCACGGAGAGAGATCAGGGTAACGAGTTGAAGAAGGGTGAGGGACCAAGGGAATAATAACAGTCATGTAGAGCGGTAGTAAATTTCATGCAGTTCTTAGTCGCGCCTTCTGGGCCTTCTTTCTGTTCTCTTTGACGATGGTCGAACCAACGAAGAGGCCGATTGCGGTTAACCCTACGACGAGGAGGAAGGCTGGCAAGCGAATTGCCCACTCTCTGGCCGGAAAGTAGTCATGAACTGGGCTGGACGAGTCGATGAGTGGCTTTGAAAAAGAAATTAGGGTGGTTCAAACGCGATTGAAAACAACTCATACCAGTATTATTGCCCATGTCGTGTAATAAACGAATACAAAGAGCGCAGTGGAGAGCATTCCACCCCCCAAAACCTTATCGCTCACTGCCTGTGGTATTCGCCGAAGTCAATCGGATAGACCTCGGGCCACTTGGAACGAAGAGGTCGCTCACCATTTGGGGACGTCGTTTAGGATGATGCAAGAGGATGAGGGTTTGTCACATCATGTGACAACGTGTGACTCGGAATGCAACCCTTCCGACAATCCTGTCCATAGTCTCAGATTGCCTGCCGGCTCGGCCTTGGGGTCGTACTCAGCCCTGCAGCGGGGCGGGTAGTACCAGCGGGACCCGGGTGCTCCTGCTGTCTCACTACTGCGGCATTACGCCATACCCAGTTGCTTTTCAAAGGTCCATCCATCCCGGAGCTGCCGGTCCGGCTATTTACCCCTAACTCACCGCACGAAAGTCGGATATTTAACCTCGGATCCAGGGAATCCGGTCGTCGTGGGGAGGGGGATCACTAATCCAAATGCACGGCAAAAATTAAACACCGTGGCCCAGACGCAGGGTGCTGTGTTCTCGGGCATCAGCCACGATGCGCGTCTACTATTCGCCTAAGCCCTCTCTTTGTATTGGCACCGAATGCTCGTGGGGAACCCAGGGTCCGGATTCGAGGGTCCAACTCGAGTTGAAAACGAGGTTAATATACGGGGTTCTGTGCACCCGCTAACAGGACACCCTTTACCACGCCAGGCTGTCAAACGCTAAAGCTCTCTCGAACGTTACGAAAGACACCGACATGAGACGCTTCGTGCCATCATGATGTACTGTGAGTGATTACAGTGGCCCCAGTTTCACAGTTTACTTGTAATCGAAGGGGATCGGGGATGTTAATTTTCGACGTCGGTCTCGACAGAGCTTCCGGCTTCGCTGACGCAAACAGCCGTAAATAATTCGCACTCGCATCCACTTAAAGGTTCGACCGGAACGCTTTCCAACTCAACTCCCTGGCCCCCGGCGAAACCCCCTCGGTCTCTGCCCTCTATCCTACGACGGGCATGAAACACCTGACCCTTTCCCCCCACTCTGGCCACACATTCACGCCAAAACACTTTTACCTACCTGCTGGCAGTCGGTTTGTCCTTGGCCGGGCAACGGAATCAACTCCCAGCCAAACTACAAATGGGCTATTCCCACGGGAGATGTCGATAAGCATCAACCACGCCGAGGTCTGGTATGAGGATGGAAAGGTTGGCCTAATTAAACTCTAATCTTTGATCGCCGGCTCAAGTATTTTGCTTTTAGGTTTTTATCCAAGACCTTAATTCGGATCAAGGAACCTCGGTGAACTATTCGCCCACCAGGCGACCAACACTTGTCTCCAACGGCGACATAGTTGTACGTCCACTTCGGTGTCTGTGGCGAACCCCCTCTGATGTTTTCACAGACTCTCGGCGGAGTGATGATGAAGGTTACGATGTCTTAAGTGACACCCTATAATTTTACCGCATTTCTGTATATAGCCATGTTGTAGCCATTGTACATACATAGTGGATCTACAGGCCTATGGACCATCAGCATTACCGACTTGTATCCTATCAGATCTTTACGTTTTGGGCGGATATTGCGAATTCACCTTTCATACAATCGACTCCGAACTCTACCTTGACTAATTGACATGGCCGTCTGTGGGACTCCGGAGGCCGACGCTAGACTTGTCTTCTTTTTCCCTTTCTTTGAGTGATCAACGTAACGATCTCCCCAGTACCTTGCGAAGCGATGGAAGCGTTCCGACTAACCAAATGTGATCGGGAAAAATGGAGAGCCAAACAGTCATAAATACGCGGAGGCACTTGACACGCCAAAGCCCATGCTGAGTACAATGGCAATGACGTCCCACGGTTGAGTCATTCACTTGGTGCCCCTGGTGCACGTCCTTCGGGCATATAAACGGCTCCAGTGCTCAACCATCGCACCCATTTGAACCTAATACCAGCGTCAGGGCGGGACGAGGATCATCCCGCGTAGTTCCGACCACTGATAGATGGGGGGTCTGCAGCCGTGAGTGAAACCAGCAGGGCTGCGCACATGACGCGTGAAACAAGAAGCCGACGCCCCCGGAAGTTGGTCCACGGGTCACAGGGGCGGAAAACAATCGGCCAGACGGGTCTAGTCCACGAAGGCGTACCTATCACTAGTGCTTCTACCAGCTCCTTGGCTGACCGCCCACACCGCGAATGCTGCTCCATTAGTCGTCGCGCCGAACAATCTGCCACACATTCCGTCAGCTGAGCTCAATATTGAGTGGTCTGATTACATAAGCAGATCACGCCGTCTGTAATCCGGGCTTCGATCAGCTCAACCGGTCGACCCCAGGCGGACTCATGGATCACCTCGCCTTCGCGTCTCTTGCGCAGATCAAGATCCTCCTCGTGCCAGTGGGGTCCATACCAAGAGCTCTCTTCGACCAGCGGGCAGCAGAGATCAGGTCATTCGATAGCATACCATTGGGTGACCTTACCGCGGAGGACAAGGATCAACGAGGTACGCAACGTGCATTGGCCCTCGGCGGCCCACTCTCACCTCATTCATTCTAGCCCGTTTTCTTCCCACCAGCAACACACTTGCTACTGGTCATCTTCACCTCAGTTTTCCGTCACACCCTCCCCCAGAAGCCCACCTCCCCTTGTCGCTCTTCAGGCCCTCCTCGTTTCCACTGGGTGTCATTGGGGTTACCTCGTGTTCAGCTGAGACCTTCGAAAACACCCCCACGTATTTTGATGACGCCGTTCGTGATGTAATCTTGCCTGAATGCGCTCTGCCTGTGTCTAGAGTATGTTTTGCATTCGAAGAAGCCAGTGACAGTGCTGTGTTGAACACATCGTTGTCGGGTGTCGATATCATCCCCAAAATGGACATAAAACAAACCAAGCTTCACCTAGGGACTTTGTTGGCCGGTCTCTGTTCACGTATTTTGGTCGAACTGTCTGGTTTTGTCCGTCACATTTGTGGGTGCAATTCGGGTTCGCTGATAATTCACGGACAGGTCCAAAACCTAGAATCCCCCGTTGGGAACGAATATTTGAACTCCGGCCTTTTTTCTACCCTCCCACCGTCGCAGCTCCCAAGCGCGCTGGGTCTGGAACAGAGGAGTGAGTCTCCCACTCAGCTAGACCTGTCGACCGTTTCCAATCTACGGAAATCTTCGACACTCAAACGAACCTCATCCCCCGGGCCAACTCTACCTCCACTTCGCCAGTCGACCCTCTCCGTCGTAGCTTCGGGTAAGAAGCGGATAACCGTCTTCGGCGCAGCTTCGTCGCATGGGAGGTTGTTTAAAGTCCTGGGCGACACCTTCCTACTCGCGGGGAGGACGGAAGATGCGACAGTATGGTGAGCATGTTGCTCCATATTCCCGCGCATGCAATGTGATAATCCGTTAGGTACACAGAGGCGCTTGCGATGTTCAAGGCCCTTCCAGACCCTCTCTGGCACGCCTCAGTACTGGAGGGTCTGGCAACTGTGCCTATTTTGGATGCGTGGGCTAATGGGGCAAGCTTGGTTATTAACATTTCACATTCTGAGGTCCGGTCTCTCACTATGAAGCTCATGTAGAACGGGTCTGTTAGTTCCGTCAAAGATCCCTGGGTAGATCCCGCAGAGAAGATCGTGTTAGCTTCGGGTATGTACTCGAAGATCGTCCCCGGCCAAGATCAGGTCCAGCAGTACCCACTCCTGACGTACATATACGTTACTTGCGTCCTCCGGCACGCCTCCCTGCTGTACGCCGTCTGGTCGGCAAAAGGCTGGGGGCCTGTCGCATTTACGACCCTATTGAACCCTGGGCCGACTCCATGCATTCCTCCAACCCTTGCTCATCCTGACCAATTGTCCTTCATCAACCTGGAGCGACTTTCTATCAGTTCGGGGATCAAACGAAGCCAAATTTCGGAGGTGTTGTCACAGGCTCATGGACCGTGGTTGCTGCATCTCGGCTCCCGAGATCGAATCACAATCCTCCAAATTATTGCCGCAACATACGGTTACCTTGGCTACAAACGGAAGGAGGCTTATATCCTCAGAGAAACCGTAGGATGTGTCATGGATCTAATCGTTTGTGGGCGCGAGGACTACGATGACTACCGCCTTAGTAGTGCGAAACCGGTTGTAATTGGACAAGATACACCAACCCCATCCACTGGGACACTCGGGATGCGGGAGAGCGAACCGACAGAAGGCAATGAAGGCGTTGTGAAGTTGGTTAAGTATATATGCAAAATTCACGGCGTTGACCTTGAGGCTGTCAACGTGGTGGAAATTGGCCCAGAAGCTATCCGCCCCAGGGACAGCCGGACTAGGAGCGAGAAACGTGAGAGCGAGGTCCCTCAAATCCCTGAAGATGAACCTCCGAAGGAGCCTATCGGTTGGCCGGAACTTCAGATTGGAATTGTCCGAGAGGCGATCGCCGTTGCGGAAGCGCTGCCAGGTATTGCGATTTCTCAGCCGCCTGAATCTTGCACCTATCATTTTACTGTCTAGACTACGCCTCCGTCGCGCAATTCTGCTTGTCTGCGCTGAAGAACTTACATCCGGTGATGACAGCAACGGATCAGAATCAGTTGTACGCCGGCGCCACCAGGGCACTGGCAACAGCCAAGCGAAGGGGTGACTCGCGTACTGTTGAGTACTGGACCGGAACTCCTATCGTGACAATCGAACTGTCCCCGTAGGTGCCTCATTTCTTCGTGTGAAAGGCACAGGAAGCTTGATATTAATAGGTTACCGTTTGTCCGGCTCCCGGTCGAGAAGAGCATTTCGTTGTTACATGAGGACGATGGGCGCACCGGAAAACGATTGGTGGTCGCTACAGACCCGTTCCTATACAATCCGAGACGCGCTTCGAGCAGCAGGGGAACCCTCTTGGTCGTACAAAACGAGCACTTGGAATTCCAGATCACCTTGCGAAACCCATTCGTTTTTGACCTAGAGCTTTCAAGCTTGTCCCTCAGGTATCCCTTGCGCATGTCGACAATTAGGGTGCAGCTGAAATGTTTCCCAGCACCTCCGGAGTCACCTTCGAAACCAAACCTATCTCGGTTCTTGTGCCGGCTAATTCTTTCCACCACGTCCTCATCACGGGAAAGGCTCTAGAAGCGGGGACCCTCGTCGTCCGTGGGTGCATCGTTCAGGCTCCAAACGGCCTGTCACGTGAATTTGGTCTGCCCCTATCCACCGAAGAGGAAGAAGACAAACTCATGAAACGCAAGACGGCGATTGCCTGCGAATATGGGCGTACGAAATATTCCGGGTTAGCAGCTCATCCTTGGGAGAGACCAACCGAAAAGCGATCAAGCGTTGTGGGACCACCCTCAAAGAAGTCTGGCAAATCGATTCGATACATGGATTTCAAGGTCGCCCCGGAATTACCTCTTTTGAGGATCCGAAGGACCTCCTTGACCCACAGTGCTGTGATGTTATACAACGGAGAAAGGTATGCCCGTTCCCACAGCTCCCCTGACACTGCGATTGTTGATATCGTTGTAGGTCCACTATTCGGATCACCCTCGAGAACGTTTCGTCTTTGCCAGTTGACTATTTGAACCTTACATTTGACGATTCCACTATGGGTCCAGCCCAACAAACCTTGCTCGAAGGGGAACTCTCGGTCTTCGATACATATGAAACCGAATACGACCTGATTCATCGGCAGGTCTTGACCTGGGACGCAGAGAACGGCAAGGTCGAGATTCCTCCAGGGAAGGTGATGACAGTGACCGTCAGCTGTTTCGGAAAAGCTGGTTGGTACGAGTATCACGTCAAGTTTCCTGCAGACCCCGCACTGACAGACCCAACAGCACGAACGGATCGATGCACATCTCCTACGCCTGTTCTCGGCGGGCCCTGGAGGCCGATCCTCCGGTCGACAACTTCTTTACTCGCCAACTGACGTTTCCGGTTCTCGTGACGGTGTATCATATGTTGGAGTGTTATGACATGGACATCTTATCTTATTCCGGGATCAGTGACCGAGTCGGGGCGGGTGTTCCCGACCCGTCCATAGGGGAGAGCGAGGACCATACCTGGTGTCTATTTTCGATTGAAGTGCGGAACACTTATGGGCTGCCTTTCGAGGTCACGTTCGAGAGGATGGACAAAGGTCGGAGACGAGCCCCATCATCAGGTCCAGGCTGTACTAACTCCCCTCCCCAGGTAGTGTCGTGGCTAGCACATGTCGCACTGTTCCTCCAGGGTCTACTTCCAGGTGTGTCTGATTAACCCCATCCGGTTTAGGCAATTCCGGATCTAGAATGGTCTCGTAGGATAATCTTACCACTCCGGAAGTTACTCCTGGGAGCAGACCAAGCTGCGAGGCCGATACCGTCGTTATCCGGGCGTCAATTTGTGGTGGACAAGTCCAAGTTATCATCAGAAGACAGCAAACTGCAAAGAGAACTGTTCTGGTATCGAGAAGAACTGTTCAAGACGATTCGCGGACAGTGGAAAGAGGTGAGGCGGCACCCCAGTGTCCCTTCACATATATCACTGAACCGAAGAAGGCCGGCGGATCTCGTTCGGGAGATCTTTCCCTGAGACAGCAACGGCTCACGAAGCCGATGCTGCTCGCCTTACACACGGACCCTGTTCACATTCAGATGGAACTCTTGCAGCAGGACGAGGACGAAGACGGCGTATCGCAGACGATCGTGAACAGAAGGGGTGGCAAATACAGGGCACCTCCGAACGAGTTCCTATTTCTTAGAATGTGGATCAGAAACGTATCCCGTAAGCTCCGACAAACTTTTCGCGTTGTTCATGACGTCTAACTGGTGGAGGGACCGAACAGCGACCGATCTCACTTTTACGGCAAGCGTGTTCTTCGAACCCGAAAAGCATGTGATCTACCAGGGGGTCTTACAGGGGATCCCGCTCGGGGAGGTCCGGGTTAGTGAAACAAGGGAGCTCGAGGTCGCCATCTGCTTCGTCTCTTGCGGAAGGTTCGAGCTTCGGGCACAGGTCGAGATCTTGAACGCTCCTCGCGGGGAGTTGGCGGGTTCTGGGCAAGTTACAGTTCTCGTCGAGAACGAGTGATGTCTCATCGATCTGGATCCATAACACGAGCACTTGTAGATAAACGACGCATTCCGTACTATTCTGCGAACAGAACCCTCTAACGTTCCATCAGGAACCAAACGTTCTGAGGCCAGAGTACGGGGAACGTGGGACAGGAACCGGCAGTTTACCAAGGAATGGGTAAATGGAAATGGAAATTGGTTAGGCTTGTGGCATTATCATTACACGAGGCGGCATACACGAAGTTTGTTGCTCCTTTAGTCATAATCGGCGTCGTCCTGTTTGAACGCGGCCGAGTACGCAAGGATCGTACCATAGACCAACCTAGATGGAACGGAATGAGTATGTGATAAGCGCACAAGGCTCGACGGGTGTCGGAGTGACTGCGGAAGTGGGGGGGGGGAAGGAAACACGCACCCTCCACCAACGATTGACATCGCGCAAGCACCCGGTCGTATGATATCTGAATGGGCGAGAACAAGTGGAAGGGCGAAACCGGTGACGACTACCACGGAGGTGATGAACCGCCCAAGGTCGACCGGACCCGATCCATCTTCAAGCGTGGAGAACTCGTCGGAACCGCAATGAGAGAACAGCGCGTTGGGCAGCGGTGCCAAAACAAACGTCAGGGCTACGTTCGAGGTAGGACCGGATCAGATTTCCTCGAGCGGAACGCGAACTACGGGACGATTACGCACCAACGAGGAGAGGAAGCCAATTGGACCATAAGGCACACGAGAGGATGATTAACAGGAATCCGACGGCGAGAACGAAGGATAAGAGGATAACGGCTGTGTGGAAATCACGGTCAGATTGTACCGGAGGGCGTGGATTGGGACGTAAACCGACTCTTCAAGCCTGCAACGGCCATGATCGTAAGGTTGGAGAAGTTGGGTTTGGGCGCCTATTACACCTGGTCGCCGCGTGTATCTCATCACATCAGTGACAAATTCCGGGAAAAGGTGAAAAATCCATAGCAAGGGGGAAAATGTGATACAGTACAGGTACAATGCATGCATGACTCTAGGTATAAGTTGCGGTGACTATAGGGATAACTATAACGAACCAAGAGAGTGGAATTCGAAATCAAGATGGGATTATCGAATGCGCCTCCGCCCACCGAAGATATTAGTTGGCCTCTCCGTCAACGTTCCCAACGTGGGCAACCCAGATTTGTTAGGAACGCTGCTCGTCCTCTTGTGCACCGGTTTGAGAACGGGTGCTGGTGCCGGAGGGACGGGAATCGGTGGGGGTGAAAAGCACTTCTGCCGTATTGTCACGCTCGCTGCCGTCAACGACGAAGAGGCGGAAGAGGCTATCGATCTCGCAAGGACCTCTTCCTCCACTTCGTCAGCATCGTCGGCCTCCCTCATCACCGCATCACCCTCATCGGTTCCAGCCTCTTGATCATCACCGTCGGGCAACGGCAGATGTTCGGCCAGGAAGGTCTCACTATGCCTCGCGGAAGCACCCCGTTTCCTCCACTCCTTAAGTACCACATCTCGGCTCTTGGTCAGTTCCCACTGGTCCTGATACTGCCACGCCCTCTTGCGTGGTGTGTCACCAGTGGGTTTGTCCTCTCTCGTGCCAGCTTCGATCAAAGACTCCGTGACTTGACGGAGCGTGGATATATGCGCGGTGGTGGAGGAATGATAGGTCTGAGTCGCGGAGGAGAGTGTTGCAGCCTGCTTCCATGTCAGTATCAGATCACGGTTCCAAATAGCTACCGTACCTCTTTGGATATATGTGTCGAGACTGATTGGATATTCTTGGATGTGGAGTTGAGACCATTCTGGAGATTCGTGAAGCCTGACTGGACTTCTATTTCCAGGGCGTTTGTGGCTGTAACCCTTGTTCTCTTCGCGGACGACAGGTGCTTGAGAGCTGGGGTCACAATAATCAGCACCCAGGCTTTTGAGACTGTGAGGGCACTTACCATCACCGCAGGTTGCATCGAGGGAGTCGGTTTGAGTCTTCAGGTCCTTGTGATAGGTGGACGAGGATCCAGCGACACTCTTCTGGATGTCCGTCAGAGTGGATTTGAAGGTCGCTTGTGAGGAGCTCAACGCCTGCCGCATGGAAGAAACGTCAAAATCCCGCACGGCCAGCCACAGAACGAACAACCCTGACCTTGAATGCGCCGTCTCGCAACCGCTTGCTTTCCCCTCCTCTCCTCGCTAGAGAGCTGTTCCAGTCCTCTCCAGCTCGGATAACACTGACTATTCGCTCCCCATTCTCATTCCCACACCTCTCCATCTCACCCTCACCAATCACATTCCGGTTGTGCATCTCTTCAAAAGCAACGCGCAAGCTTCGGTCCCTCTCCACAGTGAAGTCGCCCAAGAGCCCAGATATTCGCGAAATCAGCTGGTCTTTCGCCTTCTCTGATTTCAGTCGTTCTGATTCAAGTAGGCGGGCGAGGAGCGTGTTCTGCTCTTGAAGCCGACCGATCTCGGCGGAAGTAACCTCATCTGAAAGTGCCTTCGCATCAACCAAGAGCTGGCGTTCCTGCTGGATGTACGTCTGGGACTCTTGGACGATGGTCTCAAGAAGGGAGCCAACAGATTTGAACGCCTTCTCAGCCTGATGGAACGCAGTTAGCCGCTGGGACTGAAAATGACACACATCGGAGACATACGGCGGCCGAACTCGAGGCGCTAGATGCTTCTGCCTGGGAACAGATCTTCTGGCAGGAAGCCTTCAGCTTCTCCGCCCAATCCTTGTAGCCGTTCTCGATCTTCGCGACCGCGTGCTTGAGAGCCTGTTCAAGCGCTTTGACAGAATCATCCGAAATTGTTTCCTGGCGCCGAATGGCTTGGAGTGAAGTGTCGATCTTCGTTAGCTG
>Ga0307511_10001968_pt1 | contig 21573 bp, 8 predicted proteins | sample 13_EM_MG_FD_200266 | JGI IMG/M metagenome (GOLD analysis project Ga0307511, IMG submission 200266) | Populus trichocarpa ectomycorrhiza microbial communities from riparian zone in the Pacific Northwest, United States - 13_EM | ecosystem: Host-associated > Plants > Roots > Unclassified | place...
TTTCATGGAACACTGTCCTTTCTTGCTTTCTTTTCACTAAACTCCGCAACTTCTCCCTTTACCCTGCCATATCTCTTGCAAACAACCTGGAAACAAAAATCAGGAGAACAGAAAAAAAAAAAAAAAAAAAAAGCTAAGATACTGTGCAAATCCACAGTAGATATGAGTCTAAAGCTACAGTGATTTTCCCATTTTTTTTCTTTTTAATTTGATATTTTTACCATGGTTTCAAGGATTATTCCATGCAAATAGGATTGAAAAAGGACATAATTGATAGGAAAAAAATAGCTTAAAAAAACCAAAAAAACGAACTTTGCCTCATAATATTAGATTAGCCATTATATTTCTTCGTATTTTTCATTTTGGTTCCTTATCATTGAATTTTTCTAATCTTTAACAATGTTTTACAAATTGGTCTTCGATCTGGGCTCATGTAATTAAAAAAAAAATACTGTCCTTAGTACATGTTATACTTGTGCTATTCATAAACAATTGGTCGTCTATATTGCAACGAATCGTCGTCAGCTATAGTGTTGGCACAATAAATCACTTGGTTTTTTTTTTTGGTTAATAGCATGAAAATGCACAAGATAAAGTGGGCAACTGGATAACAAGGCAAGCATACATTTGAGAATTGAGACACTCAAGGGTGAGAAAAACTTGGATAGGGCATATTCTCACATTTAGGTCAGGGTGGTGGAAAAGTCTACATTTGACTACATAAAATAAAATAAAATAAGAATTTTTTTTAATATTGATACAATTTGATCAAATATTTGTCAAACTAGTACATGTCAAAATAATAATAATTGAGAAATAGTATGATTAAAAATAATAGCTTAACAATGATGGGAATAGAAACAACTTTGACAAAAAAAAAAAAAGTGTTATTTACAATAATAATAATTGAGAAATAGTATAGTTTTAAAAATAATAGCTTAACAATGATAAGGCAAAATATACACTGGAGTTTAACACTACTAGAGCAAAGGCCCAGAGAAAAACTTCAAGGGCACCCATCTTTCTCTCTAATTTACAAATCCCTTTTTAACCCCTCACAGTTTTTTTCCTTTTCTGCACTCACAAATACTACAATGGAAGACAATCACACGAAAAAACCCCAAAACGCTGTCGTTCTCACCACCGCCAGGTTGCCGGTTTTACCCTTCCGGCGAACAACTCCTCTATTACTACCTCACAAACTAGAACCGCACCTTTCCCAGCGACACCGATGATCTCGATGGCTATGATTTGATTGAGTTGCCGTTTGATTTACGTGTTATGCGTATGGTTATAAAGTGAGGAAGAGGCGCTGGTATTGTTATTCGAAGAAAGGCAAAAGGAGGGAATTGGAGGAGAAGTGATAGGTTTAGAAATGTTGTGCTGGGTCCAGGTGGGAAGGTTGTTTTGGGGACAAGTAATAGGTTTGTTTTGTATTTGGGGAGTTCTGTTAAGAGTGCAGTCAGGACTGATTGGCTTTTACACGAGTATGCTCCTGTTCATCATTTTGAGGTAATTTTAAATTTTGGGCCTTCCTTCTTCTTATTTTTTCTTATAATGTTGAGTAATTAGTTGTATTATTTTGATTAGGAGTTGTGGATTTTATGATTTTATTATTGGAGTTTGTGGATTTGAGGTTGGAATTTTAGGACTACGAACTGAATGCTGGTTGTTTAGTTACTTGCTTTTATAATAAGATTAGGGTCTTGTGAATTGTGAAATTAATTTTGTTTTATGTATTGTTATTAATCTCGTTTTTATGCTCGGGGAATACTTGGAAGTGTTAGCAGGCTTCACACGTTGGAGCTTATCTTAGTAATTAGTAATCTTTAATGCAGTAAAATGGTCCTGTGCGGTGCTTTCTTGGATTCGAGTTATTTTCATTCCATTCCATTTGTTAATAAGGATACTACTGATGCACTAGTGTGAATTCAACTATCAATTAAAGACTTATTTCTGCAAAAAAAAAAATTAATTAACTCTGCAACTGGTAGATGGGTCTTGTTACAGAATTGTTGTCTGCTTGCTTTCCGCGTTCTTCCTTTCATTAAAAGCATAACTAAAGAAGCAAATCTTCGAGTGAAAAGGCTAATTTAACTCCAATTTAGTGATTTAGCTAAAGTGAGTTTCATCTGGTTTAGTTACTCTTGATTTCTTCTTTCTTTCTTTCCACTTCCAGATACATATAAACACAAACCAAACACTGACACGGATTTATATATTGCTATACCCAGGGATGAATCTAGACTTGGTAAACCGGGAGGGCCAAAACATATAATTTTGATTTTGGCGGCCCATTTCATAAAAGTGCCTTGAAAGTTTTAGGGAAGGGGGAATTTTGAGAATTTTTCAAACTTTGAGAGGGCTAGGGCCACCCATTCCCACCCCAAAAAAAAACAATTTTCCAGGGATACCATGATCAAGCTCACAGTCTTGATTCTAACATGTCAGATTGCTGTGTTATACCACTTGTCTTTTTTCCCATTTTAAAAAATCGATGTGGTGTGTAGTGATCTATTTAATAGCTTTTCTTGTTTTGAATGAATTTATTATTTATCTTCTCTATTGAGTTTTTTCTATTTAGATTAAGTTTCAAGATTTTTGGCAATCTCGATAAAGAATTATTTAATTCAATTGATTTTTGTTACTATTGCAAAACCTCATTATATTATCTGCCCGCAGGCTTCGTTTGTCCTGTGTGAGGTATATGTCAAGTCTCACTGAGGAAATAGCATTCCTGAGAATGTTAAGTTCCTGTGCTGAAGAAAGTATTTCTGCTGTCCACAACAATGGCACACAGCATGATGGATTCCTCACGCCCGACATTGCCAAGGCTGAAGTGCAATGACTGCTTTGTTTATATGAAAAATGCTTTAAGATTGGGTAGAGAACTCGATGGCCGAGTCACAACTAGACCTGTTTCTATTTCCAGTTTCCAGTGTCAATCAGGCAGCCAATCCAAAGACCTGGTAAGATTCTTATGATATTTAGGCCAATTGATTTAGCTGGATTATATCCACCATTATTGTGTCACATTTCCGACCCTAATTTTATTTTTTTCACGCGTTCTTTTTCTTGCTATTAGGAGGCACTATTATTTGTTCATACATAGCATGTAAATTATACACGTGCTATAGATTATTGCTTTTCCTTTGCATCGTGAATGCAAGTGGAAGATTATTGTCAGGGTTTTTAAGTAGCATAACTTGTACTAGTGTAACTTATATGGATTAACATCTTAGCAATATGGCTTTGTTTCTTACAATTGCAATATTTTTTTGATATGCTTGTTTCATTTGAACGCAGAAAGTATGATTGGCAGTCAAGACTTCAAAGTTTTTGGAGTTCCAAAAATATATGAAGCAATTTGACGGTAAAAATTACATATTTTGACAAATTGTCACAATCTCTGTTTTCTCTTTATTCCTATGAGTCCTCATTGATACTTCGACCTTAGTTATGTTCTCAATATCGTGAAACTGCCTTTTACTTTAATGCCCACTTCTACTACATCTTTTACTGTCTGATGCGCATGATGTGTATCCGACTATCTGTTACATATATAACTGTGACTTCTTTCTGAAGCAATATTTGACATATTATAATGGCCAAGTATACATGGAATTTAGCTGGTTTCTGCGATCACGTGTTCTGTTTTCTCATGATAAGTCATTTTCCCACCTCAAGGTGCTAATAAATGTCGTTTTTCCTTCCTGGAGCACAGGTTAGGACATCTAGGCACATTGATGGTAACATGTCTGCAGATGCTGAAACTGCCCACCAGTTGCTATCCATTTTAGAGGGAGAAAGCTTTTGACTTGGATGATTTTGCAGATAAGCTTGCAGATTGATTGTCCAAGTCAAAAGCTGATAGAATTAATTTTGAAACTATGTAGATATTAACCTCAAGCATCAAGGAAAAATGATTCAAAAGGGATTTGAAAACCATAGAAGGAATTCATTGAAAGAGTTATTTTCAAAGATTTGTGGAAACTTGACTTCTCAGGGTTATTGTTGCCTGAAACAATATATTTGAGAAATGGTTTAGAAACCATAAATTGAATTTATTGGAAGAGTTTAGTTTTTGATGAGAAGTGGATGCTAACCCTAATGCTCAGGGTTAGTATATTCAAGAAGGGGTTTAGAATCCATTGAAGGAATGGCTTTGTCATTCGAGGTGAATGCCTGTAGTTTTCTTTTCTCCCATCCTGTTAAAGGAACTGCGCAGAAATTCTTCCTGTAATTCATGTGCAGATTTCCTGTGCCTGATATGAGGCGTTTTTCTCCAGTAGAAGCAACAAGATCAATGTGTTGGATGATGGCAAGTTCAAATATTAAATCTTTGAGAATCGGCTGCTTTACCTGGCTTTATGATCTTGCTCTTGTTCTATTGATGGTGGATTGTTTCTTTGTATCTCTGAGAAGATGTTATTTACCGTATTCTTCCCAGCCTTGCCCTTGCAATTGGACTTGTACCGGCCTATGCTTTGTTCTCTAGCATCTGGATACCTATTGTAAATTAATCTCCTCTTCCCTCTCACGAAACTTTAAGCTTACCTTGTTATGTGTTCCATTTCTGAACTCTGCTGTGGCATATTTGGATTGTTTTCTCATGACTTATGAATCCTGGATATATCTTTATATAATGATGCCGTGCAACGTCTCTTAATTTATGGGCCTTGCTCTGTCAGCTGATGCAGAGTGAGATGCTGGCAAATCATTTGAATCGGAATTGGTTATTAGCACTTTAATCACAAGTCCCCTCTTGCATCGTAATTGTTATCAAGTTCATTTTCCCTTTTGTGTTCTTAACTTGAACTGCTGCTGGAGCTGTACGATCAAACTATGTGGGTAATCTTGAACTCTCTCTCTCTCTCTCTCAGTGTTGAATAGACTGATTATTTTTTTAGTTGTAATCTGAATAACACTTGAATATATTTAAGAGCTAAAACAATAGGCTTTTTTTTATTTGAATAGACGTGTAATATGCTTTAAAACACTGAGTTTTATTTATTTATTGCGTTTTTTGGTTGTAGGCTTATAGTTGATTAGTGCCCATCTCCACCTGTAGGGGATTGTGGGTTATTGCTGGGTTGTTTGGTGGATGAAATACCCATAGCCTGCTCCACCACCAACCTCTCTACCCTTGACAATATATATACATGATACTGCGTCTGCAATACAATAAAGCCGCATCTCGCAAGGTGGTTTGGTCAGTGCATTCATTGTGAATTGTCATATGGAAGCTGAAAATAATTCCATGAGTACTCATTCGCCTCGGTTTTACTTTTTTTTTTCTTTCATTCTTTTTACTTTTTTAATAAGAAAGCGTTAGTGCTATGAATTATTTTGGAACTGAGTTACAATGACGACAGAAAGCTGCATTGTCAATGAATCCCGAATTAGTGCCCTGCTGTCGAATTACATCGAGCAAGTGGACCTAGTACGATGGTTTTCTTTTTTTCCTTTCACTCCTCTTTTCTCTTTCCTCCATCCTTCAAGTTTAATCTCTGGGTTGGGCAACTGGCATCCCTTTCATTGATGAAGTATTTTATTCTCCCCCCCTCCTTTTCCCGTGAATGCTTGTGTGACACTTGACGTCTTGCTCATCTTGTGTATGCGTCCAATAACCGAGCCATTATCTGCGGTTTGAACGAGATGGTTGTTTTTCTCGCAGGCCATCCTTGTGCTGTTTAAAGTCAAGACAGGAATCGAGTGGCTGTGGCTTGAGGTCATTAGTCGCCAGGCGATCTTGTGCCCTCTCAGGTTCATATGAACCATCTTGTGTTTTTCAGCCTTGTTTTCTCTTATGTTTAGATTTAATTCTGGAGGAACAGAGTTGTCATGTGCTTAATCATTACCAAGGATCCAACTTCCACCTCTCCACATATGCTCACACATGCTGATGGAGGTGGGTCATCTCAATCTTTGTGTTCTCGCAGACCCAGTTGAGGCTCATGAGTTTTGCTCCCTCAAATTAATTGCTTCCATAACCACACACCCACCTTTCATAAAAGCTTTGAGACCTAATCTCATAATTGCCATCAACTATAATCCCTTTTGCTAGAGGACTCGTTCTTCATTAACATCCAGCCCATAATCTTCCTCTGCTGCCCCCATAGCTGCTAGTGTGTATTGAGGGGAAAAAAAAGTCAAATTAACTTGCTTACTCTATATTTTTCAATTATTACATTCAAGTGTTGGGCCACGTGAAACTGGAGCGAAGTTAAAAAGAAAAAAAAAATTTGATAGATAGGAGTGGCCTTGGCGTTTTCCTTAGCCACCATGCCTTAGGCTGTCCAAGTTTTTTCTGCATTGACAATAGCGTTGCAGGTTTCTAAATATTCACTTATTAAAGTGGGAGAATAATCAATCTTATCTCCTTCCGAATTAATATTCAAATAACTTTGAAATGTGCCATTACGCAATGGTTTATCTAAGCATAATCCATGTGGACAGATTAGAGCCCATTTTCGTGGCCAGAAATAATTACACAGAAAAGATTACACGTAAGAAAAGGCGAGGCAACCAACCTTCTTTGAAGGAGAGGAGAGGAAACAAGTAAATAATAATAATCATGAAAATAAAAAGGGTGCCAAGGGACCAAAGCCGAGAAGAATAATAGGCCCACGCCACGATTGAGATATGAAGGGCAAGACTCAAGAGGCTAGATTTTTAAAGGAAGCTTAGACGGAACCTGCCAAGGTACTTGCAAGGGAACTTGGGGGGCCTTTCTCAGGCAAAGTAAATAAATACTGCTGTCAATTTGGAGGGCTACTTGGATTCTTGTGACCTAAAGATTGATTGATGCCCAGCTAAACAAGCATCCCAATTTTGATAAATTCCACCGCCCTCTTCGACGCCGACAATTTACTCGAGAAATTTAACCATTAGGGCATGTTTTAACCTCCTCTTCGTCTGTGATACATGTACTCAAGGAAGGGAAAAAAAAAACATAACAAAAAACAAAAGCCATGTAACAGGAAATCAGTACGTAAATAGTTAGTCAAAAAAGCAATCAGATTTTTAGGTAAGGCAAGAAAATCTAAGTCATCTAACAGCGGGCCCCAAACAATTATATCAGTGCCACGTATGCAAGATTTAATTTGTAATTTTTGTGACAACTCAAAACACACAGCTACATATTGCAGGTCCAGTCACCTAAAAAAACACACATGTGATGGTAAAAAAAAAGAGAGGAGTGCTTGGCGTGAAGAAGATGGAAACAACAAGGTGAGCATGGGCCCCGTTGGCTTCGCCGCGCATTGGAAGTAGAGACCATTCTTTCCTCCTTTCTAATCTCTCCTCGGCCTCGCTTTAAATGATAGCCATCTCTGTTTTCTTTCTTTTCTCATTTATTATTATTGCAAGATTACCGCTGCTTTTCTTTCTTCTTTTCAAAAAAAAAAAAAACTGATTAAATTTTTTTCTTCACTATTGAAATTAAAATAAAAAAAACATCCTCATAACAATCTCATTAAGACTGTATATACGCAATGTTACAAAACAATCAACATTCTTTCAATGAAATCATTGTATACTGTCATCCAGCTCGCACTGGTAAGTTCTTACTAATATTAATTTTTTTGTTCTTCGTTTTAAAGCTTAGAGATCAGTTATTTTGTGCGTGTGAATTGATAGTATTGATCGGTAAAGAGTGGTAAATGTTTTGTATAATTCCAAAATTAGTTTTCCTAATCAAACAGTGAAGTATTAAAAGAAAAGGAAAAGAAAAAGGAAAAGAAAAGTCACATGGAGAGGAGGGAGGAAGAGCTGGTAAGCGGCCCAAGAGGGGGACACCTCCTTTGCCTAGTTGTTGTTGCTATTTGGTGTTGATGTCGTTGTTTGTATTTTTATTTGAATTATATAATTAATAATAAAGTCCTTGTTAAGAGAAACCGATCATTCTCTCTTTCATCTCTCTATTTCTTGGTGGTCGAATGGGTTATTTAGTAAATTACTGATTACTGTCCTCTTTTAATCTCTCTACCTTTTTCTCCCTTACATACATACAAACATACATTGCATCCCTCATATCTCATATCCTCCTCCTCCTCTTCCCTTCTCCCCCTCTCTCACGCTCTCTCTCTCTCTCCCCCCTCTCTCTCTCCTTTCTTTCGGTGAGGGTTTTGTTTTTATTTATTTTTCTCTTTCTTTTCTCGAGAAAGAGAAGCCAACACAGAAGAAAGGAGGCTTCTTCCTTCATTTTTTGGGTGTTGTTGAGGCCTAATAATTTATTCTTTTTGTTTTCTTACTGCAGATTGTTAGATCGATCGGGGTTCTTTTCTTAGGTAAACTTTTTTTCTGTGTTAATTCAATTTTTTAGCTTGATCGGTTGATGATATGATTGGTTATGGTGTTTGATTGTTTGATTTTTGTTGTTATTTCATTGAGCTGCTAAAAGCTAGTTTTATGTGGGGGTTTTGTTTGTTTCCATTTTTATAAGCTTTTTTCTTCTTTTTTTCTCTCTTTATTGTAACTGTTTTTTTTTTAATTAATTTATTTAAAATATTCTTATGCTTGGAATCACTTAATTGACTGCAGAATTGATTTTTTTGCGGTTTCAAATCTCACCCAGATTTGATGAGAATTCGTTATTATTACCATCGCAAATTCTGTATCCAAGAATAAACTCGTCCGTGATTTCAAAAGCTCAACGAAACCTGGCCGTATCCTAAGAACTTGTCTTGTAATTTCTTCAACCTCCAACCAGCTAAATACCTTTTTTCAATGAATATCACCAGCAAAACACCACATTTCAACCCTAAAGTGAAACAAACTCTCATCGTAATAGCAAAACGCAGGTTCCTCAAAATTACAGCCATCGACCTCCTTGTAAAAATCAAAAGCCACCCGCAATCGAAGAGAGCAAAAAAAATATAGAAAAGGAAGCTATTTAAGAGATAACACGAGATAAGGTGAAGGGAATTGAGAAGAATAAAACAGAGAGAGAGAGGATGGACAGAGTTCGTGAATAAGGGGAAACCTTTTCTCTTGTTTTTTTTTTTTCCTCTTTTTTTACAACAGAAACCCTTTGTTCTTATCCACCCATATGTAGAAGACGGAAAACAGAGACCAGTTTAGAACTAAAATCTCTACTCCAAGAGCCAACGTTTGTTTCTAACCTTTTATTTTAGAATACAGCTCTAGGAGTGATATGTTAAAACTAAAATCTTATTTGTTTATTGTCCAATATTAAAAAAAAATTATTGAATTCAATTGCACTAATATCATTCCAAACAGAGAATTTAAATCCAAAATCAATAGATTTCAATTTTACTGTAAGAAATGAATTCAATTTCATCGTGGAATTGGTTTCAAACATGCTGTTAAGCTGATTTTGATTTTGATTTTGATGGGGCTTTTGGGTTCATGAGATTGGTCCTGAGTGGTTGTTGAGGAGCTAGAAAAAAGTTTGCCTTTTAATCTCTGCTGTGTCTATCTATGGATGTGTTTAATTCAAGCATCCTCTTTTTGTTGATGATGTTAAGAAATTCTTACCCTTTGATTATTTGATTTGGTTGGTTATGAATTTGAGTTGGACCTTCTTTGCAGTTGAGTTCTTTATTTCATCTGATTTTAATTGTCTCTTTTGGTGTATGACTGTTGAGTTGTGGTCGGAATTTGGTTTTGATGTTTGGGAAAGGGAAGGTATGAATAGAAAGCTTACTTGGGTATATGGTATGAAAAGTTCATTGGATAGACCCGAAAATAAATGCTTCTTTACCACAATGTGATCCTTAGTTCTTTGTTTTTGTTGAGATGAAGTTATGCAGGCTTTTGCATTTTGAAAGTTTATCCAGTACTTGAATGATATTCTTGTACTCCCAATACATTCCCTCATACACTCATTATTCTTATTTTATATAGGAAAAGAAGTTCTCATAAACTATCTTAATGGCTAATAAAATTATAATGTGGGTTGGTTTGGGTATATATCTTTTGCTCAAATCCAGAAAAAAATTCCACTGTCCTCATCTTCTGGGCCTTGTGAGCAATCCTAAGCTTCTATGCGAATAGAATTGCATATATTTTCCAAATTTCTAGACAAATTAGAACATATTGATCTTGACTGATTTCTAGATTGAATTGATTACTTTATTCCTATCCTTTTGGTTTTAGATTTCATTTTCTTTATGGTAATTTTTTTCAGGTGTAGTGCATATTGCTGTTTGTGTTGGAATTTTCTTCAGTCTTTTACCTATAATTTATAAGGGACATTGACATTAGCCCTAATGCAAGGGCAGAGAAGTATCATTGGCTCCTTGCCAGAAACCCTGGACTTTGACCATGGATCCACTTCTGGTAATGCAATCATAGATCAGCAAATTTGCTTGAGTAACATGCGAAATCCAGCAGAAAACCGATTGACGGAGTTTATGCTATCACCTAGTCGAATGAACAATCCATATGCGAATTCTATTGATCAAGAACGGCAAAATTTGAGTGGCTGGAGCTTAGGTGAACCCAGTTCCAGTGGGCAACAAAACCAGGCAAGTCATGATGATCGGAAACTGGAACATGGATGGTCATCTTCTGCGAGTAGCTCTGCTGGAGCTGGTCCAAGGTTAGAAGAAAGGAGATATGAACCAACAAATATTCTTTCACTAAACAGGGTAAATGTGAACCCACAATTTGAGCGGATTTCCAACCCGGATGCAATTCCACAGAATATCAACTTGAATGCTGGTTTTGTTGGTCATGGGGGTGATAATTGTCAAGTAATGGATGCCTCTGCTATTTACAAGCCTATTGGCGCAGAAAGCGAGCGGAACTCACCTGCTAGTGGTCCAGATAATTTCTTGCGTCCTGGAAATGGGGGGTACTTAGTGGAACAGAATGATGGAAGACCAGGTTGTTCATTGGATGGTCGCCGACAATCCTGCAAAAGAAAGGCTGTTGAGGGGAATATTGGCCAGTCATCTGTGGCTGGAAGTTCTAGCTTCTATCAGCGGTCAGAGAGTAATCCATGGCCTGGGGTTCCCAATCGATATGATGCAGGCAGCAGTTTAAGTATATCTGCTCCATCGGAACAAGTGAACCCCAGACTTGGACTTGGAGTAAGAGGACTAGCTTGTGATGCTATCCCAGAATCAGCAGTTGCTGAACGTGCAGAAAGCTCCCATAGAAATTTCCGTTTGAGGATCAATTCTTCAAATCAAGAATCTTCTCCCCCCTCTTTATTTTCTACAGGAAGCACCGTAAGGCGTTCCAGTTTATCATCCTCCCACCGCTCATCAAGACCTCTTCCGATTGATCATTCGTTGGACTTCAGGTCATCATCAGCCATGGATAGTATAACTCCTCAAAATCAGCCAGTTATCCCAGCTCCAGCTTTGCCACAGAATGTGCAATCATTTAGATGGAATGAAAGCTCAAGCTCGAGAACTGGTACTTCATCAAGTTCCATTAGCTTGGATGATAGAGAGGAACCCAATGCAAGAAACATAACAAGACACATATGGGAACATCCTATATTTGCTCCTGCGACTGAGTTGAGAACTTCAGTTAGGAATCCAGGCAATAGAAGTTTAACCAGTGGACAGGTAAGTGGCCCTGGAAATGTTGGTTCTACATCTCGGACTGGTGCAAGCCCAGGTATCCACCCTCTATCTGCCCCAACGTGGGGTCCTCATACAAATCCTCCTTCAAGAAATTCACGAAGACTAGCTGAGTATGCTCGTCGATCATTGTTTTCTTCTTCTGCTGCTGCTGCTGCTGATACTGGAGGCCAGAGCAGTACTCATTCCCCATTCCATTCTGGTGCTTCCAGCTCAGAAGATACAGTGCCTTCATCTGGAGCTGGTAACCAGGGTCTTCATCGACCACATCCAAGATCAGCATCATGGTTGGAGAGACAAGGTGATGGTGTACTGGGAATTCCTTATCCTCTGCGAGCTTTGTCCAGTGAAGGAAGAAGCAGGCTTGTTGTCTCCGAGGTCTGTTTCTTGTCTTCTGTCAGGATTTTAAGTATTTTCATTTAATTTTAAAGGTGGTTTGACATTTGATGTTATCATCGTTTTTTCTCACCATTGCTAGTTGTCATCAAAGTTCTCTTTTCTTTCCTTCTCTCTCTCTCTGTATTTCTACTGAAGGTTTAGTTCTGGCTTATATGCAAGTGCTGGATAATGCTTTATCAACTTGCTAGGGTATTTCTACTGAAGGTTTAGTTCTGGCTTATATGCAAGTGCTGGATAATGCTTTATCAACTTGCTAGCTTCCTCTTAATGAAGTATAACTTTGTTGCAACTTTGGTCGGCCAACAACAGAGATTTCTGGAGTTAGGAGAAATTTCCTTTTCTCTGTCTCTCCTTTCAAACATCTCGGAAGAATACAATGCATTTTCTTTCTTAGTTTCTTTTGGCTGTTAAATTTGTCGATTAAATTGACATAATAATCATTAAAAAGTCTGTGCTTTGTGTTATGCATAAATATTGTTTTCTGATTTTTGTGTGGTATACTTTGTATTGACTAGAAGTTAGTGAATTTTTTTGGTTTCAAGACAGTCATTACTATTCAAAGTTGTTCCTTTTATAATATAATACCATGCTTCTCTGTGGACATCTTTCTGGTGATGAGTTGGGCTCCTTTAATTTTTTAATGTGTTACTTAAAGCAAGCATGATTGGACTCAATCTACTCTTTTACAGGGTTTTTGACACATACCCCTTCTGATATTTATTTTGGGTTTTTGTTCTTGGTCTCTAAAAACTGCTCTCATGAGTTTTCTTTTCATGTTTCCTAAAAAGTGTTTGGAACTTTGAAAAACCAAAAACTCAGAAGTTCTGCTGGTAGTTTTTATTTTTTAATTTTAGATATCGTTTCTGCAGGTTATCACTAACTGTCCCCTCTCATTCTCAATCACTTCCATTCTCCACTGTCGGTTGGCAGCCACCAGTAGTTGATTGCCAACCAGTCAGAGGTTGCCAGTAGTTGATTGGTCAGAATTAATCTGTTGTCAACCTGTTATTTGGAGTCACTGGTCGCCAGTGGTTAGTTGATGGCCATCTGCTGGTTGGCAATGGCATCCACTGTGGTGGATTGCCAACTGGTCAGAGTTTGGCTGGTAAGAGGTCGATGGTTATCAATTGTATATTAAGTCACCAGATTTTGGATTTCTCTTCCTTGTTTCTTCACCAAACAAATTATTGTGGCAAAAGTCCTCAGGGGATGAGGAATTCCCAGTACATATAACGTCACCAGTATACGCCACATACACTATAACCAATTGTACATTAAGAGTCCCCAGAATAAAAACTGGAAACCAAAATCATGAAAATTACAAGTAGAAATTGGAACTTATACCAATTAATCCCTAAGTATTAACATGAACTTGGTGAGTGATTTTGAACTTTATTCATTGTCAATCTTTTATATCCACAAGTTTCATCAATTATTTTCGTACGCCTCTTTTTTCATCCAATGACTGTTTTATCTGTTCTGATTATGTCAGCTGCCATACTGAATTTGAATAAAGAAAAATTAATGATGCTTAAGAGGAAGGGAAAAAAAATGGTGTAATAGTGTGTGTTGCATTTAGTTCCATGAATTGATGTCTGTCATTTTCCAAGTCCCCTGATGTTTGTGAGTCTTGGCAAACGATTAATTTGGTTTTTCTATTTGTATAGCAGATTCGCAATGTCTTGGATCTCATGCGTAGGGGTGAAAGCTTGCGATTTGAGGTAAGAATTGTAGAAACTCTGTATGTTTCAGTTTATTACATGTTAAGTGGAAAGATGAGCTGTATGTGTAATCTGCTTTATTTATTTTCTTATAAGCTGCTGGTGGTTAATGGCTTGAAAACAAAATCTTTAAGCCACAAAAGGTGGATGGTTATAGCTGCTAAACGATATATATATTTATATCGGTTTTGATCTTATTATGGTTCTGGAATGTTCATTAGTCACTTTGGTCTGGGATAAGTTGTGGAAATAATAAGGCCATTATCGAGCAAAGTTTGTTCACCATATTCATTTTCCTTCTTTTTAACGCAACAAAAGACCTGGAACCCACATTTTCTAAATATGTGAACTGTTGATCCCAATTTGCATGAGATGTTACTCGGGCATTTAACTTGAGGCTCTTTTCTGGTCCATTCACTGCCATCTGAATAACATATTATGCATTCGGAACAACATGCACTTCTGAGGTACAGATGCTAAACATTTTGTGATTCCCCCAACTGATAATTGATCCTGGGGCTTGTGTATATTATTTTCAACTGTATTATGTTGGGATGAACAACCAGGAAATTTTCTCCCATTATATAAACACTCTCATGCTAACAGATGAGTGAACTCACTCGTATTCTCAATAGTATCAGATTTTTAACTTCCGCTTCTGCTTGTGCAGGATGTTATGATTCTTGACCAATCAGTTTTGTTTGGAGCAGCTGACATGTATGATAGGCATAGGGATATGCGGCTTGATGTTGATAACATGTCTTATGAGGTGAATCTAAGAAACGGTTTCTTGGTGTCTTTTTTGTTGTGAAGACTGTTCTTGTAATGGATTTCTTTTCTGGAATTACAGGAGTTGCTGGCTTTGGAAGAGCGCATTGGAAATGTCAGTACTGGATTGAGCGAAGAAACTATAGTAAACAACTTAAAACAGCAGAAATACTCTGTTGCTGTTGGAGCGAAGGTGGAGGCTGAACCATGCTGCATTTGCCAGGTAATGATTTGTCCTCTGGATTGGTGCCTTGTGAGTCCAGAGGCTCTTCTTTGCTTAACTAATTATTTTCTTCCTTGCAGGAGGAATACAATGATGGAGAAGATCTTGGAACACTGGACTGCGGACATGATTTCCACGCGGGGTGTGTTAAGCAGTGGCTGATGCACAAGAATTGGTGCCCCATCTGCAAAACAACAGGACTTGCTACATGAGAAAGGGTAAAGATGTTCAGGCCATTACACACGGTTGGTACACGGTTGTACGAGGAAAACGTGAGAGGCGTGGCCCTAGAATTTATCTCATATTTTGGTTACTGGATGGTGAGCGCTGCCATACACCCACCTATTCTGGTTGCCCTCATTGTCTTGGCAAGTCGGGAGTCATTTTTTCAACAAAAAAAAAAAAACACAAATAAAGAAAGAAAACATAATGCTAGTGGATGATGCAACTGTCAAAAGAAGTGGGGATGCAGAAGTGGGATTCCAAATTTATTTATCATTGAAAGTTGGTGGATGCCGCAACTTTCAAAAGAAGTGGGAATTGCAAAAACTGGTTTCATACATTTTATTTATCGTTGAACGAGTAGTTTATGATATCAATTGAATATTCAACTGCCTTATTTTTATTTTATTTTTCTGTTTCAAGTACTGACCTCTTAAATTTGCAATTCTGGAGTTTTTGGAGAATTTGATAGTACTCTTTTTTTTTTTGTTACGTTTTCTTATTCAAAATTTCCAGCGTAACTTGCTAGTTCACGGGCACCGTTGCAAACTCTAGAGCTGGATTAGATTAATACAGGAGTATTATTTCCTAGCAACGGATTGGGTACAGCATGCGACACAAACAAGGGGGTGATGGCGTCCTTCCATATTCGTTTTTCGACCTGCCTACTCGCCAATTTTTATTTCTCGATTTATCGACACAAACTAGGTGCTGTCGACGTTCTACAATATTCGTTTTCCACTCACCCATTTTTATTTATATTTATTAGTTTGATACCCACAATGGAGGTGTTTTTCTGCAACAAAAAACAATATATGCGCAATCTGAAAAGTTTATATGCAAGTTTAATAAAATAATTTGAGAATTATATATATATTAATAAATAATTAGGAAGTTAATATAAAAATGTTGTTTTAAATAAAATGATTAAATATTTGTTTTGGTTTGAAATTTAGTTCTTGATTTGAATTAATAAATTTTATTTTATTTTTAAATCAAGCATTATAAAATTGAATTGTATTTTTTAAATCGACTAACTCATATCAAGTCAATCAAAACAAAACATTAACTCAATTCCAAATCAATTTAATATGAAATGATTAAATTGAGAATTAAAAAAAATCAATGGATAAAAAAAAAAAACAATATCGGTAATTATTGCGACTCCAATTGGATTGTCTTTTTTCTATGTTGTATTTTCATTATTTTCTTAATATTTTTTTCATCTCGCATTGTCTCACTTATTCATGATTCTAAATATCATTTTATAGTTTACTGATCATCAATTTTATGAAACATAACTACAATGATTAAATAGGAAGAAAAATGACTCAATTAAAAAAAGGATGTGAATGAAAACAAAATGATTTAATTTCAAACTTGTCGTGCTAAGATATATAAAGATAGAAATGATTATTATCATAGTTTTAAAATCAAATTTGAAGATCGACTCAGGGCAAGACCCATATTACTGGTCAGAGGACCAACCCGAGTCAACCATAATATTTTTTTTTAAATAAAATAACATTATTTTAACAAAAAAAAACTCATCAGGTTTTTTACCCGAGTCAACCAGGGATCGGGTAGACCCGGGTTTGACCGGGTAAGGCTGAGTTAATTCTTCCTATATTTTTTTAGACTCGGATCGATCTAGACATCAGGTCTCATGTCTACCCTCTAAGCTAGTCTATGTTTTATAACTAGGACTATCACATTATTATTAATTTCAACACTCAATATAAACTAAAAACAAACAATCTAATTATGTTTTTAAAATTATATAAGTTTGACGGTAATACATGTTAGGAGTAAATATGTATTTTTTATATTTTATTTTGTCTTATCCACTATCAATCAAACAAGATATAAAAACAATTTTTTTATCGAGTACATCATTATCAAATACAATTTTATTTTCCAATCTTATATTCTATTTTGTCTCTTTTGTCCAGACTATTCTCATCATTTTCATTGTAAAACAATAATCGAATGCTATGTTAAAGTATTAAGCTGGGGCTAATTGGCTAAATTGGCAGCCTAAATTGTAACCAAACGTCTTGTTCGGTTTACCTCCTCTACGTAAACGAGTTAACAGGGATACCTATGGTAGCAATGTAGAACGGGCTCAGGAGCGGTTAGCTGGGTGGAGAGTGAATCATCTATAACTTGCTGGTAGGGTGATTCTTCCCCAATCTGTTCTAGCTGCCACTCCTATTTATTCTATTATAGGAGGTATTATTTTTTAAAATGTTTTTTACTTGAAAATATATTGAAATAATATTTTTGTAGTATATCAAAATAATCTGAAAATACCTAAAAATATAAATTTAAATTTTTTAAAAAATATTTTTAAAACACAAAAGTATTTATAAACAGTTGGTCAATTATGTAAAAAAAATTGTATGGGCGGGGCCATGGAGTCTCGGAAGATAATGCATCTTGTTAGCTGGGATAGTCCTCGGCAACCTAGGGATAGAGGCGGGCTGGGTCTTTGGAAAATATGGTAGATTCATCTAACTGCCTCATGATAGGATGGCTACGTACGACGTGTCACTCGATCTTACGAAAGCGCATTTGTTCTACTTGGGGTATAGCTTCCATTATAATCCGGATGAGATTTAATTTTTTTAATAAATTTAAAAAATATAAAATTAATTTATAAATATTTTTTATATTTTATATCTATATGGATTCAATCTTGACTTTTCAATGTATATTTTTTTAATAATTTATATTTATATGGATTATTTCATGACTTTTCAACGTGAGATAACTATACTACATTTCATGTCTCATTTTTTTTTTTATAATCTATATCTACATAGATTATTTCTTAACTTGTTAATATGGATAATTATATTATATCTCATGTCTTATTTTTTATAATTTATATTTACATTAATTGTTTTTTAGTTTTTTCATATGGAATATTAAAATCTCAATCATAATTTTTTTTTAAGTTTTTCTAGTCTGATTCTATCAACTCCTGTGACTCAAGATCCAATTCTTTAGCCAAGTTAATCTCATTTCAAGTTTAATAACTATGATTGTAAGTCTCAAATACCGGATAAAAAAAGTTGTTAGTGATTATCCTATTTGATGACTGTCTTCACTCAAATTACGTTTTTTTTTATTGACTATGGTCATGATCCTATGGTTTTGTTTTTTTCCCTGCTTGGATAAAAAAGGAGGAGGAGGAAGAAAGGAATGTGAAACCTCAATTTAATCCCTAACCTGTATAATCATTTTTAATAGGATATCAAACTTATAAATATTATCAATTCGGTCCCAAGTATTCCAGACACTTCTCAATTATGTTCTTTTGCTAATGTTTGTGATGATATATAAAATAACTACCCAGAAATATTAATTCTAGACGGAGTCCAATCAAACTTACATGATGTTTTATATAATATATACATTTTTATAAATATCTATGATATTTATATTAAATATCTTATAACTTAGATATTTATGAAATATTTATATAAAATATATTAAAACCTATATATTTTTTAAGATATTTATCTTAAAATAACTTGTATAAACAAATCTCTCTAGAGCATAAAATAAAACCAGGCTAAAGCTCATTTCTTTAGACTTGAATTCTAACACAACACAGGACTTGAACAAGGCTCGAAAAACATTGAAGTTTAGAGAATACTCACTCTCCTCGTCACCTATACAAACATTGTAATTGTTCAAGTATCAGATTGTTTTTCTTACGGGTATTGCTGGGTTCATAAAGTCATCCAAACTCAGTTTCATCGGCAAGTGAAAAACACCCTAATCTTTGACCAAAGGATTTTTCCCAGCCTCATCGGTTTGCAAACTCTTCTGTCAAATTATCTTTAGGAAGCATCTTTTTACAGCATATAGTGTGCACGTTAGATAGAAAATACAAACAAATATTAAAAAAAAGGACTTGTTGAGAGACATGGAAACGTTTGGAACCTTAATTGAGAATTAGAGGTTTGGAGTCTAATTGAGGAAGGGAGTGAATCGAGGTTCACCTGAGAAGAAACCCTGCGGTCAGCAATTATTTCGACCGGCACTGTCCGGTCAGCAGATAAAACCGTATGGGTTGAATAGAAAAGTTAGCTAAAAGTGATTTCTCGGGAATTGCACTTTTGGTCTTAAAAGAAATAATTAAATAAATAAATTCTGTTTTCTGGTCGGGCCAAGGTGACGTTTTGGATGGAAAGAAGTATCTCTGAGTTGAGCAGATGAGTATAATTAATGCCCCCTTCACGACACATAAATTACATTTTTCCGCCCACTGTCAGAATGCTTTCGGTCTTGGACTGGTCGTCTCTCTTTTTTCTTTTTCTATTTGTTACGTGTCTTCTCTACCCTTTTGTTTTCAAAGAAGAGGCCACGGTTGTTTTAGACAAGAGCTTTGCGCACTCGCTTTGTTTAAAATTGACCATGATAGTAAAAGATGCATTGATTGCCCAACACCAAATTAGTTTAGCCATTAAGAAATTTATTTTAGATTCTATTTAATTTTGAGGTTTTAGATGGATTAGAATGTTATATAGGGTTGGAAATTGATTTATTGATTTTTTTTAGATGAAACAAGTTAAAATCTAGGTTTTAGAGGTCCAAAAACTTGGACATCAACTTTCTAGTCATCAAAAATAATTGAAATTTCTTAAAATAAATGGCACGTCATTGTCTGTTCAGGTGAATTACGTGTTGTTTACTTTATTAAAAAAAAAACAAGCGGGCTTAGGCTTGACTCTGGTAGTCCTTACCTAATTTTTTGGTTTTTAGAATTTATAAAATTATAAAATTAAATACCCTTTTAATGAAATAATTATAGTAATATTTTAAAAATTCTATGATTAAACCATGCTTTTCAAGATTAAAGGTTTGTAATGACAATGTTAGGAATTACATTATGAGTAATTATATATGAACCTAATGTGCATGACTTTTTTTAAAAAATAAATTCTTATGGATATTCAATGAAAATAAAATATCTAATATTTTAATTGTGAAGGTTGTAAAACACGAAATCGCCTACGACCAACCATTTTTCCTTAAAATCCAAAGCAAAGTAGTCTTTTTGATTGAGAGAGGTGGGGAAGGTCTTAGGTTGTGTAAAAAAAAGTGACCACCCAGTATCATAGTCACTAGGGAACCCTAACCGATCAGGAGAGATTTTATGGTAAAGGATATGTTATGAAAAAGAGAAGATATTATCACATTTGGAGCATTCTCATTAAGAGAGGCTATATTGTGGATTTATTATGATGAGTTAAACTCTGGTAAAAAATCCAACACCTATTTATTCTAAAAGTCTAATTGGTTTTTGTCACTCCTAACTATTTGGTGAGTTGACTACTTCAAGGTGGTCATCCCATATCATAACTTAAGTTATAACCATAAATATATCGCTGGACTTATGTTAAGTTCATGAAACCCAGCCTAAATTTCAGGAAAGTTTGTGAAATGTGCCTCAAAAAGTTTCACTTGTCCTAAGATACATTGGATATTTCTAACTCATGGAATAGTAGATTAAAAATACCCTTAATTGTTAAGTATTATAGGAAACTCAGTTTTACTCTTAAACAAAGATTTCATCGTTATTTTGTTTTGAAAAAATTATAATAAGAGGTTATTTTTTTTAATATTCAAGTATTGGCTCGTTACGAGTCTCTTTATTCAAATATTAAAAATGAATACAAAAATATTTTCTTTAATGGGTTTTTAAAATCAAAGTTGGAATTTTGAAATTTTAGGTATGCAGCCCAATGAGGCTTTTAATTTTGACAAGGTTCTAATGAATTTTATAAATTTATTATAAAATCCAAAATACATGTCATATATATATATCAAAGACATGCAAGAAAATATTTTGAGCGTTTTTTCTTTCTTTCAAATGCTAATAAAAACACAAGTAGATTCAAAGAGATTTTTTTGTTGATTTTCTGGCAGGACTTGGCGTTATGCAAATTGATAGATTTTTTTGATAGTATTCCCTTTTTTCTTGTTTATCCATTTATTCTAACACATACTAAAAAATATGCACCACCCACGAACAATATCACTTCACTAATCCAACTACACCATCTTCTCACACACTCACACAAGTTCATCATCAAATAATCAACCAACAATTACAGCAACAAATTAAAATCACGCAAAAGTATGAAATAGACCTTCCAGAAGTGGTTGGACTGGACCTAAATGGTCACCATAGGGTGTAAGAGCAGCTGGAGCTTCAGGAATGATACCAGAACACCCTAGAACAATGGCGAAGCATAGACTCAAGCGTAACCACCATTGCCGGCGCGTGGAACAGCGCGCCGCCGTTACTGGAGAGAGGCCACCTACCGTATCTAAAACGCCTCCCTTCTCTTGTTAATCTTAGATCGATGGTGCACCTTTACGCTCCTTGTGGAGGGAGATCAAGCCTCCTAAAGCTTTGAACTTCTCACCGTCTTTCTTCTCTTCCCTCTCTCGATCTCTCCGTCGTTGCTACTGCTAATGAGGCTGTTATTGTTCTTGTTTTTTCTTTTTCTTGCTCTCCCTCTCTATTTTTCAGCTGTAATGGGTGGCCTCCTGTATTTTTTTTTAGAGTGTCTTTGTGTATATGTATTTTTTTTTTTTACACAATATATATATATATATATATATAAATATATATATATATATAAAAAAAAATATATAA
>Ga0307511_10001969_pt1 | contig 21552 bp, 19 predicted proteins | sample 13_EM_MG_FD_200266 | JGI IMG/M metagenome (GOLD analysis project Ga0307511, IMG submission 200266) | Populus trichocarpa ectomycorrhiza microbial communities from riparian zone in the Pacific Northwest, United States - 13_EM | ecosystem: Host-associated > Plants > Roots > Unclassified | place...
GCGACCTCGACACGCTGCGTGACTTCGCGCGGGGCTGCGATGTGATCACCTTCGATCACGAACACGTACCCACCGAGCATCTGCGCGCCCTGGAGGCGGACGGCATCCCCGTGCGCCCGGGCCCGGACGCGCTCGTGCACGCCCAGGACAAGGGCGTGATGCGCGCGAAGCTCGTCGAGATCGGTGTGCCGTGCCCGAGGCACCGCATCGTCGCCGACCCGGCGGACGTGGTCGCCTTCGCGGCGGAGGGGGACGGCTTTCCCGTCGTCCTCAAGACCGTCCGCGGCGGCTACGACGGCAAGGGCGTGTGGGTCGTCGAGTCGGCGGAGGAGGCAGCCGACCCCTTCCGGGCCGGTGTCCCCGTGCTCGCCGAGGAGAAGGTCGACTTCGTGCGGGAGCTTGCGGCGAACGTCGTCCGCTCCCCGCACGGCCAGGCCGTCGCCTACCCGGTCGTCGAGTCCCAGCAGGTGAACGGCGTCTGCGACACCGTCATCGCGCCCGCCCCCGACCTCGACCAGTCCCTCGCCCTCCAGGCCGAGGAGATGGCGCTGCGCATCGCCAAGGAACTCGGGGTCGTCGGCCATCTCGCCGTCGAGCTGTTCCAGACCGCCGACGGCCGCATCCTCGTCAACGAACTCGCCATGCGCCCGCACAACTCCGGCCACTGGACTCAGGACGGCGCGGTCACCAGCCAGTTCGCCAACCATGTCCGCGCGGTCCTCGACCTCCCGCTGGGCGACCCGCGCGCCCGCGCCCCCTGGACCGTCATGTGCAACGTCCTGGGCGGCGACTACCCGGACATGTACTCCGCGTACCTGCACTGCATGGCCCGCGACCCCCAGCTGAAGATCCACATGTACGGCAAGGACGTGAAGCCCGGCCGCAAGGTGGGCCACGTCAACACCTACGGCACCGACCTGGCCGACGTCCTGGACCGCGCCCGCCACGCAGCCGGCTATCTGAGAGGCACGATCACCGAATGAGCCCCGTCGCAGGACCCGCCGTCGTAGGAATCGTCATGGGGTCGGACTCCGACTGGCCCGTCATGGAGGCCGCCGCGAAGGCGCTCGACGAGTTCGAGATCGGCTACGAGGTCGACGTCGTCTCCGCCCACCGCATGCCGCGCGAGATGATCACGTACGGCGAGCAGGCCGACGGCCGCGGCCTCAAGGTGATCATCGCGGGTGCGGGCGGCGCCGCCCACCTGCCGGGCATGCTCGCCTCGGTGACCCCGCTGCCGGTGATCGGCGTCCCCGTACCGCTGAAGTACCTGGACGGCATGGACTCGTTGCTGTCGATCGTGCAGATGCCGGCCGGTGTCCCCGTCGCCGCCGTCTCGGTCGCCGGCGCGCGCAACGCGGGCCTGCTCGCAGCCCGCATCCTGGCCACGCACGACGAGGAACTCCTCGTCCGGATGCGGGAGTTCCAGCAGGAGCTGAACGACCAGGCCACCGAGAAGGGCAAGCGGCTGCGCGCCAAGGTCGAGAGCGGCGCCGGCGGCAGCGGCTTCGGCTTCGGGAAGTGACGGCCATGACGTCGCTGGACCAGGCCCGGGAGCTGCTCCGCGAGTTCCCGGTCGTCGACGGGCACAACGACCTGCCCTGGGCGCTGCGCAAGCAGGTCGGCTACGACCTCGACGCCCGCGACATCGCCGTACACCAGAACGCGCATCTGCACACCGACCTCCCGCGGCTGCGCGAGGGCGGTGTCGGTGCGCAGTACTGGTCGGTGTACGTCCGTTCGGACCTGCCCGACCCGGTGCCGATGACGCTCGAACAGATCGACTGCGTACGGCAGTTGCTGGCCCGCTACCCGCAGGACCTGGCGCCCGCGCTGACCGCCGCGGACATGGAGTCGGCGCGCGCGGAGGGTCGTATCGCCTCCCTCATGGGTGCGGAGGGCGGGCACTCGATCGCGGGCTCCCTCGGCACGCTGCGGGGGTTGTACGCCCTCGGTGTCCGCTACATGACGCTCACCCACAACGACAACGTGGCGTGGGCGGACTCGGCGACGGACGAGCCGGGGGTCGGCGGGCTGTCGGCGTTCGGCCGGGAGGTCGTGCGGGAGATGAACCGCGAGGGCATGCTCGTCGACCTCTCGCACGTGGCGGCCACGACGATGCGCGACGCGCTGGACACGTCGACGGCCCCGGTGATCTTCTCCCATTCGTCGTCCCGGGCCGTCTGTGATCACCCGCGCAACATCCCCGACGACGTGCTGGAGCGGCTGCCCGCCAACGGCGGTATGGCGATGGTGACGTTCGTGCCGAAGTTCGTGCTCCAGGCCGCCGTGGACTGGACGGCCGCCGCCGACGACAACATGCGGGCGCACGGGCTGCACCACCTGGAGACCACCGAAGAGGCGATGAAGGTGCACCGCGCCTTCGAGGAGCGCCACCCGCGCCCGATCGCCACCGTCTCCACGGTCGCCGACCACCTCGACCACATGCGCGAGGCCGCGGGCGTCGACCACCTCGGCATCGGCGGCGACTACGACGGCACGGCCTTCACCCCCGACGGCCTGAACGACGTCTCCGGCTACCCGAACCTCATCGCGGAACTCCTCGACCGCGGCTGGTCCAAGCCCGACCTGGCCAAGCTGACCTGGCAGAACGCGGTACGGGTGCTGGGCGCGGCGGAGGACGTGGCACGGGACGTCCGGGCGACGCGGGGGCCGTCGAACGCGACGATCGAGTCGCTGGACGGCTGACCGGCGCGGCGCGGGAGCGCCGGTTCCCGCGCCGTACCCCGAACGCCCCGCCCACCAGGAAGCCCCCACGTCGGCGTGCGACGGTGACCGTACTGCCGTAACGACGTACGGAGCCCGCCATGGCCGACCTCCAGGACCAACTGCACGCGACGACCGAGGTCGGCGAGCTCGACGACTTGGTCCACGAGCCCTTTCCCGCCGGGCCCTTCCCGCCGGACACCGCGGAACCGTACGACCCCGTCTCCGACCCGGCCGCCGCCCCGCTGGAGCGCGCGCACGCCATCCTCGCCGCGCACCCGGTCGCCGACGGCTACAGCGGGCTGCCGTGGGCGCTGCGGCATCTGCCGTGGTTCGACCTGGAGTTGGGGGAGAGTTCCGTGGACACCGATGTGCCGCGGCTGCGCGAGGGGCATGTCGGCGCGCTGTTCTGGTCGCTGCACCTGCCCGAAGGGCTGGCCGGGGACCGGGCGGTCGGGGCCACGCTGGAGCAGCTCGACCTCGTGAACACCGTGGTCCGCGCCCACCCCGAGGGACTGCGCCTGGCGTACACCGCCGGGCAGACCACCGACGTGCGCAACTGCGGCCGTGTCGCCGTGCTGCTCGGCCCCGCCGGAGCCGCCGCGCTCGGCGACTCGCTGGGCATCCTGCGCTCGCTGCACGCGCTGGGGCTGCGGGTCCTCACGCTGTCCGGGGTGTCCTGGGCGAGCGAGGCAGGGCTGACCCGGTTCGGCGAGGAGGTCGTGCGGGAGATGAACCGGCTCGGGGTGCTCGCCGACCTCTCCGGTGCCTCCGAGGAGACGATCCGCCGCGCGCTCGCTGCCTCGAAGGCACCGGTGCTGTTCACCCGCTCCGCCGCCCGCACCCTGCGCCCCCACCCGGCGAACCTCTCCGACGGACTCCTCGCCGCGGTCGGTGCCGCAAATGGCCTGTGCATGGTGCCGCTCACCGCCGAGCAGACCGGCCCGTCCGTCCGGGACGTCGCCGACCACCTCGACCACGTCCGCCGGATCGCGGGCCCGGAGTCCGTCGCCCTGTCCGGCACCTACGACGCCGGCACCGCCCACCCGCAGGACCTCGCCGACGCCTCCTGCTACCCGAACCTCTTCGCCGAACTCCTCGACCGTGGCTGGTCCGAGCCCGACCTCGCCCTGCTCAGCTGGGGCAACGTCCAACGCGCCCTGCGCAGCGCCGACTTCACGGCCCGCGCCGCCCAACAGCGCCGCGAGCCGTCGACGGCGAAGATCGCCGAGCTGGACGGGTAGATCCGACGGACAGACCTAGTGGTCGATCCGGCAGAGGCAGAAGGGGTGACCTGCCGGATCGGCGTACACCCGGAAGTCCTCCTTGTCCTGCCGCTCCAACAGCCGCGCCCCGAGCGCCAGTACGGCCTTCTCCGCCGCCTCGATCTCGTCCCACGTCGACCCGGCGTCGAAGTCGAGGTGGAACTGCTGCGGCCGGTCCGCGCGCGGCCACTCCGGCGGGGTGTACCGCTCCACCCGCTGGAAGGCGATCCGCGGCCCGTCCGGGATGTCGAGGACGACCCACTCGTCGTCGGCGGCGCGGGGCGTGCCGCCCAGGACGCCGGCGTAGAACCCGGCGAGCGCGAGCGGGTCCGGGCAGTCGATCACGGTGGAACGGAAGCGAATGGCAGTCACGACGACCTCCTGAGTCAGCAGGCGCAGAGGCAGAACGGGTGCCCCGCCGGGTCGGCGTACACCCGGAAGCCGCGCGAGCGGTTCTCGGTGTCCAGCGGGGTCGCGCCCAGCGCCAGGACGCCCTTCTCGGCCGTGTCCAGGTCCTCGACGGTCAGGTCGAGGTGGAACTGCTGCGAGTCGCCGGGCGCGGGCCACTTCGGCGGTACGTGCCCGGCTGCCTTCTGGAACGCCAGCGCCTGTCCGCCGGGCACCTTGAGGTCCACCCACTCCCCCTCTCCCTCCACTTCGACGGTGCCGCCCAGGACCCCGGCGTAGAACGCGGCGAGCGCGCGCGGGTCGGGACAGTCCAGGACGACGACACCCAGCTCGGCGATGGCCATGACGGACTCCTTCGGGTTACCCATATGTGGCGTCAGTCGGTAACGGTTACCTCATGCTCCCGCATAGGAGGTAACGTCGCAAGCATGAGTGAGAGAGTTCCCGCGCCCGGCGACCTGGCCCTGATCGAGGCCCTGGTGAACACGCTGGACATCGAGGCGGGAGCCGACGCGCTGGACACGGCGGACGGCCGGGCCTCCTTCGGACTCATGGCACACCAGGTCCCACAGGCCCGCGAACTCCGCGAGTCCCTGCGCGCCACCCTGCTCGCCCACGCGGGCCACCCCGCCCACCAGGACGTGACCCCGCTCGGTGAACTCCTCGCGCGCGCCCCGCTGTTGATCGCGCTCGACGCCCACGACGGTTCCGCCCGGCTCACCCCCGCCGACGCGGAACCCCTGCTCTCCCGCGTCGCGGCGGCGATCGCCCAGTCCCTCGTCGCGGGCACCTGGCCCCGCCTCAAGGCCTGCGAGGCCCCGACCTGCCACTGGGCGTACTACGACCGCAGCCCGGCGGGACGGGGCCGCTGGTGCTCGATGGCGGTGTGCGGGGCGCGCGCGAAGATGCGGACGTACCGCGCCCGGCAGGCCGGAGAGACGTCCTAGCCCTTCGCCTCGCCCCCGCCCGCCTGCGCGGCCCGCGACCCCACCAGCAGCAGACACATGACGGCCACTCCCGCCACCAGCCCGGCCAGCACCAGCAACGGATCCAGCGGACGGGACGCCGAAGCGGCCTGCTGGACCTGCCCGGCCTGCGGTGCGGCCGTCGTGGGCGCCGGTGCGGCCGCCGCTGCGGTGGAGGTCGGTGAGGCGGCCGGCATCGACATCGCGTGGGACGGGGACGAGGTGTGCGCGGGCGTCCTCGCCGCGACGGTCCGGCTCGGCACGGTCGAGTGCCGCTGCCCCGACCCGGACGACGAGCCACTGTGCTCGTGCGCCGTGGAGGCCGCCGGTGCCGCCGCCTTCACCACCATCTGGGCCGTCATGTCCGGGTGGACGGTGCAGACATAGCCGTACGATCCGGCCGTCGTGAACGTGAAGCTCCAGCTCTGGCCCTTGCTGAGCATGGGGGAGTGGATCGCCACCGGGCCCGAGGTGGTCTTCACGTCGTGCGGGGCGGTGTCCTCGTTGGTCCAGGTCACCGTGGTGCCGGCCGTGATCGTCAGGGCCGCGGGCGAGAAGGCGTACCCCTTCATCAGCACGTGGTACGACGCGGCCGACGCCTGCCCGGCGGGCAGCACCAGCAGACCGAGGAGGGCGAGGGGGGCGAGTACGGCACCCAGTGCCGCCCGCCCGGGCGCCCTCACGCGAACTCCGCGGCGACCAGCAGCCGCAGCCGGGTTGCGGGGCGGCCGGTACGGAATCCCGTGGCGCGGCGCAGCAGCCGGTACGGCAGCGTGGCCGTACCCACCACGAGCAGCCGGTCGTCCGCGTGCTCGACGACGCGCAGCCGGAGGAGGAGGGGGAAGGCGGTCCCGTCGAGGTCGAGGTCACCGGTCAGCTGCAGTCGGCGACCACCGGCGAGGGACTCCACCTGCTCGGAGACGAGCCGGGCCGTGAGGTGCGGATCGTCGAACTCGAAGCGGAACGACGGGTGTTCGGAGGAGTCCGGCACGGTGAGGGACGCGTCGGCGAGGGCGATGCGGCGGCGCAGCGTGGGCAACGGGCCGTACCAGCCGGTGAGTTCGACGAGCGAGCGGCCGGGCGCCACCGTGTAGTCGCCGGGCAGGGGCAGCCGACGTGTGCCGGTATGTGACTCCGGTGGGGGCGGGACGGCGGGGAGAGTGACGGTTGTCATCCAGGTCTCCTTGGAAAGCGGTTCCGGAGATGAGGTGAACGCGTGGAGAATGAGCGGGCGCCGGTCCGGCCGACTGAGCCTCGGCCGGACCGGCGTCCTTGTCTCGTCGCGGACCGCGTCAGCAGCTGCCGGTGACGAAGTCCTCGGTGGGCGTGAGCAGTTGCTCGGCCCAGACGGTGTGCATCTTCACGTAGCCGTCGACGTCGAGCAGATCGGTGATCTGCTGTCCGAGGGACTCCTCCAGGTGTGCCTTGTCGATGTGGTTGAGGAGCACGCTGAGCGTGCTGTCGAGGACCGTGCCCCCGCCGTCGGTGACGGGCTTGAGGATCGTCTCGACCCACACCGTGTGCATCTTGATGTAGGAGTCGAGGGCGAGCGCGTCCTGCACCTGCTGGGCCGGAGAGCGTTCCAGGTGCGCGGTGTCGATGTGCTGGAGGATCGGCAGGAGCACGTCCTGGACGCTGGTGCACTGGGTGCTGCCACCGTCGGACCCGGTCGGTGTGGCGGTGGGTGCGGTGGTCGCCGTGTCGGTGGGCATGGGCATGCCGGTCGGAGTGGCTGTCGGGGTGGCCGTGGGCGTGCCGGTCGGGGTCGCCGTCGGCGTGGCGGTGGGTGTCGTACCGCCGCCCGTGCCGCCGCTGTCGTCCGCGACGACCTTCACCGACGCCACCATGTCCGGGTGCACGGCGCAGTAGTACTCGTACGTCCCGGCCTTGGTGAACGTGTACGACCACGAGTCGCCCTGGTTCAGGGTGCCCGAGTCGAACTTCACCGGGGCCTTCGTCGTGGTGACCGTGTGCGGGGCGGTGTCCTTGTTGGTCCACCGGACGGTCTGGCCGACCTTGACGACGAGCTGCTTGCCGTCGCCGAACTTGTAGTTCGAGATGTCGACCTGGTAGTCCGGCGTGGCAGCCGCCGCCGGCTGCACCTCGGCCGCGGCGGCTGCGGGCGCCTGAGCCGCGCCCGCTGCCGACGTGTCCGAGGTGCCGGCGTTGCCCGTGGCCGCCTGCAACAGCCCCAGGCTGAGCACGGCCGCGAGGGCGGCGCCGAGCCCGGCGACCAGCAGGGCCCGGTTGCCGACCGGTGAACGGCGCCGCCGGTCACCGGTTTCTTCGGTGCGTTTCAAAGCAACTCCTTTGTTCCATGGGGGAGTTCAGCGGCCGGGATCGGCCGTGACCAGCAGACTCGTCACGAGCAGCACGACGAGGACGAGCCCCGTCTCCGCCGCGACCGAGTAACCGAAGGGCCGCACGGTGGCGGCGTCGCCGCGCAGCAGCACGGCGAGATCCAGACGCGTCCGCGTCCACTGGCGACTGCACCAGGCAGCGGCCAGCACGACGGCGAGGACGCCCGTCTTGAGCAGCAGCAGATGGCCGTACGAGGTGTGCAGCAGGGCGTCGTAGGACCCCACGATCTGCCAGGCGAGCACCAGGCCGGCCGCGACGATCGCCGTCACGCTCACGGCGGCCAGCTTCGAGTAGCCGGGTACCACGGCGGCCAGTTCACCCGGATCACGGCGCGGCAGCACGGCCACCGTGAGCATGGTCAGCCCGCCGATCCAGAGGGAGACACCGAGCAGGTGGACGAGATCGGCGACCGCGCCCCAACCGGGCTCGCTGCCCTCGGAGTTGTGGCCCGCCATACCGGTCGCCCGCAGCAGCCCGAGGGCCACCGCACCGGCCCCGACCCGCCAGCCGGGCGAGCGGGCGGTCCGCGCACCGCCCTGCAGCAGCGCGGCCAGCACCACGGCCGCGAGCACCCACAACAGGCCCCGGGCGGCGAGCGCGAGACCGGGCTCGGTGGTGAGGACATCGGCGTACGTCGCCGGACGCAGCGCGTCCCGCAGGCCGCCGAGCGCGGCGTACGCGCCCTGCAACCCGAGGCTCGCCACGGTCGACAACAGCCCGCACGTCCAGGCCAGTCCGAGCAGCACCCGGGCCCGCGGCTCCCCCGCGCCACGCGGCCACAGCAGTGCGACGAAGGCGATACCGCCGACGAACAGGGCCAGTGAGAGATACCCGGTCCAGCGAGCGGCGACGAGGCTTTTCCGCACCGAGGGGGAGGGTGCGGGAGCGGCCTCGTCGCCGCGGTCCTGGGTACCCTGCGCGTCCTTCGCGGCGATACCGAAGGTGAGTCGGCCGGAGGAGGCATGGCCGTCCTCCTCGTCGATCACGGACCAGGTGACGGCGAGGGCGTCCCCGGTCGCGCGGGGGAGCGCGACCCGCACCGTGGCACTGCCCTTGCCCGGCACCCGGGTCACGGGCAGCCGGTCGCCGTCCGGGGTCATGACGCGTACGTCGGCCAGGTCGACGGGCTCGTCGAAGACGAGGGTGAGGTCGTCGGGGGCCTTCGCCGCCCGGGTGCCGTCCTTCGGCGTGGAGCGCACCAGTTCGGTGTGGGCGGCGGCGGGGCTGGTGGTGAGGAGACCGAGGAGGACGGCGGAGAGCAGGACCAGGAGAGCGCGGCGAAGGGTCGTCACGGGGTGGCCTCCGACGACGGTGACGCGGACGGCGACGGTGACGCCGTGGCGCCCAAAAGGCCGTCGAGCGGGGCGAGTCCGACGCACGGCGAGGGCTGCGCGGTGGGCTCTTCGGCGTCCGCGCCGTCGAGGACGCCGAAGAGGGACTGGGTGAGTCCGGTGAGGAGCGGCTGCGCGAGACGCACCTCGCCGTCGGAGCAACTGCCGCCGCCGGCGGGCGGTGTCGCGGTCGGGGAACCGGGCGGGGAGGGGGACGTGGTCGTGGGGGTCGGCGTGGGCCCGTAGGTGGGCGAGGTGCCGTGGTCGTGACCGGTGCCGGTCTGCCCGGTGCCGACGCCCGTGCCGGTCCCGGTGCCCGTACCGCCGGAGATCGGGAACACTCCGGTGTCGCCCGGGACTTGGGCCTGTGAACCGCCCGGGGCGGAGTCGGCCGGAGCCGATGCGGCGGCCGGTGGTGCCGTGGCGGCGGGAGGCGTCGCGGCGGGCGCGGCGGCTTCGCCGGAGGCCGTGGGGGCGCCGATGCCCGACGCGTAGCCGAGCACGATCACCACGGCTCCGACCAGCGCGCCCGCGACCAGCTCGTCGCGGTGATCTCTCGGCCACTCCGCCCGGCGGAACAAGGGCATGATGAGACACTCCTGGCATGCTCAGGTCAATCCGACCGCGGAATGCGGCGGACGCGACTCAGTGCAGTGGAGTGCGGATTCCCCGTGACTACGGGCCAGTTAACCGCCTGTTGCCTGGCTCTCTTTCGGGTGCGGCCCGACTGTGAGACCGGGCGACATCGACGTTATTCCGCGCAATGCGACTGTGAAGAAAGCGCGCAGGAGGCAGACCGATTCCCACACATTACTCGAATTGAATTCGAACTCGGCGCGGGAATTCCCGGAGATGACATATGCCAATTCGGGTGCGTGCCGTGCAAGGGCGGTCAAGCCTCAGGGCGTCGGGCTGCCCCGCCCGGCTCCCGGGCCTCGGGCAGGGCCGGCGGCACGGCATCAACATGTACGGCCGCCCCCGTCCCGGAATTCCGGTGAGCCGCAGGGGAATTACCTGTCCAGGACTCCTTGGCCCCAGGACCCCTCGGCCCCAAGACCCTTCCGCTCCGGACTCGTTATGCGGTGGGCCGACCCATCCCCCGGTAAGTCCAACCGGCCTTCCGCCACAGCTCCGGGTCGAGCGCATTCCGCCCGTCGAGAATGAGCCGGGCCCGCACGCCTTCACCGAGCTCGGCCGGGTCCAGCTCCCGGAACTCCCGCCACTCCGTCAGGTGCAGGACGACATCGGCGCCGCGCACGGCCTCCACGGCGGTGTCGGCGTAGCCGAGGGTCGGGAACAGCCGCAGCGCGTTGTCCATGCCCTTCGGGTCGTAGACCGTGACCTGGCCGCCCTGGAGGTGGATCTGGCCGGCGACGTTCAGCGCGGGGGAGTCGCGGACGTCGTCCGAGTCGGGCTTGAAGGTCGCGCCGAGCACGGCGACCCGCTTGCCCAGGAAGGAGCCGCCGCCCAGTGCCTCGCGCGTCATCTCCACCATCTGCCCGCGCCGCCGCATGTTGATGGAGTCGATCTCGCGCAGGAAGGTCAGTGCCTGGTCGGCGCCCAGCTCACCGGCGCGCGCCATGAACGCCCGGATGTCCTTGGGCAGGCAGCCCCCACCGAAGCCGATCCCGGCCCGCAGGAACTTGCTGCCGATCCGCTCGTCGTGCCCGATCGCCTCGGCCAGCTTCACGACATCGCCGTCCGCGGCCTCGCAGACCTCGGCCATCGCGTTGATGAAGGAGATCTTCGTGGCGAGGAAGGAGTTCGCGGCCGTCTTCACCAGCTCGGCGGTCGGGAAGTCGGTCACCACGAACGGCGACCCGGCCCCGACGGGCACCGCGTACACCTCGCGCAACAGCTTCTCGGCGCGCTCGCTCCGCACTCCGACCACGATCCGGTCCGGGCGCAGTGTGTCCTCGACGGCGAGGCCCTCCCGCAGGAACTCCGGGTTCCAGGCCAGCTCGGCGTCCGCCCCGGCGGGCGCGTGCTCGGCGAGATAGGCGGCCAGCCGGTCCGCCGAGCCGACGGGCACGGTGGACTTGCCGACGACGAGCGCGGGGCGGGTGAGGTGCGGGGCGAGCAGCTCGAAGGCCCGGTCGACGTACGACATGTCGCAGGCGTACTCGCCGTGCTTCTGCGGGGTGTTCGTGCACATGAAGTGGACGTCGCCGAACTCCGCGACCTCCGCCCAGTCCATGGTGAAGCGCAGCCGCCCGCTGGATCCCTCGATGCCGGCGACGTGCTTGCGCAGCAGCTCTTCCAGCCCCGGTTCGTACATCGGGACCTCGCCCCGCTGGAGCATCGCGATCTTCTCGGGCACGACATCCAGACCCAGCACCTCGAAGCCCAGCTCGGCCATGGCCGCGGCGTGCGTGGCGCCCAGGTAGCCGGTGCCGATCACGGTGATCTTGAGGGCCATGAATGCTCCAGAAGGTGTACGGGCGGATGCGCGCCCGAGCATAGTCGGACGCTCCGACGGGCAACTTTCCCCCTGTCGCCAAGCTCACGTATCACTCCCGTGGGCGGGCCCCTAAAATTTGGGTTACTTAACGGTAATTAGCACCGTCATCACAGCGTCCTTGGAGCGTGAGAGACCTTGGCCGGATCGGCTGACTTCGACCTGTACCGCCCGTCAGAGGAGCACGACATGCTCCGCGACGCGATCCGCTCGCTGGCCGAGGCGAAGATCGCGCCGTACGCCGCAGCGGTGGACGAGGAGTCCCGCTTCCCGCAGGAGGCGCTCGACGCCCTGGTGGCGAACGACCTGCACGCCGTCCACGTGCCCGAGGAGTACGGCGGCACCGGCGCGGACGCGCTGGCCACGGTGATCGTGATCGAGGAGGTGGCCCGCGTCTGCGCGTCCTCCTCCCTCATCCCCGCGGTGAACAAGCTGGGCTCGCTCCCGGTGATCCTCTCGGGTTCCGAGGACCTGAAGAAGAGGTACATGACCCCGCTCGCCAAGGGCGACGCGATGTTCTCGTACGCCCTCTCCGAGCCGGACGCGGGCTCGGACGCGGCCGGCATGAAGACGAAGGCGGTCCGCGACGGCGACCACTACGTCCTCAACGGCGTGAAGCGCTGGATCACCAACGCGGGCGTCTCCGAGTACTACACGGTGATGGCCGTGACCGACCCCGAGAAGCGCTCCAAGGGCATCAGCGCGTTCGTGGTGGAGAAGTCCGACGAGGGTGTCTCCTTCGGCGCCCCGGAGAAGAAGCTCGGCATCAAGGGTTCCCCGACCCGCGAGGTCTACCTCGACAACGTCCGCATCCCGGCCGACCGCATGATCGGCGCCGAGGGCACCGGCTTCGCCACCGCGATGAAGACCCTGGACCACACCCGCATCACCATCGCGGCGCAGGCCCTCGGTATCGCGCAGGGTGCCCTCGACTACGCCAAGGGCTACGTCAAGGAGCGCAAGCAGTTCGGCAAGCCGATCGCCGACTTCCAGGGCATCCAGTTCATGCTGGCCGACATGGCCATGAAGATCGAGGCCGCCCGCGCCCTCACCTACCAGGCCGCGGCGGCCTCGGAGCGCGGCGACAAGAACCTCACCTTCCAGGGCGCGGCGGCCAAGTGCTTCGCCTCGGACGTGGCGATGGAGGTCACCGTCGACGCGGTCCAGCTCCTCGGCGGCTACGGCTACACCCGTGACTACCCGGTGGAGCGCATGATGCGCGACGCGAAGATCACCCAGATCTACGAGGGCACGAACCAGGTCCAGCGCATCGTCATGGCACGCAACCTGCCGTGACAGCACATGAGAGGGGGCCCTTGTCCGATGCCGACAAGGGCCCCCTTCTCATGTCACCGCTCGCGTCAGTTGCCCGAGACCGTCACCTTCTGGTCGTTGTTCAGCTCGTTCACCAGCGTCTTGACCTTCGCCTTGTCCCAGAGGAGGTTGCCGCCGGTGGAGCCGGAGATCGGCATGTTCATGGAGGTGCCGTCGCCGCCGCTGACGCCCTTCATCGCCCAGAACATGGACGCCAGGTCCCAGAGCGACATGTCCTTGTCGACGGAGAGCGAGTCCAGGCCGGCGCCGAGCGTCGGGTAGAGCTTGAAGGGGTTCAGCAGGGTCCCCGGGGTCGCCACCTGGTGGGCCAGGGCGGACAGGAACTTCTGCTGGTTCTTCGTGCGCTGCAGGTCGGAGGCGGCGAACGCGTGCCGGGTACGGACGAAGGCCAGCGCCTCCTCGCCGTTCAGCGTCTGCTTGCCCGCCTTGAAGTTGGCGCCCGAGTACGAGTCCTTGAAGCCCTTGTCGATGTCGATGGTGACCCCGCCGACCGCGTCCACGATGTCCGCGAAGCCGTTGAAGCCGATCTCGACGTAGTGGTCGATGTGCAGGCCCATGTTGTACTCGACCGTGCGGACGAGCAGCGTCGGCCCGTCCTCCGCGTACGCCGCGTTGAGCTTGGTCTGCCGGCCCGTGTTCGGGTACGTCTTGCCCGAGGTGGAGCCCACGTACGACGGGATCGTGACGTTCGAGTCGCGCGGCAGCGAGATCAGGGTGTCGCCGTTGTCGCCGACGTGCAGGATCATCATCGAGTCGGTGCGCTTGCCCGCAGCGGAACCGGTGTGCAGCTTCTTCTTCTCGGCGGCCGTCAGCCCCTCGCGGCTGTCGGAGCCGACGATCAGGTAGTTCGTGCCGTCGCCGCCCGCCGGCCGGTCGATCACCTTCGACAGGTCGACGTCGCGGTTCAGCTTGGAGTCGGCCCAGAAGTAGGTGCCGATGGTGGTCGCGACCAGCACGGTGACCACGGTGATCGCGGTCCACTTGATACGACGCCGCCAGTTCGGCGCCTGCCGCGGACCCCGCCCGCCGTCCGGCCCCTCGGGTCCGCCCGGCCCACCACCGCCGTAGACCTGGCCGGTGTTGTAGCCGTCGTACCCGTTGTTGTCGTAGCCGCCCTGGCCGTAGCCGTTCTGGCCCTCGTCATAGCCCTGGCCGCCCGTGTACGTCGGCTGCGGCGGGACTCCGGCGCCGTACGGCGGGGCCTGCGGGCCGCGTCGTACCTGGCGCATCACGCGTGCGCTCTCCGGCTGTGCGTTCGCGCTACCGCGTCCGTACTCGTTGCCGCGGTTGCCGCCGGACCATCCCTCGGGCCAATCGTTCATGGGGCCCAGTGTGCAGGTAGCGGCCATGTCGTTTACAAGGGTCGTAGGAAAATCAGGGCACTGCTGTTGCGAAGCCAACACAAAGTCCGCAGATCTCCGGTCGGCATAGGGTGGCGTCCATGACAGATCTGCCGGGCAAGCCGACGTCCGCCTCCCGGACCACCCTCAGCCACATCATGACGAACGCCGACACGAACCTGCTGGGGACCGTGCACGGCGGTGTGATCATGAAGCTGGTCGACGACGCGGCGGGCGCGGTCGCCGGGCGGCACAGCGGCGGACCGGCCGTGACCGCGTCGATGGACGAGATGGCGTTCCTGGAACCGGTCCGCGTCGGCGACCTCGTCCATGTGAAGGCGCAGGTCAACTGGACCGGCCGGACCTCGATGGAGGTCGGCGTGCGGGTCCTGGCCGAGCGGTGGAACGAGTCGACCCCGGCCACCCAGGTCGGCTCGGCGTATCTGGTGTTCGCCGCCGTCGACGCCGACGGCAAGCCCCGGGCCGTACCGCCGGTGATCCCGGAGACCGAGCGCGACGAGCGCCGCTGCCAGGAGGCCCAGATCCGCCGCACCCACCGGCTGTCCCGCCGGCGCGCCATCATGGAACTGCGCGAGAAGCGGGCGGCGGGGGGCCTCGACGACTGAGGCCCTCCGCCGACGCTGTTACAAAACGCCCCACTTCACTACGAACACCCCACCTCGTCCCCGGTCACCACCCCGAACCCGCCCTGCTGCACATCCGCCGCCCGCACCCGGGTGACCTGCTTGAAGTCGCTCCCGGCGATCACCTTCAGCAGCGGTCCCTGCCCCTTCACCGCCCGCAGCTCGCTCCCGGGCAATGCCGCCGCGAGGGATTTCGCGGACCGGTCCCAGCGGGGGTCGTAGGCGACGACCGTCCGTCGTACGGCGTGGTCGGCGGCGCTCACCGGCTGGTGCGTCGTACGGAAGCCGGTCGCCGCCAGTGCCGCGTCGACGCGCTTGCCGAGGTCGGCGGTCGCCGTCCCGTTCTCCACCTGGACCTGGATCTGCTGCGGGGCCACGTCCACCTTCACGGCGTTCGCGCGCGGCGCCCGGTGCACGGTCAGCGGCTTGTCGTCGCGCAGGGCCGCGAAGAGCTTCGCCGCCTTCGGCTCGTCCCACTTCAGGGTGGAGCCGATGCCCTTCACGACGTATCCCATCTGCCCGATGGGCACGGTGGTGAACTCGGAGGAGGACGGGGAGAAGGAGCGCATCGCGCGGCCGAGGTCGAGGAGTTCGTCGGTGCCGAAGCCCTTGTCCGCGCGGACCGAGCCGAGCACGGCCTGGGTCACGTCACGGAACTTCAGCGGGTTCAGCAGCACCCCGGAGGAGGTGGCCTGGTCGATCAGCGCCGCCAGGAAACGCTGCTGGCGCTTCATCCGGCCGAGGTCGGAGGCGCCGTCGACGTGCCGCGAGCGGACGTACTGGAGGGCCTGACCGCCCATCAGGGTGTGTGATCCGGCCGGGAGATCGAGACCCGTGTACGAGTCCTTCAAGGGTTCGGCGGTGCAGATCTTCACCCCGCCCAGCACGTCGACCGTCTTCATGAAGCTGGTGAAGTCGACCTCCAGGTAGTGGTCGATCTTCACGTGGGTCATGCTCTCGACGGTCCCCACGGTGAGGTTGGGGCCGCCCTCCGCGTACGCCGCGTTGAGCTTGATGGGGTGCGCGGGACGGCCCGGGATTCCCGGTACCTCGGCGTAGGAGTCGCGCGGGAGGCTGACCACGCTGGCCCGCTCCCGGTCCTCCGAGATGTGCACGATCATGATGGTGTCGGTGCAGTGGCAGGGGGCGCCGCCGAGGTGGTACTTGTGCCGCTCCGCGTCCGTGATCCTGTCGCGGCCGTCGGTGCCGACCAGCAGGACGTTCATGCCGTGGCCCGCCCGCGGCCGGTTCTTCATGTCCTTGAAGGGGTCGACGCGGGCGATGTCCGCGTCGAGGCTGCTGACCACCGCGTGCCCGATCCCGGCGGCCGCGAGCACCACCACGGACAGCGTCGTCGCCGTCCGCATGGCCCAGCGCGGCTTCTTCGGCCGTACGGGGGGCCGTGGGCGGCGCTGCGGGGGACGGGCGGCGGGGGAGCGGCGGGGCGGCGTGGGCATGGGGGACACCTCCGCGAGGGCCGTACGTGGGATCTTGAGCACCGTAGGCCCATACGATCTGATACCGCCGCAGCCGCCCGGGCGGGGCGCGTCCGTGTCCCCCGTTCGCGGTAACGTGAGCCCCCTATGAACGCCAAGCCCGACGTGCGACTCCCCGCCGTTTCTGTGATCATGCCCGTCCTCGACGAGGAGCGGCATCTGCGCGGAGCCGTCCAAGCGATCCTCGCGCAGGAGTACGCCGGCGAGATGGAGGTCGTGCTCGCCCTCGGTCCGTCCACGGACCGCACGGACGAGATCGCCGCCGAACTCGTACGCGAAGACCCCCGTGTCCACACCGTCCCGAACCCGGCCGGCCGCACCCCCGCCGCCCTCAATGCCGCGATCAAGGCCTCCCGCCATCCGATCGTCGTCCGCGTCGACGGCCACGGCATGCTCTCGCCGAACTACATCGCCACCGCCGTACGGCTCCTGGAGGAGACCGGCGCGCAGAACGTCGGCGGCATCATGCACGCCGAGGGCGAGAACGCCTGGGAGGACGCGGTCGCCGCCGCGATGACCTCGAAGATCGGCGTGGGCAACGCGGCCTTCCACACGGGCGGCGAGGCCGGGTCCGCCGAGACGGTCTACCTCGGGGTGTTCCGGCGCGAGGCACTGGAGCAACAGGGCGGCTACAACGAGGAGTTCATCCGCGCCCAGGACTGGGAGCTGAACTTCCGCATCCGCGAGGCGGGCGGCCTGATCTGGTTCTCGCCGGAGCTGAAGGTGTCGTACCGCCCGAGGCCGAGCGTGAAGGCGCTCGCCAAGCAGTACAAGGACTACGGCCGTTGGCGGCACGTCGTCGCCCGCTACCACGAGGGCTCCATCAACCTGCGCTACCTGGCCCCGCCGACCGCCGTGTGCGCGATCGCGGCCGGGATCGTGGTCGGCGCGGCCCTGACGCCCTGGGGCTTCCTGATCCCGGGCGGCTACCTCGCGGCGATCGCGCTGGGCTCTTTCCCGGCGGGCAAGGGCCTCTCGCTCAAGGCCCGTCTGCAGATCCCGGTCGCCCTCGCCACCATGCACATGTCGTGGGGCTACGGCTTCCTCACCAGCCCCAAGTCCCTTGCGCGCAGGGTGATCGCGTCCCGGCGGCCCGCGGTGCTCAGCCCGTCCAACAGCTGAGCACCGCCATGACGACGCCCCGGGCCGCTACCAGACGTAGTTCGGGTCGATGTCCATGCAGGCCGTGGTGTCCGAGCCGTTGAGGGCGGCGGCCGACGTCGGTGTCGTGTCGTTCTCGGCCGGTGCCTTGTACGTGGTGCCGGTGCTCCAGTCCGCGCCGACGACCAGGGTGACCCCGGAGACGCTCGTCGACTTCTTCACCGCGCTCGTCGGGATGCCGAGCGCCTTGGCGACCCGCTGGGCGTCGCCCTCCAGATCGGCGCTCGGATAGCGGACGACCGTCGTGGCCTCGCTGAGGATCGCCGACGAGTCCGCCACGGCCTCCTTGAAGCCCTTGCCGACGAGGAACTGGGCCACCGCGGTCGCCCGTCCCCGTACCGCGCCCGTGGTGTCGGTGCGGGTGCCGTTCTCCACCTGTACCGCGATCTTGTCGTCGGCGGCGGCCGGATCCGTGGACGCCTTCACCGCGGTCGTCGTCTTCTTCTTGTCCTTGCCGTCCAGCGCGATGTCCTCACGGACCAGCCGGAACAGCTGCGCCGCGTCGGCCGGCTTCGGCACCACCCGGCCGCTGCTGCCCGAGTACTCCCACGGCATCGTCGTCATGGTGATCCGCTTGGTCGGAACCTTCTTCAGTTCCTTGCTCAGGTCGTAGAGCTTGGCGACGGTTCCGAGACCGTTGTCGACCGTGATCGCCTTCGTCGCCGTCTCGGCGAGGCTGCGCAGCTTGCCCGGGTTGCTCAGCGTGGCGTTCTCCCGCAGCTGGCGGACCATCGAGTTCATGTACTGGTGCTGGGCCTTGGTCCGCGCGATGTCGGTGTCGTCCTCGAAGCCGTAGCGCGTACGCAGCCACTGCAGGGCCTGCTTGCCCTTGACCGCTGTAGTGCCCGCCTTCAGCTTCAGACCGGAGCCCTTGCCCGAGGACGTGTGCGAGTAGACGTTGGCCCGCACACAGACCGGCACCCCGCCGATCGCGTCCGCCATCGACACGACACCCGAGAAGTCGACCATCATGAAGTGGTCGATGTGGATGTCGGTCAGCTTCTCCCAGGTCGCCACCGTGCAGCCGGGGCCGCCGCGGCCCAGCGAGTCGTTGGTGATGACGTTCGTCTCGGCCGCGTACTTCTTGCCGGTGTCCGGGTCCGTGCACTTGGGGATGTCCACCAAGGTGTCGCGCGGCATGCTCACAACCGACATGTTGGAGCGGTCGGCGGAGACGTGCAGCAGCATCTGGACGTCGGCGCGGGCCGGTGTCCCGAAGGTGTCCTTCGCGCCGCCGAGCTTCTGGTTCTCCGCGGAGTCCCGCGCGTCCGAACCGATCAGCAGGATGTTCAGCGGAGTCTGCCCGGCCGCGTTGGCCTTGGACGCGGCAGCCCGGTCCTTCTCGTCCCCGAGGTTCAGGGGGTCTTTCTTTATGTTCCCGTTGAGGTGCTGGTAGTACAGGTATCCGGCGCCGGCCGTCCCGAGTATGACCACCGTGAGAACGATCGCCGACCAGCGCAGCGCCCGGCGTCTACCGCCCTTGCGTCTGCCCCCGCCACCGTCCGCCCGTCTCTTCCCGTCCGCCGGCGTGAGCGACATCGTGTCCTCAACCGCCGGCTCCTCCCCACGCACGCTGCTCTGAGTCAAGTCCCCACCCCTCCCACGCCGCGCCCTGACGCACGGGTCCGCCCCGCGCCCCGTTAGACGCGGAACGGACCCGTGTGGTCACTTACTTGGCGCACTCAATCTTGTCCGCCGTGGACTTCTGGACCCCCTCCGGCGTCGACCCCGCGGTCGAGGTGAGCGGGACGCCGGCTCCCTTGAAGTCCTTGCCCAGGGTCAGCGTCATCGCCGGCAGCCCCTGGGAGTTCTGCACACTCTTGCCCGGCTTCATCGCGGACCCCGAGAGGCCCATGATGGCGGCGAGCCTGCGAGCCTGGTCCGCCTGGTCGGGTGCGTACTCGAGGGTCGTCTTCGCGAGCGCCGCCGGAGCGTTGCCCGCGTTCTCGGACTTGAGCACGCCCTCATCATTCTGCAGCCACGTAAGAGTTTCCTGTGCGCTGCCGGCGTCGGCCCCTCCGTTGAGGATCCGCACCCGCACCGCGGAGGCGGCGGACTTGGTGCCCTTGAGCCGGGCGGCCACGGCGGCCTTCTCCTTCGCGGCCTTCTGCTTGACCGCGGTGAAGGAGGTGTCGCTCTTGATCAGGGAGAAGACCTGCGGGGCGGTCGTGTTGTTGAGGACGACCGTCACCGGGGTCTTCTCCGCCGGGTTGTCGACGACCGGCACGGTGGTGAACGTCAGGTTCTTCGGATTGAGCTTGCCCAGCTCCAGACCGAGGTCCTTCAGCTTGCCGATGGAGTCGAGGTTGTCGTCGACGGTCAGCGCCTTGGTGCCGGCCTCCGCCAGCTTCAGCATCTTCGAGGGGTTGGTGAGCGTGGAGTTGGACTTCAGCTTCCGCATCAGCGCGCTGAGGAACTGCTGCTGCAGCGTGATCCGGCTCAGGTCGCCGCCGAAGCCCACCGAGTGCCGGGTCCGCACGAAGGCCAGCGCCTGCTCGCCCGTGAGATTGTGCGTGCCCTTGGACAGCTTCAGATGCGAGTCCGAGTCGTCGATGTTCTTCGCGAGACAGACCTCGACCCCGCCGACCGCGTCGGTCAGCGTCTTCACGGCGTTGAAGTCGGCCACCATGAAGTCGTCGGGCTGGATCCCGGTCAGCTCGGTGACCGTGCGCACGGTGCAGCTGGGCGTACGGCCGCTCTGGCCGAGGCTGGTGTTGAAGCGGACGCCGGTCGAGCCCGGGATGACCTTGGACGTGCCGTCGGACTGGGTCGTAGGACAGTCCGGGACGTCGGTGATCAGGTCACGGGGGATGCTGAGCGCGGTCGCGTTCGAGCGGTCCTTGGACACGTGCAGCAGGATCGTGGTGTCCGCGTGGCCGACGCTGCCGGCGTCGCCGTAGCCTTCGTTGCCCGCGCCCGTGCGCTTGTCGGTGCCGATCACCAGCAGGTTGATGGCCTTGCCCTTGCTGAAGCCACCGGTGCTGGCGCCGTCGTCGGAGACGGCCGTGATGTTGTCGTTGAGGTGCTTGATGTAGAGGTATCCGGCCGCGGAGACCGCGACCAGCACGAAGGCCAGACCGCCGCCGGTCCACATCAGGATCTTCTTGCCCTTGGCCTTCTTCTTCACCGGTCGGCGACCGCGCCGGGCGGGTGGCTCCTCGGGCGCGCCCCGCCGTCTGCGCGGCGCCGGCACCTCACGCCCTGGGGCCCTCGGGACCGCTTCCCGCTCCGGCGCCGCCACACTGCGGTTCTGCGCAGTGGCTCTACGGGGCCCCGGCACCGCTGACTGCGGTGTGGAAGGAGTCAGTCGCAGTTCGTATTCACCAGTGTTCGGATTGAGTACCCACTGGTCTGCGGGGTCGATGTTGTCCGCCCGCCCACGGCCTTGCGCGTCCACGGTTTACCGAATCCTCCGTCGGGGCCACGCGGCGCCTTCCCCCTTCAGGCGCTCGGGTCTCGTTCATCCGGTGCGCAAGCACACCGGATCGCTCACACTATCCGGCCAGTTGAGCGTCAAGTGACGACGGTGACAAATTCCACGTCCCTACAACCGGTCAATCCGTCCTATTTTTCGGAACAGAAGTTCGTCGACTTGGTGCGCGCTTTACCCGCAGCCGTCCTCGGCGGCGGTGTTCCCGCGAAACGTCGGCGCAGGCGTGGCCCCCGAACCGGGCGCCGGATTAAGGGCGTTTGCACCGGAATCCCGTGGAACTTCGGGAACTTCCCCGACCACCGCGACCGACGCGTCCGTGCGAATCCGGGCGAACAGCTTTTCGGCCTCGGGCTCCACGAGTTGGTCGCGATTCGCGTTGTAGATGTACGACTCCCGCGGCACGGTGAGGAATTGCACATGTTCGGCGGGGATGTCCCGTACGCCGCGCACCAGTTCGTACAGCCCGCGCAGACTCGCGAGATCCGGATCGGTCGTCAGCGATGAGGTGGCCGCGTCCAGCACCGGATACAGCTTCGCCGGATTGAACAGCACATCGTCGCTCTGCACCTTGTTGACGAGCGCGCCCAGGAACCTCTGCTGACGGTCCATCCGGTCGGTGTCGCTGCCG
>Ga0307511_10001970_pt1 | contig 21550 bp, 19 predicted proteins | sample 13_EM_MG_FD_200266 | JGI IMG/M metagenome (GOLD analysis project Ga0307511, IMG submission 200266) | Populus trichocarpa ectomycorrhiza microbial communities from riparian zone in the Pacific Northwest, United States - 13_EM | ecosystem: Host-associated > Plants > Roots > Unclassified | place...
GGCCACGACCTGGGCGGCGACCGCTGTCGGGCCGCCGCTGGGCGGGCTGGCCATCGGCGTGCTCGGGCCGTTGACCACCATCGTGGCCAATGCCGTGAGTTTCCTGTTGTCGGCGCTGGGAATCCGGGCCATTCGCGGCCAAGAGCCGGCGCCGGGCCAGGCTCCCCGGCTCAGTGCCGGGGAGATCTTCAACGGGTGGCGGCACATCCTGCGGCACCCGGTGCTGCGACCGCTGTTCCTGAACTCGGGCCTGTTCAACGGTTTGCTGATGGCCACGGCCCCACTGCTGGCCGTGTTGATGCTCGGCGACCTGGGCTTCACGCCGTGGCAGTACGGCCTGGCGTTCGGCGTTCCCAGCCTGGGCGGACTCGTCGGCGCGCGGCTGGCCCGGCCCCTGGTGGGGCGGTTCGGTCAGCGCCCGGTGCTGCTGGCCACCAGCGTGCTGCGAGTGGTTTTCGTGCCGGGCCTGGCCTTTGTCGGGCCGGGGCTGCCCGGGCTGCTGCTGGTGATCGGCCTCGAACTCGGGATCATCGTGTCGTGCAGCATCTACGCCCCGGTGTCGGCGACCGCCCGGCTGGAGCACTCCTCGCCGGACACCGTGGCCCGGGTCCTGTCGGCCTGGTCGGTCACCACCAAGGTCAGCATCGCCGCCCTGACCGCGGGCTGGGGCCTGCTGGCCGGCCTGATCGGGCCGCGCGAGGCGATCGCCGCCGCCGGCGTGCTGGCGCTGCTCACGCCGCTGACGATGACCGGCCGCGGTCAGAGCACTCGGGTGGCGTACGGCATGATCTCGCCCCAGCGCACCGGCACCACCCGCACGTAGGCGCCGGAGTAGGGCGCCTCGATCATGCGGCCGCCGCCGATGTACATCGTGACGTGGTGGATGTTGCTGGGGTTGCCGTAGAACAGCATGTCGCCGGGGGCCATCTGGGACAGCGGCACATGCTGGCCGGCGTAGTACTGGTAGCCGCTGTAGTGCGGCAGGTAGACGCCGACGCCGGCGAAGGCGTAGACCATCAGGCCCGAGCAGTCGAAGCCGATCTTGTTGAAGTCGCCGTAGTAGTCGGCGTCGCCGCCGCCGTCGCTGATGCCGCGGCTGGGGCCGCTGGGCGTGCCGCCGCCCCAGGCGTAGGGCATGCCCAGCTCGGCCATGGCCCGCGCGATCACCGCGGCGGCCCGGCCGGGGGCGGCCACCGACACCGATGACGGCGGCGGGGCGGGCCGGTTCGGGGCCGGTCGGGACGCGGCCGCCGCGGCGGCGGCAGCGGCGGCCGCCTCGTCTTCCTTCTTCTTCTCGGCCTGCCAGTCGTCGTAGCGCTGGCGCTGCGACTGGAGATCGCTGACGTTGGCCTGGGCCGCCGACAGCTGGCTCTCCATGTCCGACTTGGACGACTGGAGCTGCTTCTCCTGGTCGGCTTCCTGCTGCCGGGCCGCGACCGCCGCCGCCATCGCCGCGTCCACCTCGCGCTTGGCCGCGTCGGCCTCGCCCTGTTTCTCCTTGGCCACCTCGAGGGCCTTGCGGGCGGTCGAGTCCTTGTTGGCCCGGTCCACGTCGGCCCGCTGGGCCACGTCCATGGCCTTCAGCTCGGACTCGCTGACCGCGTTGAGCATCTGCACCCGGGCCAGCAGGTTGTCCGGGCTGGTCGCGTCGAACAGGGCCGAGAAGCCGCCGACCGCGCTGCCCTGCGAGAAGCTGGCCGCCGCGAACTCGTCCAGCCGCTTGCGAGCGTCGTCCGTCGACTTGGCCGCCGCGTCCGCCTCCAGCTTGGCCGCCGCCGCGTCGTCCCCCGCCTGCTTGGCCGCCGCCTGCGCCGTCTCCAGGTCGACCCGGGCCTTGTTGACCTCCTCCATCCGGGCCTCGACCTGGTCCTGGAGGTCCGACAGCCGGGCGTCCGCCGCCGCCAGCTGGTTGGTCAGGTCGCCGACCTTGGCTGCCTTGTCCCTGACCTGGTCCTGGCCCGCGCTGATATCCGAGTCGGACGGATTGCCCGGCGGGGGCGGCGCCGCCGCCCCCGGCGCGGCCGCTCCCACCAGGACGGCCAGCACCACCGTGGCCACCACGGATGTTCGCACCACCGCACACCTCCTCACGGGCTAGGCCGTTCGGAGTAGCAGCGTTAGGCCGAGCGGCGTCAACCAGGCACGAGGTCACTGTGCCACTCGTGTCCCACCCACGCCACAAATCCCGTGCAGAACTCACCCATCATCAGCCACTTGTGTCACACGAACGGCCCAACGGGACGGGATATGGGCTGGTCAGCCAGGCCTGGTGTCGGCGGTGCGCGAGCAGCGCCGGCGCATTCCCCGCACGCTGGAACTGACGTCGGCGTGGTCGATGCACAGGCAATTACTGAAGAACTTTCAGCTTCGTCCGTTATGTTCCATCACCGCGAGTGTCCCCGGACGCACTCTCAGTGAGGAGAGCCGCATGCACCACGATGACCTGCCGGTTGGGCGTGTTCTGCCCCGACGGCATGCGTTGGGCCTGCTCGGGATGGTCGGCGCGGCACTGGCCGTCGGCGCCGGAACGGCGTCGGCCGCGCCGGACGTCGACTGCGTGGCCACGCCGGAGATGGTCGAGGGCCCGTACTTCGTCGACGAGAAGCTGCGCCGATCCGACATCCGCACCGATCCCGCCACCGGCAAGCTGCCCGACGGCGCACTCGTGGCGCTCAACCTCCGGGTCCTCCAGATCGCCGACGGCCGCTGCGCGCCGCTGCCGGGCGCGACGGTCGACCTCTGGCAGTGCGACGCCGTCGGCCTCTACTCCGACGAGGCCGACGCCGACACGGTCGGGCAGAAGTTCCTGCGCGGCTACCAGATCAGCGACCGCGGCGGGCAGGTTCGGTTCACCACCATCCTGCCCGGCTGGTACCCGGGGCGGACCGTGCACCACCACGTCAAGATCCGCACCACCGGAACCGACGGCAACGCCTACGAGTTCACGTCCCAGCTGTACTACCCGGAACAGTTCAAGGCCGCCTACCTGGCCAAGCCGCCCTACGCCGCCCACGGCACGCCCGACACGACCAACGCCGCCGACCGCTTCTACGGCGCCCTCGGCGACCAACTCCTGCTGAACCCCCGGCCGCACGGCCATGCGTTCGCCGCCGACTTCACCATGGCCCTCGACCTGTCCGACACCAAGGTCGGCGCCCCGGACTGAGAATCTCGCCCGCGCCGTGCTGGCGGCGGCCAGCACGGTGCGGGACTCAGAGGTCGCGCAGTTGCGGCCACAGCGTGGACCACGGCTCGTCCCGGCCCACGAGCAGGGAGATCGACGCGCCCTGGAAGAAGTTGTTCACGCCCAGCTTGTTGTCCACGGTGGCCACTTGAGTGGCCTTGCCGAAGTGCTGGCGCATGGTCGGATCGGTGTCGAGCAGGGCATTGACGTACAGCACGTTCGTGGCGCTTTCCGGCGGGGCGCCGAAATACCAGTAGCCACGGTTGGGGCTGTAGGCGGCGGGCAGCCCGCGACTCGGCCCGTAGAGGGCGACGGCGCTGGCCAACCAGTAGGAGTCGCCGACGATGGCGGTGTGCCGCCGCACGTCCTCGGGCAGCGCCCGGTACGCGGCGGCGATATCGTCGGTCACCTGCGGCCAACCGACGCTCTCGACGTCGAGTGCGTCCACCGCGTCGCCGCCGTCCCGCAACGATTCCACCGGCTTGAACGGCAGCGCGTGCACCACCATCACGACCGACAGAGCGAAGACCGGCCACGCCACCCACGGCGTCCATCGCCTGGTCCGCGGGCCGTCCAGGCCGACGGCGGCCAACGCCCACAGCGCCGGCAGGACGCCGGCGGCGTAGTACGGCCGACCGGACATCGCGATGAACACGACGATCAGCGCGACCACGGTGACGGCGAGAAACCTGAACCGCGGCAAGCGAACCGCCCGCCACAGGCCGTACAGCGCGAGCGCGGCGCCGGCGATGCCGCTGGACACCTCGAGGGTCGTCAGGAATCCGATCGCCCCGCCGCCGTCGGCCTGCTCGGTGGCGATCTCCTGGGCCATCTGGACCTGCGGCCAGCTGTGGCCGGCCTGCCACAGCAGCGACGGCACGGAGGTCAGCACCGCGATGCCGCCGCCCAGCCACAACATCTTGCTGCGGAAGATCTCCCGGGGGCCGAACAGCAACATCGCCACGCCGGCGATCACCCAGAAGAAGCCGATCAGGTACTTCACCTGGAGGTCGACGGCGGTGACCAGGCCGGCCCACAGCAGCAGCCGGTCCTGCCGCAGCCGCAGCCAGCGCACCAGCAGCCAGGTGATGACCGTCCAGAGGAACAGGTCCACGGTGGACGTGGCCAACAGGTGGCCGCCGGTGTCGACGGTCGGCGCCACGGCGTAGGTGGCCGCCGTGATGATCTGCGCCCGGCGCTGGCCGCCGAGCTCCCGGGCCGTCAGCGCGGCCACGACGATGCCGGCGACCGTGGCCAGGATCGCCGGGATGCGCAGCACCGAGAGGTTGCCGGGCGCGATCGTGTCGGCGATCAGCGCCAGGAACGGCACCAGCGGGGGCTGGTCGGCGTAGCCGAAGTCCAGATGATGTCCGGCGGCGACGAAGTAGAGCTCGTCGCCGAAGTAGCCATAGCGGCCGCTGACCGCCAGCAGCACGACACCCAACAGGCCCGCGATGATCGCGACCGGCCACCCGGCAAAGGCTGTCGTCTCCGTCTCGGCGCTGGGGGCGTCCGTCGGTCTTCCCTCTGATAACAGCACTTGCCGCTCCTCCCGTCCGCAATACCTCCGGGAGCATGCGCCGCGTCCGGGTCGGCGCACACAGCATGGGCATCGGCGACTAGGGAAACTGCTGGTGTCGCCGGCTGGGGGCAGAAAAGGGCGGCGGTCCGGGGTCAAACGACACCATGGCCCGGCAAATTCGACGTAAAAAAGCGCAATCGTGGGAGACGCCGAACGCACGAATCCGTCTCGTGCGTTCGGCGTCTCCGCCGAGCGCGGACTCGCGGGGATCAGTTGACCTTGCGCTCCCGACCCGCCCAGTAGGGGTCGCGCAGCTTGTACTTCTGGATCTTGCCCGTCGCCGTGCGGGGAATGGACTCCCGGAACTCCACCGAGGTGGGGGCCTTGTAGCCGGCCAGCCGCTGCTTGCAGTGGGCGATCAGGTCGGCCTCGCCGACCGACGACCCGTCGGCCAGCACGACCAGGGCCTTGATGGTCTCGCCCCACTTCTCGTCCGGCACGCCGATGACCGCGACCTCGGCCACCGCCGGGTGGCTGAACAGGCAGTCCTCGACCTCGATGGACGACACGTTCTCGCCGCCGGTGATGATCACGTCCTTGCGGCGGTCGGAGATGACGAGATAGCCCTCCTCGTCGACCGAGCCGCCGTCGCCGGTGTGGAACCAGCCGCCGTCGAGCGCGTCGGCGGTGGCCTCGGGGTTCTCCCAGTAGCCCTCCAGCACCACGTTGGACCGGGCCAGCACCTCGCCGCTGTCGGAGATGGCGATCCGCGCGCCCAGCGCCGCGCCGCCGGCGCGGGACAGCTTGGCGGCGCGCTCCAGCGGCGGCAGGTCGAGGTCCTGCGGCCGGGTGCGGTTGAACGTGAGCAGCGGCGAGGTCTCGGTCAGGCCGTAGATCTGAAGGAACTCCCAGCCGAGTTCGTCCTGCACGCGGGCGATGGTCCGGGTCGGCGGCGGCGCGCCGGCGCACACGATGCGCACCTTGTCCCGTCCGGGGATCTCGCCGGTCCACGTCTGCGCGGCGTCCAGCACGGCGTTCCACACCGCCGGGGCCCCGCACATCAGGGTCACGCCGTGCTCGTCGACCCGGCGCAGGATCTCGGCGCCGTCGACCTTGCGCAGCACGATGTGCCGCGCGCCGACGCCGGTCAGCCCGTACGGCATGCCCCAGCCGTTGCAGTGGAACATGGGCAGCGTGTGCATGTAGACGTCGCGTTCCCAGGCGCGGGTGTGCATGGCGAAGGTGACGGCGTTGGTCCAGATGTTGCGGTGGGTGAGCTGCACGCCCTTGGGCCGCGCGGTGGTGCCGGAGGTGTAGTTGATCGTCGCGGTGGCGTCCTCGTCCGGCGACGACCAGGGCCGCGGCTCGGTGTCGAAGCGCAGCAGCTGCTCGGTCTCGGCCCCGAGCGTGAACCGGTGGGCCGCGGTCACCTTGGCCAGCGACTCGTCCAGTTCAGGGTCGACCAGCAGCACGGACGCGCCGCTGTGCTCGACGATGTAGGCGATCTCCTCGGCCCGGAGCCGGAAGTTGACCGGCACGCAGATCCGGCCGCTGGCCGGCACGGCGTGCAGGAGTTCCATCAGCCGCGCGGAGTTGTGGCTGACGACGGCGACCCGCTCGCCCTCGCCGACGCCCAGCGCGTCCAGGCCGGCCTGCCAGGCGCGGACCCGCCCGGCGAGCTCGCGGTAGGTGGTGGTGGCGACGGGATCGGCCGGCTGGGCCGGCTCGTCCACGATCGCGACGCTGTCGGCGAGGACCGTCTCTGCCCGGTCCAGAAAGTCACTGACGGTGAGTGGGACCCGCATCACTGCACCCTATCTACCAAGTGGCGGGATCGCCCCATGTCGACAGCCGACCGGTGGGCTCGATCGTTTCAGCGGCCACCAGCGCGGGCAGCGCCTCGGTCAGCGGCTCCCGCACCACGGCCGCCGCGATGTCGTCGTACGGGGTCGGCTCGGCGTTGGCGATCAGCACCCGGGCCCCGGCCCGCGCGGCCAGCCCGACCAGGCCGGCCGCCGGGTGCACGGTCAGCGAGGTGCCGGCGGCCAGGAACAGGTCGCAGTCCAGGGCCGCCCGCTGGGCCCGCCGCAGCACGTCGTGGTCGAGCTCCTGGCCGAAGGAGATCGTCGCCGACTTGATGATCCCGCCGCACTTGCCGCACGGCGGATCGGCTTCGCCTTGGGCGACCCGGGCCAGGGCCTCGGCCATCGGCCGGCGGTCGCCGCAGCTCAGGCATTCCGTCTCGGTCAGCGACCCGTGCAGCTCGACGACCAGCTCCGGGTCGGAGCCGGCCCGCTGGTGCAGGCCGTCGATGTTCTGGGTCAGCAACGCCCGCAGCCGGCCGGACCGTTCGAGGTCGACCAGCGCCCGGTGGGCCGCGTTGGGCTCGGCCGTCCAGGCCGGATGCACGGCCCGGCTGCGCCAGGCCCGTTGCCGCACCTCGGGATCGGCCAGGTAGTCCTGCAACGAGGACAGCCGCTGCGCCTCGGGATCCCTGGTCCACACGCCGTTCGGGCCGCGGAAGTCGGGAATGCCGGACGCGGTCGACACGCCGGCCCCGGTCAGCACGGTGATCCGCCGCGAACCGCCGACCAGCCGCATCGCCTCCCGCATGCCTTCCTGGTTACGCCACCAGCCGGCCCTTGTCCAGCCGGAGCCGGCGGTCGGCGACGGCGTGCACGCGGGGATCGTGCGTCGCCGCGATCACGGCCGTGCCGCGGTCGGCCACCCGGCGCAGCACCCGCAGCACCACCTCGGCGCTGGCGTGGTCGACGTGCGCGGTCGGCTCGTCGACGAGCAGCACCGCCGGCTCCACCACGATCGCCCGGGCCAGCGCCGCGCGCTGCTGCTGCCCGTAGGACACCTCGTTCGGGTACCGGTCGGCCAGATCGCCGACGCCGAGCTCGGTCAGCACGGCCAGGCTGCGCGACTTGGCCTCCGCGGATCCGGTCAGCAGCAACGGCAACGCGGTGTTCTCGGCCAGGGTCAGCTCGCCGGCCAGCCCAAGCGCCTGCGGCAGCACGGCGCAGTGCTGCCAGCTCGGCGCCCCGTTCAGCTCGACGTCGCGGATCAGCACGCGGCCGACGTCGGGGCGGTCGAAGCCGCACAGGATGGACAGCAGCGCGCTCTTGCCGGAGCCGGACGGGCCGCCGATGGTGACGAACTCCCCCGGCGCGACCGCGAGATCCACCCCGCGCAGCACCTCGACCTGCCGGAAGGACCGGCCGATCCCGTTGGCTGTCAACGCCATCACGCCACCCGCCCAGAATCCATCCGCACGACGCGGTCGGCCAACGCGGTCAACCGGTCGTCGTGTGACGCCACGGCGACTGGAACTCCCCGCTCCACCAACACCTTCAGCGACTCCAGCACCAGCCCGGCCGACACGTCGTCCAACTGCGAAGTCGGCTCGTCGGCCAGCACCACCTTGGGCTCACGGGCCAGGGCGCAGGACAGCGCGAGCCGCTGCTGCTGGCCGCCGGACAGCGCCGGCACCCGGTAGTCGCCCATGCCCTCAAGGCCGACGACATCGAGCAGGCCGAGATCGGGCTTGCGGCCGGCGCTCTGGGCCGCGGCGATCACGTTCTGCGTGGCCGTCAACTCCGGCAGCAGATTCTCCAGCGGGCTCTGGAACATCAGGGCGATGGTCTTGCGCCGCAACGCCCGCAGCTCACGGTGCGAACGCCCGCTCACCGCCTCGCCGCCGAGCTCGACGACGCCCCTGGTCGGCCGCTCCACCAGCGCGAGCACCCGCAGCAGGGTCGACTTGCCGGAACCGGACGGCCCCGCGAACACGGTGATGCCCTCGTCGGGCACCGCCACCGTGACGTCGTCGATCGCCGTCACGGCACCGGCGGGCGTCGGGTAGTCGACGCCAACCCCTTGGGCGACAAGGACATCAGCCACGGATCAGCTCCCCGACTCGCGCGGTGCGCACGCCGCGCACCGCGATCCAGCCCGCCACCGCGACGACCACCAGCCCAGCCGCCACCGAGAAGAGCACGAACGTCGCCGAATCCGGCAGCGCCACCAGCGGCCGCAGCCATGGCGCTGGATCCAGCCGGGCCGCCGAGACCCCCACGGTCACCAGCCCGACCGTCACTCCGGCCAGCAACACCACCCCCGCCACCACGCCGAATTCCAGCAGGTGGCTGACGATCAGCGTGGCCGGCCGCAATCCCATCCGCGTCGCCAGCGCGCCGGACAGGGCGGTCTGCTTGCGCCGCGCGCCGACGGCCAGCAGCAGCGAGGCCGCGGCGATCACGGCCAGCAGCGCGCCCACCGACTCGATGTAGCCGAAGGTCCAGGCCACGGTGTAGAAGGGCAGCGCGTCCAGGGCCAGCGCGGTCGTCTGGTACCCGATGTGGTCGATGTGCGCGGCCGACAGCTGCCGGAGCACGGTGTCGGCGTCGTCGCCGGACCAGACGAAGAAGGAGTTGATCTCCGACGCGCTGCTGTTGTCGGACCGCGCCGCCACGTAGCCGACGTTGTCCGGCATGCCGGGGAAGACCGGCAGCTTGCCGATGGTGTGCAGCGGGGCGAAACCGGGGATGGACACGGCGCCGGTCGGCGCGCCGCCGACCGCGATCGCCGCGCCGTGGCCGAGCCGGCCGACCAGGTCCAGCAGTTCGGCGCGCCGGTCCGGATCCAGCCACGCGCCGCGGGCGAAGGTCTCCGGGTCGACCGCGACCACGTTGCTCACGCCCACGTCGACCACGCCGACCACGGTGGCGTGGCCGTCCATAGTGGACGGAAGCGGGGCGCTGCTCTGGCCGAAGGTGGTGGAGATCTGCACGGAGGTGGTGGCGCCGAGCAGGTTGCCGGACTTGCTGGCCAGTGCGTTCTGCTCGGCCCGGTTGACGCTGTCGCCGACCGCGAGCGTGCCGACAGCCAGCACGCCGACCAGCACCACGCCGGTCGCCGCCGTGCTGGCCGCCGCGAGCCGGCGCACCGCCAGCTGCACCGACGGCAGCGACCACACGCTGAGCCGGTGCGACCAGGCCAGCAGCAGCCGGCCGAGCCGTGCCGCGACGCCGGCGATCACCACGACCACGAGGACCGGGAAGGCCAGCGCGAAGGCGTCGACCGGCACCGTCACGACGCCGGTCTTGGGGGTCGCCGCCGTGAGCCGCAGCCAGGAGAACACCGCGGCGACCGCGAACGGCAGCTCGAACGGGATCAGCTTGAGCACCCGCGGCATCCGCCGGCGGGCCTGCGCCTGGAACATCCGGTGCGTGCGCCAGGTGGCCGTCAGCGTCACCACCGCGGCGGCCGCGAAGACGGCGCCCAGCACCACCAGCGCGGCCCACGTCGTCGTGCCGGGATCCAGCTCGGCCACCGGGGCGTACCAAGGGAGAGCCACCCGCCCGACGATCAGGCCGGCGATCGCGCCGACCAGCAGCGGGCCGCCGAGTTCGAGCAACGCCTTGGCGCCCAAGGAGATCGGCGCGCTGCCGCGGGCCCACAGCAGCCGGAGCGCGGGCTGTCGGCGCTGGCACCACTGCGCGGCGATCGCCGCCACGCCGACCAGGCCGACGAGCAGGCTGATCGCGGTCAGCGGCAGGACAAACGCGACCACGTTGGACTGCGCCTTCTCGGCCTCGGCCAGCGCCGACGCGAACGGCAGCCGCACCGGCGCGACGCCGGTCAGCCCGTCGGCGGCGAACTTCGCGCGCAGCGCGTCGGCCAGGCGTTCGCTGCGAGCGGCGAGATCGCGGGCTTCGGCCAGCGTCTTCGGCGCCGCCACTGGAAAGCGCACCGAGGTGTCGAGCGGCCGGCCGATCTTCACGACGTCGTCGAGCGTCGGCAGGAACGCGGTCGTCGAGCTGGCGCCGTCGGCGGCCTGGAGGTTGTAGACGACCGTGGAGACCTCGCTGCACCAGAAGGCCGGCACCGGGTCCTCGATGTCCGAGTAGATGGCGGTCACCGGCGGGAACGCCGGGCTGAGCGGGCCCAGGCCGATGTGCGCGTCCTGGGACGGACTCTGGGCCAGCCACAAGCCCGGCGCGCCGCCCTGCACGGCGTGCAGGTTGCCCGTCGCGTCGTCACGGAAGCCGAAGCGCAGCCAGGGTGTCGCCCGGTCGCCGAGATCCGGGTGGAACGTCCGGGTGTACGCGCCGACCAACGTCTGCGGGAATCCTTGCCGCGCCGCGACTTCCCGGGCGTCCTGGGCGACCTTGCCGACCAGTTCGGGCGGGGAGGCGACCCCGTTGACCGCCACCGCCAACGACTGCGGGCAGGACCGGTCGACCTGGTAACCCAGCGCGGCGTTTCCGGTGCTCACCGTGCTCAGCACGGCCGATGCGGCGACGAAAGCCAGGAGCAGGCCGGTCACCGTCGCCACCACGACGGAACTTCCGCTGCCCAGGCCGGTGCGAGCGGACGTCCGCCACGGCAACTGCATTGGCGGAGATTAACCTCGAACGCGGTTATCCGTGGAGGTTTTCACACACTGTGGCCCTTGAAGGCAGAAAGGCCGTGGCGCTTCCTGCCCCGACAGGAAGCGCCACGGTCTTGTCCCCCTCTGGTTGCTCACCCGCCCCGCTCTCCCCGAACAGACGAGGCGGGTGGCCTCTCCCCCGGTCTAGACCGCGAGCCGGTCGCGGTCGCGCTCCTCCTGGCGACGCTGGCGCTGCTCGATCGGGTAGAAGTCGTCGAGGAACCGGGTGTTGTCGCGGGTCCAGCGGACCCGCTCGGACAGTTCGTCGCCACCGGTCTGCTGACGGCTGGCCGCGCGGACCTCCTGCCAGCCGTAGATGACCGCCAGCACGCCCGCCGACATGACCACGGCCAGCGCGACGGCCGCCACGCCCTCGACGTGGACCTGGGTCAGCAGCACCATCGCCGCCCAGATCTGCACCGCCGTGAACACCGCGGTCAGGACAACGCGGGTGAAGACTCGGTTGTAGGTCCGGCGCTCCTCGTGTTGAGTGTTCATCTCTGGTCCCCTCCTCGATCTGCCCGATCCGGCAGATGACACATTTGTAGACCGCTCGGAGCCGGAGATCTGCGTCACCTGACACAGAACGGAACTTCACGAGGAAATTTCGCCCTGCACTTGCATGCCGGACACCTGTGGTTCGCTGTGCCGGTGACCTTCGAACGCCTCTCGCCCCCGCTGCTCGGCGACGAGCGCGCCACCCTGCGCGCCTTCCTCGACTTCCACCGCGCCACCCTGGCCCTGAAGTGCGCCGGCCTGACCGACGCCCAGCTCCGCCGTCAGGCCAGCCCGCCGTCCACGCTCTCGCTGCTCGGGCTGGTGCGGCACATGACCGAGGTCGAGCGCACCTGGTTCCGCAAGGTGATCAAGGGCGACGAGGTCGGGCTGGTCTACTCCGACACCGGCGACTACCAGGTGGCCTACGACGCCACGTCGGCCAGCCGGGAGGAGGCCTTCGCCGCCTGGGAAACGGAGGTCGAACAATCGCGCCGGATCGAGCGGGAGGCCGAGTCGCTGGATGTCACCGCGTATCAGCCGCGCTGGGAGGAAGAGGTTTCCCTGCGGCTGGTGATGCACCACATGATCCACGAGTACGCCCGCCACAACGGGCACGCGGATCTCCTGCGGGAAGCCGTGGACGGGACGACGGGGGTCTGACCAGCGAAAATCCTATCGAACCAGTTCCCGCAGCCGCTCGATCCGGTGAATGACGAACTGCCCCCGGCCGGTGGTGATGGTTCCTTCCTCCCGCAGTTCCCGGAGCACCCGCGCCATCGATTCCCGTGACGTCGACGCCGTTTCCGCCAGCTCCTGCTGCGTGAACGGCGACGCGATGTGCACCCCGCCCACCCCGGGCTTTCCCAACCGGTTGGCCAGGTCGAGCAGCAGCGTCACCACGCGCTGCATGGTGCTTCCCCCGCCGTACTCGGCCCGCTGCTGGTCGGTCTCCCGCAACCGCTGCGCGATGACCTCCAGCAGCGACCAGGCGATCCGGGGATGCCCGTCGCACAGCCCCTGCAACCGGACCGCCGGCAGCAGCAGCACGTCGACGGCGTCGATGGCGGTCATCGTCGCCGATCGCGGCCGCCCGTCGATGGCCGACAGCTCGCCCAGGACCTCCCCGGGCCCACAGACGGCGAGCATCACGCCGTGCCCCGCGGCCGCGCCGGCGATGACCTTGATGTGCCCCGCGAGCACGACGTACACCTGCTTGGTCTGCTCCCCCTGCCCGACGATCACCTCACCCGCCGCGAACGTGCTGCGCGTCGCCGCGGCGGCGAACGCGGCCTGCTCGGCCGGTGACAGCCGCCCCCAGAACGTGCCGGCCGGACCGGTCAGCGCGATCACCTCCCCTATGGTGTTCGGCAAGAGTAGTTGTTGGGAGGGCACGACACGGATGTCGGAGCGTCAGCCTTCGGTGTACCGCGCGATCCTCGTGGTCGATGTGGAGAGCTTCAGCGGTGGTCACCGCACGGAGGACCACCGCCGGATCGTCCGCGCCGGCCTGCGGGACATGCTCGTCGCCGCGCTCGGCGCCCTCGGGCACGACTACCAGGCCGGATACCACAACGACACCGGCGACGGCGTGGTCGTCTTCCTCACACCCGAGATCCCGGAAAGCCAGCTGGTGCGCCACCTGCCGGTCGCGCTGGAGGGCATGCTGCGCGAGCACAACAGCCGGTACGCCAACGGCGCGCAGATCCGCCTTCGGGTGGCCCTGCACCACGGTCAGGTGTTCTTCGACGAGGCCGGCGCGTCGGCGTCAGCCGTGATCCACGCCTGCCGGCTGGTGGACAGCCACCCGGTGCGGGACGCCCTCAAACGCGGCGAGGCACCCCTTGCGCTGATCGTGTCGGATCACTTCTACCGCGAGGTGGTGCGCGGCGAACCGGCCGCCGCTCCGGCCAGTTACGCCGAGGTGCAGGTCAGTTCCAAGGAGACGGAGACCGTCGGCTGGCTGCGTGGCGGCGTCACCCAGGCCGTGGTGCCCAAGCCCGAGCGGCTGCCGCTGGTGATCGAGGCCGACGACGGCGTGGTGCGGGTGGTACCCGGCGGCGAGCGGCTCGTCGGCCAGCTCGTGCAGGCCATCCGGCAGTCACCCATGCTGCTCGACGCCACCCGGTCCCGCTGGCCTCAGCACGACCTCCGCAACTCCCCCGACGAGGCCCTGCATGCGCTGGCCGAGGCGTTCCTGAAGGTGCCGTCGATGATGGACGACCTGGCCCGCCGGGAGGTGGTCGAGGAGCTGCCGATGCAGATCCGGGTGTCCATCCCGCGCAGTCCCCGTGCCCGCACCGACGTTCGCGCGATCGTCCGCACGTGCGTGACCCGCAACGGCGGTCTGGCCGCCCTGCTGACCGCCGTGCAGCGCGTCGAGGGCGACGACAGCCTCGACGTCGGCGCGCTGCACGGCGACGTGATCACAGTCCTGGCGTCACTCCTGGACCAGGATTAGTCATGAAGGGGTCCTACGCCAGCCGCCACGCCGCGTAGTCCCGGGCCAGCCGGGCACGATGACCCGCACCCGGCGCGGCATCGGTGGCCGCCCAGTAACCCCACAGCCCCGCCACGTACACGGCGAACGCCGTCAGCGTCGCGTCCGGCACGCCGGAGAAGCACTCGAGCCTGCGCGCCCACGCCTCCGCCTGCTCCGGGCGGTGGCCCGCATCGATCAGGCGCAGCACCAGAAACGCCGTGTCCACCCACGCGGCCCCACAGCCGGGGAAACCCCAGTCGATCACACGCACCCCGCCATCAGGGCCGATGAGGAACTGTTCGGCGTGCAGGTCGGTGTGCAACATCCGGTCACCGCCGACCAGTCCGGGGACGGCCGCCGAGTACCGCGCCATCTCCGCCACATCCCAGCCCGCCACCATGCCGGGTGCCTCGGCCGCCAACTTCTCCCACCAGTCGGTGACCGCCCACCGATCCCGCAACGGCCGTAGCTCAGGTGCCCGTACCTCGCTGATCCGCTCGACCACCGAGGCGACCAGCGGCAGATCCGCCGATCCCGGGGCCAGGCTCGCGGCGCGTCCGGGCAGGTACTCGAACCCGACCACCAGCCACTGATCGACATCGGCGTGGAAGACCACCACCGGGGCGATGCCCGGCACCAGTGCCCCGGCCGTGATCTCGTTACGCAGCCAACGCATCCGCCTGCTCCGGCCGCGCACACCCTTCACGAACACCCGCCGCCCGTGCTGCGGGTGCAGCACCGTGGACAGGTCGCTGGACTGCCCGGCGGACACGTCGGTGGCCTCGGCGACCTCGCCGATGTGCTCCCGAACGGTGGCCCGGACCGGCGCGGGCACCTCGTCCCAGGTCATCGTCACCGTCATCTTCTCGGCCTACCCCTTCTTGCGGGTGTCCTTGTTCTCGGTGCCGTCCGGACCGCTGGCCGAACAGTTGCCGTCCTCGTGGCAATTACCGCAGTCCAGCGCGCCCAGCGTCCACAGTGGCTCGTCAACGGCGAACCCGGCGGCGGTGATCGCCGCGATCGTACGATCCCGGTTCTCCGCTGGCCTCGTCCGCGCGGGCGCGCCCGACGCGTCGTCGGGCACGTGGTGAATGAACCGGCCCGCCACCCTCTGACAGAACGCGGCGTAGTCCCGCGTGTAGAGCAGGAACGTGTGCCAGCCGATGTCCACCAACGGCGACGGGCTGTAGCCCTCGCCGTGCCCGGCGGCGCACAGCACCAAGAACCCCGCCGCGCCGTCCATGATGCGCTCCGCCCATGCCTGCTGCGTCGCGTCATCCTGCGCCCCGAACCGCTCCATAAACGTGCCGTCCTTGCGGACCCGCGCCACCAGCCGTTGCCACAGCACGTCGTCCAGCAGCGACCTGTGCTGCAACACCGAATGGTCGGATACCACGGTGGACATAGCGTGTTTCCTTCCCTGGTTGGGCTTTCTCGTATCCCCTGTGTCGGTGTGCAACCGCGTTGTTGCCGCACCGACACAGGTTGTCCTTGCGGGCCGTCTCCCACGCAGTACCGCTACACGAGCTGGGGTGCGCGGGGAGAGCCATTACGACCGCATGGATTCCTCCGGTCGTTCGCCGAACACGAACCACCGGACCGCCGCATAGCCGTGCGGCGTCTGGTACAGGGCGGCGGTGATCAGCGCGCCGGGCCAGGCCAGGACCAGCAGCATCGACAGCAGCGCCCGGCGTATCGCGCGCCCGCGATCCTGGACCACGTCCAAGTCGGCCCGGTCGGTCAGCCAGTACAGACGGCGGCGGGACGCACCTGAATATCCGGTCAGGTTGCGCGCCTCGACCTCGCTCAGGGTCTCCAACCGGGACTCGACCAGACCACACCGCTCCGCCTCCCTGAGGACCACGCGCAGGCTGTCCGGGGCGCGATCCAACCGGTCGGCGATCTGCACCCCGTAGAGCTGGCGAGCCGGACGCTCGTGCAGGAGAAGAAGGAAGATCAACGATCGCAGGTGCGCGCGCTGACACTCCTGTTGCCCGCCGGTCATTTCCTCGCCGCCGTCCGCCGCGTCGTTCGGCTGACGGGCACACGGGGTTCGGGGATCAGCGTCCACGACCCGATGGAGTCGGACTCGATCATGCGGGCCTTCACCAACTTCGTCAGTGACTCGTCGATCTGCTCCTGGGTCGCGGACCAGCGCAGGCACTCGTACAGCCCGCACATGCCCCAGGTGCCGCGCGGCACGGCCCGCAGCAGCTCGACCACTTGACGGTCCACATCGGACAGCGTCATCGTGCTCACCACCCATGCCGCTGGGCCGGAGGCAGCAACACCAACACCGCGACGTCACCAGCGCCGCAGGAGCACCAGCCACATTCACACGTCCGGCGACGCAGCATCGCCGCGTCGGTGAGTGTCTCGACAGACCATGACGACCAACGGTGGTCGCCCACGGAGCAGCCAGGGCACGCCTGCGGTGAGCGGTCAACCTGGATGGTCACCGTCCGCTCGGCGATTGGAACGCGCACCAACGGATCGGGTGGCGTCGTCTGCTGTGCTGCCCGATGGCGCACGGTGGCGGTCGTCCCTCCCGCCTGCTGATTCGCGTTCATGGCAGCTATCGTGTCCCGCAGGCAGACACGTGCTGGCCTGCTGTTCGAACTTCGAACAGGTTTCGGTACACTGCTTGTCATGGGGCGGGTTGTGCCGCACGATTTTTGGTACCGGCCGGACGTGGCCGCGTGCCTGGCGGACTTCGACCTCCCGGCTGTGCTTGCGAAGATCTCCGCTTCGCCAGGGTGGAATCAGGACGAGCTAGCGAGGATCCTCAACTATTCGCGGCCTACTCTGAATAAGATTGTCAACGGGGTGCGGCCGCTACGTGTTGACGAAGCCAAGCTGATCGTTCGATCTCTTGCTATTCCCCTGCGGTTGCTTGGTTTTGGCGGGGGCGAGAATGAGGTGGACGCAACGGACCGCAGGCAGTTTTTGAAGGCAACAGCTATCGGCGCAACGCTCACGGACACGCCCGACAGTTCGACGATGTCAAGTTCCGTTGGCCCCACCGACGTGGCGCGGATGCGTGAATGGATTGACACCTTCCGTCGAATGGACAATCGATGGGGCGGAGGACACGGTCTAAGCCAGGCCGTGCAGTACCTGAAAGTCGAGGTGCTGCCGGTCCTGAATGATGCACAGATGTCTAACGACGTGCGCATGGATATGCATTCATCCTCGGCGCAACTCTTCCAGCTTGTCGGGTGGATGCACTACGACACCAACAATCAGGAAGCTGGACGAAAGGCACTGCACAATGCCTTTAGACTGGCTGATCAAGTGCGAGACCATGCGCTTGCCGCCGAGATTGAGGCTGGACTTAGTCATCAGTCGTCATTCCTGCGAATGTCCGATTTTGCGGAGGATTACGCTGCGAGCGCCGTCCGTCGTGCGCGACTCTCAGGTTTGGTGTCGATTCAATCTGAAGTCGCCGCAATGGAAGCGCACGCCTATGCACTTCAGGGTGATGCACGCCGGACGGTTCGCGCACTCAAGCAAGCGGAAGACCTGTACAGCCAGATACGCCCAACGGAAGTGCCAGAATGGCAGCAATACTACGGCCAGGCTTATCTGAATGCGAAGTTCGGTCACGTACTGCGTGATCTCGGGCGGCCAAACGACGCGGAACAGTACGCTCGAAACTCGCTCAATATGTCCGACGGCTACGAGCGAGGTCGAGTCTTCAATTTGTGCCTACTCGCCAGCATTCTGGTCGACTGCAACAAGCTGGACGAAGCTATTGCGCACGCGGAACTAGCTTTGCAGATGGCGGGCACAATGAGGTCGTCTAGAATTCAGCGCTACCTCAACGATGTTGACCGTCGCCTAGCGCCGTACGCCAACGACATACGCGTACGGCGATTCCGTCACCAACTCGCCCAACGAGGCATTGTTACCGAGTGAGTTAGAAAGTGATTCCCCGTAGGCGCGCGGCGTGAAGGATTCCAAGCTGCGCACCTGCGCCTAGTACTTCACCCTTGGCGATTCGCTCGAAAATAGACGCCAGGGGGATCCATTCAACCCGCTCAGCTTCGTTGATGTCCGGCTTTTGTCCTGTGTCTTCCAACTCATCGGCTAGGTAGACAAGGTTCTCCATATCCATCGATCCGGCCAATGGTTGGAACTGTGCGATCAGGCGTACCGAACGCGCTCGCCATCCGGATTCCTCTTCCAGTTCGCGAATTGCTGCAACCGCCGGGTCTTCGTCGGCGTCAACGTAACCGCCCGGCAACTCCCACGTCCATTTATCCATGATGAACCTATGACGCCAAATCAATAGCACCTCATCGGCGGAATTAACGGCAACTGTCATCGCGACTTGCGGGGCGCGAAATACGTATTGCTCGAAACTCACGCCGTCCGGCAGTTCCACTGACGCGATACTGACCTTCATCTTGCGGGTTCCGTCCACGACTCGTTCGCCATGGATCGTCCACTTGCTCAACGGTGTGTCGTTCGCGCCATCGGTCATGAGGGCAAGCTACCTCATGTGGGCCGCTAGTGTACGGCCGTGCGCCGTTTTGCCCCTTGCTGCGTGAGCCCAACGGAGGAGCTGGCCGCCTCCCTTGTGGGTCCAATACACGGCTTGCTGACGTTGCCAATGCGTCTACGACGGTGCTGGTCGATCTGCTGGGTGGCGTGGTTCCATCGTCTGCAAGCAGCAGTTTGGAGGTGCGGCCGGAGTGTTCGGTACGACTTGCTGACCTGGCCCGCGCAGCGTTGGCGCGGACGAGTAGCTGTGCGGTACGAGTGGGGCGAGTACCTGGATGTCATGCAGTTCGCTGAGCGAGGGGTACGAGGCGGCACCTCTGTCCGCCAGCAACGGAGCAGGTCGGTCGTACGGGCTTGTTTTAGTCATAGCATTCACCGCCGCCGGGCACGGCTTATCGTTATAGCGCAGTCTCTTGCGCATGAATTATTAGCCAACCAATGATTGCCCGCCTGCACATATCGTGAGCCTCACCGGCGAGCGTGCACCCCGAAACGGTCGCGTTTAGGCTGAAGTGATGTATTACCGCTACGAACTTGCCGAGCTTGACCAATTCATGGTTGACGGATACTGAGCGCGGCCAAGCTCGCTGGTGCATCGGGTCTGCGATTGGCCGTCACCGTCGACGTGTGCGGTCCCGATCTCCGAGCTGATTAGCCCTCGTCGCCTGCTCTTGCTATACCTTCCTCTACGGGGGCATAGTTGAGAAACACCTTCTCTGGCATTCCCCAGAAGCAGTAGAACATTGACTCAGGTAGATACCCTGGAGATGTTAACCAATTTCAAACTTTGGCCCCAACTCCTTCCGATTTCGCCATTTCTATAAGGACATTTTCGGTGTCCTTGTAAATGTGACTAGACCGAAGCCTTCCTGTCGAGGCGGTGGACATAAATTCGACAAGCCTGGATGATTTCCCCTCTCGCGATTCGAGAAGCCATCTGCGTAAGTATGGATTGGAGTTAGCAATGTCGTTTATTGGATTGGAAGACTGAACATGCTGCCAAGCGTCAGAAAGTGTGATGTGCGGTTCGGTTCCATTGAGCGACTCGGCGATATACACAAAGAGTCTGGCCATCAATACAGCGTTATGCACTACGTCGACAGGTATTTGAGTGCCAAGCACCGCCATCGCACCTTCTCGCAGTAGCATATCCACAACCCTAACCGCGGCAACACCCATCGGCAAGACATGGCACGCGCTTAGAACAACAACCGGCGGCAATGGGCCAAGGCCAATACCAAGCGTACACTCAGTCCCAATAACCAAGCCTGCGACGTTCGACTTCACGTCGTAAAATCCGTGCGCACTGATAGTGAGAATGTCGCAAGGATTCGCTGTGAGTGCTTTGTTGAGAGCGTCAACCGTGAGCGTCTCGCATATATGGAAATCGAGAGGACGCCCTTCGCTTTCCGATTGCGCCTTTGAGATCTCCCATCCCGTCCGTGAAATCTTCCCCACATGGTCATCCGGTTCTATACACTCGGCGACAAGTATGCGGACTCGCCGAGTCGGGAACCCAAAAGAATAGTTGGCCCCAATTTCGTACTGTACTGCACGGGTAAGCGGGAGCAACGATCTGTAGCTAATCGGAGTTCTCGAAAGAATAGGTGCGCTTACGTCGGGGTGTCGAAGCAGTCCAAACGGAAAATTGGAAAACACTGTTAGATGTGACGCGCGCGCAACGGCCGCCCGCAATCCGTAGTTCCAGAGAGACTCCGAGGCTGAGTAGAGCCTGTGCAGAAGCCGCCAGACCGTCGGCCCGTGCGCCTTGGCAATGCAGTGCCGTTCGATTTGATCGACAATTTCAAAGAGGGCCTGAGGAACAGTCTCCAACACTAAACCCATACCGCCCCGGGCGATGGCGCCATGTGCAGTTAGAAATTCAATTGCAGAGCGTTCGACAAGAGAATTGTCGGGATCATCCTCGCGTAGGGTGGTCCAGTTGTCTTGATCATCATTCCTAGGCCAGGGTTTAGCGAGAGGCTGAGCTTCCTTTGCGTAAACTCTCCGGGTGTAGGCCCTTGGAACTCCTGGAATACCTAAAGTGACTGGAACTGAAAGTCGGTGACGTTCCACTTCCAGGCGATCCGGCAGGATTCGCATCGCATCCTCGCGTTCGATGTCATCATCTTCAAGGGATGCAAGAGTGGAAACCATTAGTAACGCTTCAAGATGTAAATAGATGACCTCCTCGACTTCCTGGTCATTTGTCGGCTCACCTCCAGTGTCTTGTTCGAACTGCCGCGCAAGCCAGCGATAAGGCAAGAAGGTTGGCGCAGTGTCAAGCCTAAATGACAGATTGACATTAGAAGCGATCTGCGCGAGCCCTGCCGGAATGTTCGAGCGGATGTAGTTCCAGTGCTCTTTCAAGCTTTCGCCCGAGAGGTTCGAATACGCGACAATCGGACATGAAAGCTGCAATCTTCGAGCGATCGTCGATATATCATCAATCTCACGGTCTGGCACTACCAGGAGGAGAGGGGTCCCCGAATCATTTCGGTTGGAAACCGGCCACAACGACTCAAAGACGGAAGTGGGCGCTAGCCAAATCTTCGGGCCCATGGATAGCTGTTGAGCTGCTTTGATGCCACTAGCCGAGAGATCCAATACTTGCTGAAAGCTGCCCGGTAGATGGAGGCAATACCATAAAGCGGGAAGTGCTCGGGAGACATCCCGAGAAAGGCCGTGAGGAATCGAGGCTTGACTGTCGTCCTGTGGTGTGCCAATCAGTAGTGGAGGCTCATTTGCGTCAAAGTTTGGCGATTCGAACAACACGACGTAGATTGGAGAATAGGCACTTGCGATATTTACTCCGTCGCTGTCTTGTCCGAGTTTCACAATCGGGTCGAATTCTTCGCTACTCACGTTAATTCTGGGCAGGTTCGGCTCGTCTCCAAGAAAATTAGATGGCATCATCCCTCC
>Ga0307511_10001971_pt1 | contig 21547 bp, 18 predicted proteins | sample 13_EM_MG_FD_200266 | JGI IMG/M metagenome (GOLD analysis project Ga0307511, IMG submission 200266) | Populus trichocarpa ectomycorrhiza microbial communities from riparian zone in the Pacific Northwest, United States - 13_EM | ecosystem: Host-associated > Plants > Roots > Unclassified | place...
TAGACTGAAGTTGAACATTAAAAAAAAAAAAAATAGACACAAGGTTGTTAGATTAGTGAAACCCAATTAAATGATTCAAAATCTGCTATATGATTATGCATTAAAAAAAAACTAAGCAGTGTGGTAATTTTACTTTTGATATGACACTATTCACTCTCTTCCAAATTATTATGAATTGGAATAGTTATTTTTTTCTAAATTTTTAATTTGATCCTCAAATATTTTTTTTACACAATTGAACCCTTTTAAGCCCAAATTGATGCCCAACTGCTTTTGTTTTTGGAATAAAATATTGAATTAAAAGATATAGGACTAAAGTGAAACAAAAACAGGGAAAATAAATGGAAACTTCAAATTGCATTTAAAAAGTTCATTTTAGTCTCCTATTTTTTTTTAGTAAATCGGTGTCGGTCCCTTTAGTTGTTAGAAATTTAATTTTAATATCAAACTTTATTTTTCTCATTTTCAGTTTTTTTTCATGAGAGGAGAGAGAGGCTTGTTAGATTCCAACATAGAGAGAGAGAATCATCATTGATAGAAAATTCAACCACCAAAATGGTCGATACTAGTGTCATTGATCTCCATTTAATAAATGAGAGTTTTACCCAGATGATTTTTTTCCTTCTCCTAACTCGATGGGGCAGATATAACCACGAGAATATTTTTGAGTTTTGGTTGATTTTGTTTTTTTGAGCTGTTTTTTGAGGTCATGGATAGGTTAATCAAGCTATTTTGAGTTTTTTAGCGAAAAACCTGAGACCTTATTTTTTCAGCAACCTGTTGTCGGATTCTATAGAAAACAGATGACATGTCATTTGTGTATTTTTTTTTTAAAATGAACGACAAGTCCGCTCCTTTAAAAAAAAATATATATATATTGTTGGGCCTAGGCACACGAGCTAGGCTGGAAGTCCTTGCGCATGAGTTGTTTTTGTGAAGGCCCAAGCACATGCGCCTAGGCTTCTTTTTGTATTTTTCTGTTATTTTATATTTGGATAAAAAAAGCTAATAAAAAAATTATTGAACGTAGTTGAGTCCATGAACCGGTTAATCTGTAGCATCTGACCAATTATTATCATTTTTTTCTTTAATACATTTCCCCTCAATTGTTTTCTAAAAAAATATACAATTTATTATATCATGATTGTTTTTTTTTAAAAAATATTTCATACAAAGAAATTCTCATGCGTTTTTTTTATTATATAATTAAATGAAAATAATCTATGAGATAAAAAACTTATTGGTTAGTTGACTCAAAATTCAATGACGTGCATAACTTTCATCGCATATTTGCTTGGTTGACTCAAAGTTCATTGATGTTTTTTTTTTTAATTGATTGCTATTTTTTACCAATTTTGTTTTACAACTTTGAGTTAATCAAGGATTGAACTTCTCAATTTTTTATTTTTAAAGATTACTCACTTGATTTTTACAAGTCAGCTCGAGTTAATCCAAGTGAATCCAAAGTGTTTTCTTGTTGATATTAAATAAAAATATTATTCAATTAATAATAAAAATCTATTTTTTTTTAAAAAAAAACCATGTTATAACGTCTAAATTTATTCTTTTTGCGGCGTAGCTCTGTACAATAGGCACTATATTACTAGATTTTGTAGGAAAATCTTCTTGGCAATACATAAAAGCTGCTATATGCGTACCATCTCTTCAAAAGACCAAGTTCTACAAATGGTGCACATTAACACGTGAAAGTTGAATACTAAAATGGTAGTGGATTAACTTTGGAAACTCAAATCCTAAGAGTGTCAGGTCCAATATTAACAAGAAAGAAAATGACCTTTCTTCTATATATATATATATATATGGTGATTTTAATTAAATCCTATACTTGGTATGGAGTCTCAGTCCTTCTATCTCAAGAACCAAAAAAATAAAATTTTACGAGAATGAGTCAAAAGAATACATCTAAGAATTACAGCCTACTTACGAATAATAATAAAAAAAGAACATGCACAGATGTTGACTAGGCACAGTATTTCGCAATTTACAAAATTTCTGCTCTTTTCCCTATTGTCTGCGCATTTGCTTCACTGTAAAGGAGATATGTTGACTAGCTGCACTTGTATATTCAGTTTCACCAAAGCTGTCTTGCAGGCTACAATTCATGTTTCACTCTACTGTAGGAGATTTCTCGTTCTCAAGCTGCGAGGAGACAGCAGTGTCAGAGTCATCATCATCAATATTCAAGTATGAGACTTCACCACCCAAGGAAGATATTTCATCTTCGCCACTGACAGATTGAGCTGGGGATGCATCAGGAGTAGCTGTACAAATCCCATTAGAAGGGGATGGAGATGATTCCACATCTTCCACTGCTTTTTGCAGGCTCCAGTACATTATGCTGGCAGCTAGGGTCAGAATCATCTTCTGGTTCACCTGCCACCAGGTCACAGTAGCAATGATCAAATTGAAAGACCTCGTTTCTTCATGTAAATAAATGAATTGGGTTCACAAATATGGCATAATATCAAAAACTAGTATGAATAACAGGAGAGCCAGTGGCATTTTCCTCATCACTGCTGGAGTGAATCATGATTCTGCAAGTTCAAGAAAGCAACGTAGGTAATTCTGTTCTTCCTCATGAAATAACAATATATGCCTCTGTTATGAGCAACCACATGGACAAGAAGTTTGCCGAAGGGCAAGTATATCAGAGGCGTGGCTGAAAAGTAGGAGCTTGAAGATGAGAGTTTGGCTCGCAATGCAATATGCTCCAGCTTGCAGATTTCATTTCAGTTTCTATTGTTATTTCCTATTTTTATGATTGTTAGTTTAGATAGTGCAGCAGTGATTCCTACTTTGTATGAGTTGGTTATTGAACAATTTCTTTAAATTGTAAGCTGGAATGATGAGAAATATAGTGAAAAATTTCAAATTTTTATTTGCATTGAGATCGTTGAGTTCTCTCTTAAACAAGCCGTTCACATATTTTCAAAATAGATCATAAAAAAAAAGATCTAGCAAGCATCATTCTTTACTAGTAGATTTCGTAGCCAATCACCTTGTAACTCGATTAAAGTTTTGGGACCGTAACAAATTGGTATCAGAGCAGTAAATTATGGGTGATTCCTTTAACCTACAGACACAATTTGAGACCTTCATGAAGATGTATGATTTTTACATTTTAACTTTAAATGGTGTTGATGCTGCATTGGGAGTCAATTGGCTTCAGACGCTGGGTCCCCATCCTATGGGATTTCAAAGAAAAAATTATGATGTTTAAACAGAATGGAAGAGTTATGGAATTGAAGGGAACTAAGAGCCCACATCCCACTCCAATTGCACAACTTCAAGCTGTAGAAATGGAGTCCCAATCAGATATGGACCTCAACAAACTTCTAGCTGAATTTGATTCTCTATTTCAAGAACCAGAGGGCCTTCCTCCTGCCAGATCTCATGACCATCACATCAATTTGGAGCTAGGAAGGAACACATCCCGTAGTGGTGCGACCATACCGGTACCCCCTTGCACAAAAAGACAAAATTGAAAGGCAGCGTAGAGATATGTTGGAGCGTGACATCATCAACCTAGTCAATCTCCCTATTTATCACCGGTCCTTCTTGTCACTAAAGCCGATCAACATATGGCGATTCTGTGTGGAATACAGAGCCCTGAATTCCAAGACCATCAAGGACAAACGGTGATTGATGAACTTTTAGAGGAATTGTACGACGCAAAATATTTCACAAAGCTCGATTTGCGCTCAGGGTACCATCAAATCAGAATGTACCCTAGAGACGTGGAGAAGACAGCATTTCGCACCCACCACAACCACTTCAAGTTCTTGGTTATGCCTTTCGGTCTCACCAACGCACCTAGCACTTTCCAAGCTTTGATGAATGAGGTATTTCGGTCATACCTATGGAAATCCATTCTTGTTTTTTTATGATATTCTTGTCTATAGTCACTCCTAGGCAGATCATCTAACACACTTGCGGCTTGTCTTTGACATCTTTACTACTCATCAATTATTTCTCAAGAGATCTAAGTGCTTCATTGCTCAACACCAAGTCTTATACCTCGGCCATATTATATCAGAAGGGGTTGCAGTAGACAAAAGCAAAATTGCAGCCATGATTGATTGGCCAAAGCCGAGTACTGTGAAAGGCTTACGAGGTTTCTTGGGCCTCACCTGCTATTACCGGAAGTGTCCAAAATTATGGCACAATTGCAAGTCCTCTTACAACTATGTTACGCAAGGATTCATTCAAATGGACAGAGGATGCAGCTCAAGGATTTGAGCAATTAAAAATTTCTATGCCATGCACCCCTATTTTGGCACTACCCAACTTCACCACACTGTTCATTTTGGAATGTGATGCCTCAGATACAAGAATGAGAGCAGTGTTACAACAAGAAAGTCAACCAATTGCATATTTCATCAGACCTCTTTCATTCCGTTACAAAAGTCTTCTGGCTTATGAGAAGGAGCTCATTGGCTTAGCCAAAACAGTCAGACATTGGCAAGCATATTTGTGGGGGTGCCACTTCCTTGCCCGAACAGACCATTACAGCCTCAAGTTTTTATTGGAATAGTGCAAAAACACTGGCTATGTAAACTCATGGGTTTTAATTTTGCAGTGGAATATCGCGCGGGCAAACAAAATAAAGTGGCAGATGCTTTATCCCTCCGCTTGGAGGACCAACCCAGTCTTGCTTAACTCTACATGCCCCACTTGCCTCTTTTTGATTCCATTTGCACTGAGATTCAAAATTCAGACCAATTGCAACTATTGAAGCAAAATATATAGCAAGGCAAAGCTATTGGGCTTTGAGAGTACAAGGATGGCTTGCTTTTCTTTAAGTGACGAGTTCATTTGCTACACCATTCTCCTCTTGTTCCATCCATTATCTCGGCTGTCCACACTAGTGGCCATGAGGGATATCATAAAACACTTCATCGTGTCGCCCAGGATTTCTATTGGCAAGGAATGAAGACTTCTATCCAAGCTTTTGTGCGGCAATGTCTTGTCTGTCAAAAACACAAGAATGAACACTTGCATCCTGCAGGGCTTCTCCAACCTTTGCCGGTTCCACTTCAGATCTAGTCGGATATCTCTATGGATTTCATTAAGGGCCTGCCTACCTCTCAAGGGAAGTCTGTTTTGGTGGTTGTGGTAAACTGTTTGTCAAAGTATGCACATCTCCTTCCCCTTGCTCATCCATATACTATTGTGAGTGTAGCCCACTTGTTCTTTGATAATATTTTCAAACTTCATGGCTTGCGTGAGACTATTGTGAGTAATCGTGATATAACGTTCACGAGTTTGTTTTGGACTGAATTGTTTCGGCTGAGTGGAACTAAATTGGCTTTCAGCTATGCTTATCACCCAGAAAGTGACGGACAAATAGAGATTGTCAATTGCACTATCGAGATGTGTCTGCGCTGCTTTACAAGTGACCGTCCTCGCCACTGGTTTCAATGACTGCCTTGGGTGGAGTACTGTTACAACACTAGCTACCACTCTTCTCTTAAAGCTACTCCCTTCGAAGTGGTGTATGGCCGCTCTCCTCCCACTATGTTGTCTTATTGTCCTGGCTTAGTTAAACTTGACGTCATGGATCAAGAATTAAAAACCAGAGACTTGGTGCTCCAAGACCTTCGCAACCGATTACTTTAGGCTCAAAATTCCATGAAGGCAAGGTACAATGCTAAACATTGTCTTGTTCAGTACCAACTAGGCGATCGGGTTCTATTTAAACTTCAGCCTCACTGCCAACTTAGCCTCTCTTCCAAAAGGTACACTAAACTCTCCCCACATTATTATGGCCCCTTTCCTATTTTAGCCAAAGTGGGTTCTATGGCTTACAAATTAGACCTTCCCTCCTCCAAACTACACCCTGTTTTTCATGTATCCTGCCTTAAACCTTTCCATGGCACTTCAGTTCCCATTGAACCCTCTTTGCATGTTCTTACACAAGGCGGAACTGACCCTCTACCGAAAACAATTCTTGATTCCCGTTCAGTTAACAATCAGCACCAGGTTTTAGTACATTGGGACGAGTTGTCTCCTACAGACTCTTCTTGGGAGGATGTTCACTCTCTTTGCAACCGCTTTCCTTCTTTTGCACTTGAGGACAAGTGCCGTATTAATGGGGGCGGTGATGTTAGGAGCAACCACGTGGACAAGAAGTTTGCCAAAGGGCAAGTATATCAGAGACGTGGCTGAAAAGTAGGAGCTTGAAGATGGGAGTTTGGCCAGCAATGCATTATGCTCCAGCTTGTAGATTTTATGCATATTTCATTTCAATTTCTATTGTTATTTCCTATTTTTATGATTGTTAGTTTAGATAGTGCAGTAGTGGTACCTACTTTGTAGGAGTTGGTTATTGAACTTTTTTTTTTATTGTAAGCTAGAATGTTGAGAAAGACAGTGAAAATTTTCAGACTTTTATTTGCATTGAGGTCGTTGGGTTCTCTCTTAAACGAGCTCTTCCCTTATTTTCAAAATAGGTCATAAGGAAGAAGGTCTAGCAAACATCATTCTTTACAAGTAGATCTCACAACCAATCGTCCTGTAACTCGATCATAATTTTGAGACCGTAACAGACTCACAAATCTCAATAGGCTTGCCAAAGTTGCAAAGAGAGCGTGGGAAGCTTCCATCTAAAAGTTCTCTTACATATATCCAATAACAAATTTAAAAAGAAAGGAAAAAATTCATTGTAGCATGCATACCTCCATGATGTCTTCTGGCAACAGGAAAATTGAACAGCCTAGTTTCCGTGTCACACTGATAATGTATGTAGCATTCAATCTCTTCTCCTCATCTATATTTACAACAGAGGAAGGGAAGAAAAAGGGTGAGCACAAGAAAGTCTTGCTGAAATAACCCACAATAACAACTCATTTCTCATCTTCCCAAAAAGTAGTGGAACTTGCTAAGAGAACACATCATACCACTTTCACCCTTGGTGACGAGGTTCCAATTAACCACCCTTGGCTCGACAGCACAAAGAAGCTCAAGGAAGAATATTCCAGATGATAGGCTCTTATCCTGTAAAACTTCATAATGAATAACAGCACAAAGAAATAGTGGTGTGGGTGGGTGAAATGTCCAATAAAACAAAATCAGACTTTAACCTTAAAGTTCTCAATTTTGGAAGTTCTTCCTGTTTGTTTAATTTTATTGTTTGCCCATTTTAGAATATCTGCATCAGTTATCTCCTTCCCTTGGGAGTGGGATCTCAAGTTCTTGAGGAGTTGAAGCATGTTATATCTCATTAACTGCCATAAGAAAGCTGAAACAAATCTAATCAGATTTAAAAATGTTCACAGCACTGCACAAAGCCATTTAAGGATAGGGGATGGAGAGAAAAGGGGATTCTGACAGAAAAAGGGAACCTGGTGAACAAATTTGTGTCTAATAATGCCATAAAGATCAAAAGTGACTTACTATCAGGTCTATTTCACATGCATTATCCACCAAAGGGAGAGAAAAAAAATAACAATAAAGCAGCCCCAATTGAGATGCATTATCTGCCAGAAGTAGACTGAAAAAAGAAAGTTCTGAATCCTAGGCAGTATAAAAGGACATGAACTATGCAACTACAATATCCAGGTCAATGTTGCTTTTAATTTCAATTTTGCATTTTTTAAAAAAACAGCAAACTAGAAACAAATGTTTAGAAGACATCGGAGACCAAGTTATGGTGGAAGGATGTCTTCAAAGACTCGTGTGCATTATAATCTGAATGTGGCAGAGCATATTGTAGAATATATGTGCCTCCTTCAATATGATTTTCAAAAGTGATAAAAAGAAAGAAGCAAGATCTTGCAACACAATCGACTAATTTACAAATCCCTTACCATCATTTTCAATTATTTGAAGATGATTTTGAAAATCACCAATGTTCATACAGTTCAAAGTATATCACCTCATCAAGCATTGCTTCCAGCATGTCATTTTCTAAAAGTAAAAGAAAATCCAGAAAGATCGAAAAACAAAAAGAAGCACATCACACAAGAGAAAATTTATAGATATTGTAACACCCAATGATTCAACAAGAACTAGATCATGGAAATTACCAAGTAAGAGCTTCTTATTTCCCTGTACAATATCATTTCCAGCTACATTGACAAGGGAAAATTTCAGTTGTCTACCAATCCGTACCACTTGATTGCAATTCTCTACCTTTCTGAATGGCATCTTGATTGGAGGCTTAGATGCATGCTTCCAGTTAACTGACCCAGGAGAAACCTTGTCAAGCACTTCCAATAGTATCCATCTGCAAACACAATTATTTCAAAATCAAGTTCGTGAATTGACAGCTTTGATGCCAGCATTAAACAATAATGGTGTATTGAACCAAAAAGAAAAATGTAAGATTTCAACTCCCACCAGTTGGCAATTTTCCTGAGCTCTATTAATACTATATTCAACTAGTAATTGGACCAGTAACTTGCTGCATTATGGTGGTTGCTCAGAAAAAATGAACTCACCCATTTCTAACATCCTCAAATACATTGTTAACATATGTAACAATTCCAAGACTGTTAATCCATAGTCGAAAACATCTTTCTTCTCTAGAAGTTTGTACATCATCAGTCATCATCTCAGCAAAGGAAATCTTTTTGCTGTCTGTAGTCAGGCCATTCCTGCAAATGTTCCTCTCAATTACAAGATTAAAGACTGCTAGAAAAAGCCAGAGTTCTGATGTTATAGAATCTAAATTGCCAGTAAAACCATGTGCTAAAGGAAGAGATTCACTAAAGAGAAGAGATATCAGCAGAGGAGCTGATTATCAAAATCTGGAGAAGGAACGCAAGGCAAATCCAAGTTGATAACATAAGACTAATACAAGAAATTCATAATCAGTTGTCACTAAAACACTTCCATTAAATATCTTATAACAGAAACAGACTAGCTGATTGTTTTAAACAATGTGTAAACAGTACGAAAGTTACGCCAAACCAAGAGTTTGTATTTTATAATTCCCTGTTCAGCACAGGATAATGCTCGCATTTCCATAATCCTTTTTGAAACAAAAACTTCCTTCCAAACACATGTTCGCTGTAATTGGCCATAGAGCCATTCTATTCAAAGCGTTTTTGTTTAATCCAATCATTACAACTTCATGCCAAATTATTTCATATTGAAGTTATTGATACTTCTATATGGTGAACATACTAAAAACAGTGAAGAAAGGAGCTATTGAACTTTACTTCTGGAAGGCAGAACCCATTTCGTGTCAATATCATATGACCTATGCAGCATAACTCACAAACACAGCCCATCTTAATTTTCAAGGGAATCTTACAATGTTTAACTACCAAATAAAATGGAAGAGAGGTGCGTTCTCAAAAGGGTAAATTACAGAACCCTTGAGGTATTGCAAAGTTACAGGTGCTGTGAAAAGTATCCAAGTTTGACAAAAGCCTCCTCTGATTATCAATGGTTAACTAAAACTTGACTGAAACCCCCTTGCACAAGTTCAGTTGCTGCAGGGGAGAGGTCAGCTTTTAGGCCAGTTAACTAGTTTGTGTAAATCCAAACCTTGGGATGTTTTTTCAAACTACCCTTTACAAAATTTGCATCACAATAAAATAAATGTTACCATGATATTTGTTTCCCACCTTTGATGAAATATTTGTGCCACAAATGCAAGATTCAGATTTGGAGATCCTTCAACAATGTCTTCTGGTTTTAAATATCGTCTGCAATCCATCCGCTCTGCATGATCAAGAACCAGCTTAGCCCTTTCTTTAGGATCCTTGGTATCCAATGTAGATGGACTGCAGTGCTCTGGTGCAAGAACATTAAGCAGGTATGCATAAGCCTTTCCATCCTACACATGACAGAAAACATTATTACAAGTATATAAGGTATAATCAGACAATGAAAAAGGTAAATTAAATCAATCCTGGATATAAAGAGCATGGGTAGGGAAGAATAATAGTTAGGAGCTAAGTACATCTGCAATAGCACACAATAAAAGATTTAACATGTTCTGAATAAGAAGATACTGTGAATCAAATCATTTTTTAACCATCCATACCTTTTCTAGATAAAAACAAAACAAAACCTATGATTTTTTAGTTTCCCATATGTTCATATATTGCAAACTTGTCATTAAGATTTTGAGCATAATCTAATTGGGCTATAAACTCAAACCCCAAGAACAAATGATGAGAAATGCGCATGTCAGCTTAATCAATGAATACATACACAGCTCCTTGCAACTTGCTTGGTCAAATGAAACTACATAAACAACTGAAATGACTATACCTTCAAATCAGAAGAAAAATTCAAAACAGGTTTCTCGTAGCCTGCTTTTTTCAGATGGAAATTCATCCATTTCAATAAGACCTTTTCAGGGGCCAATCCCATAAGCTCCTCAACATCCTGAAAGATACAATTTATCATACTGAAGCAATTATCCATGATCTTCAAAGCTTATAAATTTACAAAAAAAGATTTTGACCAAAATTTTGAAATAAATTAAATCAACATTTCATTACATTGTTGTCATCCACCAATTCCACAAGCTGAGGTGTCTTCTTAAGGCTAAGGTCTGCCAACAGTTGGATCTGATGTTACAGCACTCAGTATCAGAAGAGAAGACTATTAGAAAAGATAATGAAAAAACTCAATTACTACAGAGACAACAACAACCAAGCCTCAATCCCAAACTAGTTGTGATTGACTATATGGATCCTTTTGTACCATTCCACATGCAGTCATATACCAAATTCACATCACTATCAAGAGATTCTAAATTTTCAATTACAACAGAATGCTCAATGTATTATGGTTATTGTAGTAAACAAGCCCTCTTCTTGGTCTTTCACATCCATAAAGTACATATTCTCTGCAAAATTAATATACCAAAAATTCTAAGGCTCACCTTTATAATCTGAGAAATCAACCCAAGCAACAGATGAGGCTGCAAAATGAACAAACAAAATAAACCCCTTTAGACCACAACACATAAAATACCATGTGATAATCAAAACTAGCTAAAACTTACTCTTCCTTCCACCAAGTCCTGTGTGCCAATGTTGACCACCGTGCATCCAATAGCTTTTGCAGAATTGAGGCAAAGGGTATGGTTCTCATTTCTTTCCCATGGATTAAGAAATCGTTTCGTGTTGATGGCACGTTCATCTATTGTCCCTGGCACTGCAACATTGATGAGCTTACTGCATCACAAGCCACAAGATAAAATCAACACCACCACCAAATACTGGCTTTCATGGACATACAGAGCAGAGCAACTCAAGCAAACCAGGTTTAAATACCATAATAGCACTCCATCTTTTGCCAGATTGAATAAATCATTTGTAGCTGGATCTATTGGAAGAAACTGCTTCAGAAATGGGTCATCCCCGAGATAGCTATTTATGTGAGCAACATAAGATGCTTTCTCAGATTCACTAATTGTGTGAAGAAGAGTCGTAGTTGTGGCCTTGAGGAAAGATGAACTCTGCTTAGAAGCCCCTGATTTTGCAGTAGCTCGACCTTGTAAATTCAAGTATGCCTGCCAATTCCATGTAGTAGAATGAATATGTTGCCTCCTAATTTATTCCAACTTCTAGGCAGTATATGGGAATTCAAACTCCAATAGTACTAGCTTGAACAACTCTAATATGAATTTTACTTGATGAAGAACGGAAGAGAATGAGGATAGGACCAATAAAACCCAAAATTAGACACACAAAGAACTGACCTTGAGGAAGTCCTCAAATTCAATCTCATTGCTTAAGTCAGCATGCAACTCATCCAATATCCCAGTTATCTCCTCCACATTAAACATTGAATTAAAAGCTTCTAATTTGATCATCACAGGCGGCAAATCTCCAACAGTAACTTTGCCATTCTGATTCTTTATTGATATAAACTAGAGCGCACAAAGGAATTGAAAAATTAAGCTAGAATCATGAAAAGCATGCATAGCATCCTAATATGAAAGGAAAATTAAACAGAAACACATAGTTCAAACATGTAAGCAAAGAAGACAACTTACTTTTGACTTAAGGCTGCGAAGCTCAACCTGCATAAACTGACTTTGCAGCCATTGATCGGAGACATGAACACCCATGTAACTCGACATCTCTAAGAATTGCCAACGCAACAAACACTATCTATTCTCCAACAGATTCGTCAAAAAATGGTAAAAAAAAAAGGGCCTCAAGAGTATTTGGAACCAGAGTCCAAAAAGCAACAACAGAAACAAAGACTCAAATTCTGATCCTAATATATACAAATAGCAACAAGAACCCACTACCAGATAATCCTCGGAGATGATCTTAACTTGCCTGAATCGCAAAGACCCCACTTCTCTATCCCTGGAAAAGGAAAACCCAGAAATACTCACTTCAAATAAGGCTCAGTACATAGGAGCAAACAACAAAAGAAGGACCAAAATGATCCTCCATTCATTAATAACACCAAAAATTGAATCAGAACCCTCTTAATTATATAACATGCAAAACAAATGACAAGACATTAAAAAACACAAATGCCATATCCAATTAAAATTAAATATTGAAAAAAAACTAAATATAGAATCACAAAATCACAAGAAAATAAAGATAAAGCAAATAAACAAGGCAACAAAAACACTAAATATATATGTACCAATCCACCATCACAAAATAAATATATAAACAAGTGAAAACACAAAACAAAAAAAAAATGTAAATGATACACAACTAAACAAAATATTACGAGAAATGAAAAAGAACCCATGAAAGAAAACGTAAAATCAAAGAGAACCCAGAATTGCATACCTGTTGAAAATAACAGATTCACGTTCCAAGAAATCAAAATATTTATATTATATAATATTATAGAGATATAAATAGAGACAGAAGAGGGGGGAGAAGGAATCGATTTTTCTTCGTGGGAGAGCAAAGTGTACGTGTGAGAGAGAAGAAACGGTTTTTAGTTTTCTACCAAAGGGACAGACAAGAGCTAACTGGCCTTGAAACCGAGTTGTTTTGTTTGTTATATTGATAGTGGTTTTCCTACTCTCGACTGTATGGTAAATTCGTGTACTTGCTGTCTTTATTTGCCAAGTGGTGGACACGTATATCTTTTGTTTCTCTTTTTCTCTTTCCTTTTTTTTTTCTTTTTGGCTTTTTTCTTCTATTTTTGTTTTGATGTGAACTTCCCAGTTACCGGTAATAAATAATTTTTTTTCCCACTTTTATTGATAAGTATAATCCATAAATCTTATTATTTTTAATTAAATTTATTCTTAATCAATTCTTAGCACATCCCGCCATATTAGTATAATGTACTAGTATTTGAATTCAAAAAATTAGAAAATGGAAACAAATATTTAATAAAAAAATTAAATTAGTGGCATCACAAAAATTTTTCCCGGCCCTGTTTATTTTTATTTTTAAAGTATTTTTGAAAAAATTTAAATTTTATTTTATTTTTTTATTTAAATTTAATATTTTTTGATATTTTCAAATTATTTTGATGCGTTGATGTCAAAAGTAATTTTAAAAAATAAAAAATATATTATTTTGATACATTAAAAAAAACACTTTGAAAAGCAACTGTAACTACACTCTCAACCACCCCCTTACTCTTTAATTCATAAAATCTAAAGATGGTTTTTTCTTAAAGATGGATCTTTCTTTACTTTTGCTCAAATTGCCTATTGTTACTTTTTGCAAAGAATTAAAGTAGATTAAGACATAGTATGATTTCTTGAAAAACAATGTATTTCAATTTTATATGTATCTCAACTTTTTCATTAATATTATTATGACATGTCCAAGCTAGTTTTAATATATTGAAATTAAATAAAAAAATTCATCCAATAAAAAATGAGCTATATTTTTAAATTTATAAAAAAAATTATTTTCCATGTCAAATTTATAACTTAATTCTTATCTTATATTTAAGAATGAATCACACCCTTTAACAATATAGCTAATTCTTAAGATTGTTTTAGATGTTATAATAAATTACAAGAATATTTTCGTCCAGCCAATATAAAATGGAAACATGTATTTTAATCATCAAGCTAACTCTAAGATTTTTACAGTGATATTACTAATATTGAAAACAATAAAAAATAAATAAAGAGAAAACATGGATACTTTTACAATTTTTACATTAGGATGTATGTCAGTTCTGGTAATAATCATCCATTGAATAATTTTTTTTTATTTGATTAAATTTTCAAAAAACAGTTCAATGTTCTCATTCGTTTCTTCTTCTACCATTTTTTTTTGTTTTAAAAAGTTGTTATTAAAATTTTGAAAAGACATCTAGTAGTTTCTCTCCACTCATACCAGAATTTTTTATTTTTTCTTCCAACCCATAACAGGACAAGCAGACATTATGCTATAAATGGATATCATTAATTATTTAACTCTGTTTGTTTACGTCAGTGTTTTTTTTTTAACATAATTTTTTATTTAATTTTTTTTTAAAATCTTTATATGATGTGTTAACATTAAAATAAAATTTAAAAAATAAAAAATATTATTTTAATATATTTTTAAATAAAAACACATTAAAGCTATAATACCAAACACCAAGTTAGTAAGTTAAGATTACAAAAACAAGGAGTTTTGTAATAAAATACAAAGTAAAGATGTACAATATGTAGTAGTTTTAATTTTCAATTGATAATTGATATTTTTTAAATATTTTTGTACCAATTTATAAGAATCTTGACTTGAAACATAAAAATTAAAAAAAAAACCCAAAAATAAAAAAAATAAGAACAACAATACCAAAAAAGCAATTGATGTGGTAAATAGCACACAAAATAGGTGGAAGATTTGCTACTCAATCACAGGGCGAAAGAAGTAATTTGCTTATAAAACAAGCAGTATTGTATTAAAATTAAATTAAATTAAATAAATAAAAAAACTAAGTGGCATTTGAAAAACACTGTGACATGTGAGTGAATCTACTGTAGATTCAAGCAGTGTTTTTCGTTGGTCTTCCTTCATTCTTGTCGTTCATAGCATTAATTGTTGTTGTTGTGGCTTGCTTCTCGACGTTGTTGCTTGGCGAGAGGCTTTAATCAGTTCTGTTTGGTGTAGTCTCTAGGGTGCCTCGGTGTCCAAAGCCTATGTCTGCGAGTAGATTTGGCTGTGTGGTGGGGTGCTCTTTGGTGGGGTTGGGTTGGGATTAGCCAGCTTGTTTGAGAAAAATTGCAAATTGGGTGGATCTAATGGGTCTCATCCAAGGTTATTAAAATTGCATTTTGACTCGTAAAATCGTTCGATTTTGAGTCAAAACATGCTTTGCGTGCTAAATCGTTTGAAAAAATTGAAAATGGGTGAAATCGGGTGAAATCATTAAAATCGGGTGAAATCGTGAAAATCGCGATTTCAGGGCCGATTTCACGATTTTAACAAAACGCATACACTGAAGCAAAATGTTCCCCCCATGCTCCAGCTGTCCGGCGCCTATTGGCTGTGCAAATGCACAGTCACGCAGTCTTCACTCACTGCAGAACATGTGGATTTTGTCTGCATACCATAAAGAAGTGGAGGTCAGAAATCGAGGGCTGCAGAGATTAAAGTCAAGGCAATAATATTAAATTCGAATTTAATTCAGATTTTTTCCCCATATCTTTTACTTTTCTTTGTTATGTTATTTTAGCTATTCATTCACCTTAAATTACTTATGTTTTTTTTATGGTATGATAGCAAATAGAAAAGATTTTATAAATATAAATTAGATATAAAAATAGTAGCGGGATAATTTAAAAAATTATACTTATTATGATGGGTTGATTCACGAAAATCATAATTAGAAGCTTAACTCGTGTCAGATTTTAATTTATACAAATAAAAACACTGATTTTAATAAATTTGATTACTTCGACTATATTTTTAATCATTTATTTAACCCGATCAAATTTGATCAAAACTCAATTAAGTTAAATCAAATATTTTTTTTTTAAAATAAAATTGTGTTATTTCAATCAAATAATAACCCCAGCTCCTAAAATATACTAAAGCAACATAAATCATTGACTTACACAATTAAATAAACATTTTTCCATCCCATAAGATGCTTGAACTATGTATAAATTTTTATTTGAAGCATATATTTTAAGGTGCTTGAACTATGTATGAATTTTTATTTGAAACATGTATTTTCAGGTGCTTGAACTATGTATGAATTTTTATTTGAAGCATGAATTTTTTGTTAATGTATTTTAAAATTCCTTACGATTTTACGATCCGTTTTTACGATCCGAGTTTGTATTGCATTTTCCGTGCCGTGTCAAAATCGCGATTTTAACAACCTTGGTCTCATCTTTATTTGGTTTGTGGATGGACCATCATTGTACATTTAAATGCACATCCCACTTGTGGTGTGGTTAGGAGGGTTATGCTTGTTAAGTGATCAGGCTTTGGTTTCATGGATTAGACATGTGGTTTGTTATGGGATGAGTTGGTTTAGCTCTCTGTTTCCTCTTCTCTCTTGCCCAAATTCTGGTTTTGTTGGGATGTTGCCAGGTGAGGGTTATTTTCATTTTTGGTTTGGTTGGCTTTCCAATTCCTGGTTCATTGGTTTTTCCCGTCATTTATTTGCATGCAGTGATTGGGATATTTGTGGTTTGGGTTATTGGGTTGGTGTCTTTTCCAAATAATTTTCTATACTACATTTGGAAATGATTGGAGTCTTTTGTTTAGAAAGTATATGGCATTTTTCTTTGGCTTTCCTCTTATTTGTCATTTGCAGCTTTCCTTTTTGTCATTGGTATTTTTACTACGTTATTGGCTTCCTCTAGGCAATTATTATGGTGAATGGCTTTGTTTGACTATCTGTTGTTTTATTTGTTTCATGTTGTGTTAATGCTTTGCTCTTTGTTTTTTTTTTCTATCAGCTTGGGCTCTATCAAGGGTCTTTCTTACCGTCTCTAGAGATGGGGCTTTGCTTTGTTGGTTGTTTGGCAGCCTTTTTTCGACAGGTTGCCTTGCTTTCTCCTATGTTTGTTATTGAATTTTTGGTCAATGTTTGGCTGCTTTCTTCAAATTCATTTCACACAGTGCGAGGGCGAGCTATTTTATATGTTTCACATTTGTAGAGGATAGAGCAACCCTAGATAAGTTAATCATGTGTGATTGGTTAGGGTAAGAAATCATGATTCATTTGATGAACAAATCAGGTTTATCTAGCACAATATGACAATAGATGTGCAAAAAAACCTTTAACCTTAATGATTTTTATTTTTTTTACTTTCCATCATTATTCTCTTGATTGTTGGAATTATTAGATGATGCCTTTTTGTGTAACTAGTATATAGGAACCCATTTCTTTATTTTATTTGAATATATTTAATGCTATAAAATTAGATTTTACTTAATTAACTTATATGATTTAGATAAGTTACTTATGATCATATAAGATTAAAAGCAGTAGTTAGGCAAAACATATATGATATGTTTAGACAGAGATTTGTCACCTAACTGATGTAGGAGTCACACATAAGGATGTGTTGATAAGTTATGTTATTTACCTAATTTAATTTATTTTGATTTGTTGAGTTATTTATGATCATATAAATTATATGGGATCATAGTCCACTAGGAAATCTAAGCAAGATTTCCTGAATTAATAATGAGGGCTATTAAATTACAGGAAAATAATGGGAGACCAAATTATTATTAAAGATCTTATTTAAATTTGGTTATAAATACTTATGCATGAAACCAATACTCGTTATCTTTTATATTAATAGGTTGATAAATTACCATGAGTAAAATAAATATATTTTTATATAGCATACTTGATGCTAATAAATTAACTAAACCAAACTTTTTGGACTGATATCAAAATATGAGAATTGTTCTCAAACAAGAAAAAAAGAATATGTTCTTGAAAATTCAATCCCTCCTGTTCTTAATAAGGACAATGATAATAAAGTTAGGACTAAATATCATTCTCATATTGATGACGACGAATAAGCTACATGTATGATATTAGCTAGCACGTTACTTGAACTTCAAACATAGCATGAGAATATGGATGCCAATATAATAATTATGTATTTCAAATAGTTGTTTGATGTGGCTAGTAAGATTGAGAGGTATAAGACCTCTAAGAAATTGTTCCGCTGTAAGATGACCGAGACTTTCTCAGCGAACACCTATATGTTAAGAATCATTAGCTATTTTAAGAAATTGGGACAATAGGATTTTGTCATGAATCATGAGTTAAACGTTGACTTAGTCTTGCATTCAAAGCATATAAGCCTACTGGGGCATCAAGAATGACAGAGAACTTGTCATCATTGTAGCAACGAAGGCCACTAAAGGAGAAACAATAAAGACTATTGATTAGTACTTAAAAGTGTATTTTTATCAAGGTTTTATATCATCATATTGCACTTAAAGTATCATTAAATTCCCTAATTTAAGCATGTTTTATAATAGCAAGTACGAGAATATAAGATATCTTTAATTTATGGTAAATGATCATTTCAAATGCAGACATGTTTCACAATTCAAAGGATTGATTGATTTGTTTAACTATTAAAATTGAGAAGACAAAGAGAGGGCTAAGCTTAAAGAAGAGATGCTGATTCAATTCAAACTAGAACACCATTCGGTTATTGGATCATAACTGGAGCTGTAGAACTTGAAATAGGTCTAGTTTATATGGATGGAAAGCTAAGAAATATGCCTCAAACTTTCATGTGGAGTCCAAGATTCAAAACGGTCGTTGTCAAGTTCAAATTGTAACAACAAAAGAGAAGTTGGAATCTGTCCTGCAGCCTAGACACTGTTCAGTGTTCAGCCCATATCTCAAGTTTTAGAAGTCAAAATGAGCTCATTCTTGTTTTGTTGGAAAGCTGAGATAAATGCTCAGAACTTTCATGAAGACTATTTGTTCAAATTATGATATTAGCAATGACGTTTTGTTCATACAAGAAGATAATGGTTGTCACCAAGTCAAGAGGTGGCCACCCACTCAATAATTAGTCATCAAATCAATAGTTCTGAATTTTAGCCTATAAAAGGAGGCATTTATCATACATTTAGACATCTTGGTGTTCAGATCAATATCACTCTCTCTCTTTGTATTTTGTAATCTTCAATTTTTATTTTATGTTATATTAATATTTTGTTTATGCTTTTCATTTCCTTTACTATACTTAGTTAACTTATATCATGTTTATGTTCATATATTGTTTATTTATGTTTTTCTTCTTCATGATGTTTAGCTAAGTTAATTTTGTCAAGGTGAAAAGGGTACACTAATGATGTAAGAATAAGTATAATATAAACTCAAGATGGACTTTAATGTTTGATACTAACATGTTTTGTATTTGTTATCTTACTCATTCTTAATACCTTACTTGTTAAATGGTTAATCTAGATTTGTATTATACAACCCTTGGTACAACAAATACTTGACACTTTCATAGCCTACTGTATGGTATAACCGACACTTGTGCTATGAAAGAAACTTGATTTGTTGTTAACATAAGTTATCACCATGAATACCTGACCATATTTACAAGTATTGACATTACTCAAATAAGATAATTAATATAATCATGTTAATAATTTATAATCTGATTGGAACCTCCTTTGTATATGGTTTCCAGTTAAGTAATAAAAGAAGTTTATATTATACTTATTTGAAATACCATTAGTGGATCCTCTAACCTTGACAATTGTTTTATCTTTGTTTAATCCTTATATCATTATCTCATCTCAAAAGTTCTCTTCAACTCCTTTCCATTTATTATTTGTAATTTTATATAATTGACCTCCCTATGGTTCGATTCCGGTCTTGCCGGGTTATTTATTACTTCGACACTTCTGCACTTGGGATAAGACATCAATCTTTTGATCGTGTCAAGTTTTTGGCGCCGTTACCGTGGAGGTAAATTCCTGTATAAATTATAATATTTATTTTATTTTTTCTTTTCACTTTTCTTGTATCTAACTTTTGTTTGTTTTGTTTTGTTTTCTTCTTCCTTTTATTCTCTCCCTACACGTGCATGAGAGTTTGGTCACGTACATTAAATGGTAGACTTTCTAGGAAATCCTCATCATTTTCAGAAAACATGGCCGAAGAGGATAATCAGTCGCTTCATAATGAGAATAATGAGAATAATCGAGTTAGAACATTGAGAGACCACATGAATCCTACAAGAACAAGTGCACCATCATGTATAATTTTCCTTCCTGATGCATCTCACTTCAATTTTAAGCCAAGCATTATTCAACTTTTACCTATTTTTCATGGCTTAGAACTAGAAAATCCATACTTGCATTTGAGAGAATTTGAAAAAGTTTGTAACACTTATTATAACTTAAATTGTAGCATGAACACCATCAGATTAAAGCTTTTTCCTTTTTCATTAAAAGATAAAGCTAAAACATGGCTACAAAATCTTAGGTCGGGATTCATTTGTGCTTGGGATGAAATGCAACAACAGTTTTTAAAGAAGTTTTTCTCTTCTCATAGAACAAACTCTTTCAAAAGACAAATCACCACATTCACTTAAAAGCTAGAAGAAACATTTTACCAGTGTTGGGATAGGTATAAAGACTTGCTTAATACATGTCCTCATCATGGTTTTGAAACATGGAGATTGGTTTCACACTTTTATGAAGGGTTAACACCTAAAGATAGGTAAATGGTGGAATTGATGTGCAATGAAACTTTTGAAGATGAAGACCTTGATGAAGCAATGGAGTACCTAGAGTTGTTAGCTGAAAATACTCAAAATTAGGACACTACAGGTGCTCGTGAGGCACCAGGTAAAACTCAACCTCATACATCTAGTGGAGGTATGTACAACCTTAAGGAAGATCATGACCTCCAAGCCAAATTTGCATCTTTAGCTAGAAAAGTCAAGGCACTAGAATTGAAAAGGAGTGGTCAATTGAAATCTGTTCAAGAAATTGTATATCAAATTTGTGAAACTAATGAACACTCAACAAATGATTGTTCAACTTTGCCTTCTTTCAAGGAATGTTTCCCTGAACAAGCCAATGCTTTAAACAGTTTCTAAAGGCCAAATCAGAATCCATACTCACAAACGTATAACCCTGGTTAGAGAAATCACCCAAATTTCAGTTGGAAGAGTGGTAACAATAATGCACAAACTTCACAACCACCATTTCAAGCACACCATAATTTTCAAAATTCTCATGGATTTGTACCTCCTTATGCTCCCCCTCCTAGAAGAAATCTTGAGGAAATATTGCATGCATTCATTGAAAAGCAAGAGACAATCAACACTCAAAATGCTCAAACTATGGCAGATTTGAAAGATATTCTTGCAAAGTTCACATATGCTCTCAGTTTTCAAGAGAAAGGTAAGTTTTCATTTCATGCTTTATTGGAGAACATAAAATTGAAAAAGCTTTACTTGATCTTGGAGTTAGTGTGAATTTACTTCCATATTTGGTTTTTCAAAGTCTCAATCTAGGTGAGTTAAAACTAACTTTTGTAACTCTTTTACTTGTTGATAGATCTGTAAAAGTGCCTAGAGGAATAGTTGAAGATGTGTTAGTACAAGTTGATAAATTCATTTATCATGTGGATTTTATTGTCTTGGATACACAACCTA
>Ga0307511_10001972_pt1 | contig 21547 bp, 21 predicted proteins | sample 13_EM_MG_FD_200266 | JGI IMG/M metagenome (GOLD analysis project Ga0307511, IMG submission 200266) | Populus trichocarpa ectomycorrhiza microbial communities from riparian zone in the Pacific Northwest, United States - 13_EM | ecosystem: Host-associated > Plants > Roots > Unclassified | place...
TGCCTGATCACCGAGGGCGCGCGTGGTGAGGGCGGCTATCTCACCAACTCCAAGGGTGAGCGCTTCATGGAGCGTTACGCGCCCAATGCGAAGGATCTCGCCTCACGGGACGTGGTCGCCCGTGCGATGACCGTCGAGGTGCGTGAAGGGCGGGGCGTGGGCGCGGAAGCCGATCATATCGAGTTGCATCTCGAGCACCTGGGCCCCGAAGTCATTCACGAGCGGCTGCCGGGTATCGCCGAAACGGCCCGCATCTTCGCCGGCGTCGATGTGACCAGGGAACCGATTCCGGTGCAGCCCACTGTTCACTACAACATGGGCGGCATCCCATGTAACTACCATGGCGAAGTCGTTAGCCGGAAGGATGGCCAGAAGGATGGCCAGAGCGACAGTATCGTGCCGGGAATCATGGCCGTCGGCGAAGCGGCCTGTGTATCCGTGCACGGCGCCAACCGCCTCGGATCAAACTCGCTGCTGGACCTGGTTGTGTTTGGCCGGGAAGCAGCGCGGCGTTGCGCCGAAATCGTCAAGCCTGGCGCGAGCCACAAAGCGCTTCCCCGGGATGCCGCCGACTTTGCGGTCTCCCGGCTGGACCGGCTACGGCAGGCGAACGGGTCGCGGCCGACGGCTGAAATCCGCCTCGAGATGCAGAAGACCATGCAACTCGATGCCGCCGTATTTCGTACCGGCGAAACCCTCAACGAGGGTATCGGCAAGATTGCCCGCACGTTCGCATCCTTCGAGGACGTCCGCATCACCGACCGCTCGCTGGTGTGGAACACCGATCTCATCGAGACGCTGGAGCTCGAGAACCTGTTGCTGCAGGCCACCGCGACCATTCATTCAGCGGCGAACCGCACCGAAAGCCGGGGAGCCCAGGCGCGCGAGGACTACCCGAACCGCGACGACCAGAACTGGCTGAAGCACACCCTGGTGTGGGTGGAGGGACCGGGAAAGACGCGTTTCGATTACCGGCCCGTACACCTCACCACGCTGACCGATGAAGTGGAACCCGTCCCGCCCAAGGCCCGGACGTATTGAGCCCATGCCCTGCAAGAGCCCGAGCACAAGAGCGACCGGCTACCCGTTGCGCATGAGCACCCACCCGCTGCACACGAGCATCGAGCAATCTAAGACATGGTCGAATTAAGCCTCCCCGCGAATTCCCGTCCCCGGCCCGGCAAGGTCCACAAGACCCCGGGTGCCGCCAAGCCGCGAACCTTCCGTATCTACCGGTTCGAGCCGGATTCGAACGAGAATCCGCGTGTTGACAGCTTCGAAGTTGACCTGAAAGGCTGCGGACCGATGGTTCTCGACGCCTTGATCCACATCAAGGGCACCATCGACTCCAGCCTCACATTCCGCCGTTCCTGCCGCGAAGGAATCTGCGGGTCGTGCGCGATGAACATCGATGGAATAAATCGCCTGGCCTGTACGACCGCGCTGGACGATCTCGGGCCGAAGGTCGCGATCTACCCCTTGCCGCACATGCCGGTGGTGAAGGACCTGGTCCCCGACCTCACCAATTTCTATGCCCAGTACGCATCGGTCAAGCCATGGCTGCAGACACGAACTCCACCGCCTCCGGACCAGGAGCGGCTACAATCGAAGGAGGATCAGGAGAAGATCGACCGACCTGCGGCGTGCATCCTCTGCGCGTGCTGTTCAACGGCGTGTCCCAGCTACTGGTGGAACAGCGAGCGGTTTCTCGGACCTGCGGCATTGCTCGCATCCTACCGCTGGATCATTGACAGCCGGGATGAGGCGACGGGCGAGCGGCTCGACGAGCTGGAGGACCCCTTCCGGCTGTACCGTTGTCACACCATCATGAACTGCACTGATGTATGCCCGAAGGACCTGAACCCGGCCAAAGCGATCGCGGAGATCAAGAAGATGATGGTGGAGCGTCAGTCCTGAGAAATTCTCACGCGCCGCGCGCCGAGGAAAGATCTCTTGGATGAGGAAGCGCGGCGTCTGTTGTGGCGGTGTCGCCGGGGTATGAAGGAGCTGGACGTGCTGCTGGAACGTTATGTCCGGTCGCGTCTGTCCGAGGCCTCGAGTGAAGAGCGCCAGGCACTCGCGCGGCTCCTCGAATTGCCCGATCCCCTCCTGTCGGATTACCTGTTCGGTCACGCTGCCGCTCCCGAGCCGCGGATGGCGCGGCTGGTTGCCGCCATTCGTGGGGTTACGGCCTCCCGCGCCAACGGGATGGTGGCCGGCCGGCCCGACGTGGGAGTCGGCCGCGCCGACGTGGGAAGATATCGGTGAGTTACCTGAACTTTAATGGGGGTTCAGGGTCTATTCAGGTCGCGGCGCGGCGGCCACTTTCTCTACGGGAGTAAAGGGCGCCCATGAGCGCCGATGTGAGTGACCTGAGCCTGGTTCGACGCGTCCAGAGCGGCGACAAAGGGGCGTTCGACGCGCTGGTGCGCAAGTACCAGCACAAACTCGTCAAGCTCGTCATGCGGTATGTGCGTAATCCGGCCGAAGCCGAGGACATCGCCCAGGAGGCATTCATCAAGGCGTATCGCGCCCTGCCGCAGTTCCGTGGCGACAGCGCGTTCTACACCTGGCTCTACCGTATCGCCATCAACACCGCCAAGAATGCCGTCGTCTCGCGCGACCGCAGCCCGATCGAATACAACATCGACCGCAACAACGACGCCAACGAAGAGTCCTACGATATGCAAGGCCGAATGAAAGATTCAGAGACACCGGAAGGCCTGGTGTTGACGGATGAGATCCGCAGAACCGTCAATGCCGCGATCGAGGCCCTGCCGGAAGATCTGAAGACGGCCATCGTCCTGCGCGAGCTCGACGGGTTGTCATACGAAGAGATTGCAGCTGCGATGGACTGTCCCGTCGGTACGGTCCGGTCGCGAATATTCAGAGCGCGTGAAGCCATCGATCGCCGCCTGCGCGAAGTGTTCGAAGGCGGCCTGGGCCGCACGGAGGATCTGGGATGAACGAGGAGCTCGACAGCCAACTGTCCGCAATGTTCGATGATGAGCTGCCAGCCGCGCAATGCGAGCTACTGGCGCGACGCCTGTCACGGGACGAGGAGCTGAGGGCACGCTGGAGCCGGTACGCGGCGATCAGTGCCACCATTCGAGCCGAAGGCGGGGCGCGGCTGAATGCCGAGCTTGCGCGGCGAGTGAGTGTAGCCATCTCGTCGGAGCCGCCCGTCGTTGCCGAACCCGCTCTGGCGCCCGCACGGCCCTCGTCACGATGGTTGGGCTCGCGATTGTGGGCTCCGATTGGCGGAGTTGCCCTGGCTGCCAGCGTTGCCGCATCGGCAATCCTTTGGGTGAGATTTGACGCCGCGCCGGCCGACAGCCAGGTGATTGCGCAGGCGGCACCGGGTGTTACCGTTGGACAAAGCGCTGACGGTGGGTCGCTCGCCGATACTCCAGCCAGCTACGTAGTCCCCAAAACCATTGCTCGCAGGTCCATCGTTCCGTCAACTCAGCTAGCCAACTATGTCGTCGCTCACAGTGAGTTCTCCTCGCCGGTCAATCGACGTACTCTGCTCTCCGCCTTGATGGCGAGTGAGTCGGGAACTGCCGGGGTGCCGTCCGGGTCGGAAGAACCAACCGAGGACGTGAACGACGATGCAAAGAGTCCGCAGTAGAGAGCGGTTTGGCTGGCTCGCTCTCGCGATGGTCGTGGCAACGGCCGTCGCTGCCGAAGAGCCGACTCAATGGCTCGAGCGCATGAATCAAGCGCTGACTACGCGCAACTACGACGGTACTTTCTCGCATTGGCATGGCGGCAAGGTGGAGATGCTCCGCATCATCCACCGCGTCCAGGACGGAGCCGTAGCCGAACGGCTCGTTTCATTGGACGGCTCGGGCCGCGAGTTCATTCGCAGCGGTCCTGACCTCGTCTGCTATCTGCCCGACAAAAAGACCGTCCTGGTCGAGAAGCGCCCCGCCGATGAATCTCTGCTCGGCGGCTTTCCAGCTGTCAATCCGCAGACCACCAGCTTCTACGATATCCAGGAAATCGCGCGCACGCGCCTGAACCGCCGCGATACCCACCTGATCACCGTGACCCCCAGGGACGAGTTCCGGTACGGCTATCGATTGTGGATCGACGAGTCGACCGGCATGCCCCTGAAGACCCAACTCTGTGATGGCCGGGGCCGGGTGATCGAGCAGATTGTATTCGCCAGCCTCACCCTGTCAGCGCGCATACCCGATTCGGCATTCAAACCTGATGTGTCCACGCAAGGATTCCAGTGGCTGCGCAATGAAGCAGCGCCGACCAAGGAGCCACCCGAGAATGCCTCCCTGGTCTGGAATGCACTCAAGTTGCCGCCCGGATTCAAGATGGCGGCACGCTCTGCGCAGGTCATGCCCGGCTCCACCGATCCGGTTTCGCACCTGGTATTCAGCGACGGAATGGCCTCAGTGTCAGTCTTTGTCGAAGTCGAGACGAAAACCCACCAGTCCGCGGACGATCAGACCGTGACCGAGGAGTCGGCGCGAATGGGCTCGTCCTCTGTCTACTCGACAATGATGGGTGGAAGGAAAGTCACCGCCGTGGGCGAGGTACCCCCGGAAACCGTACGCTCGATCGCCAGCTCGTTCTCGTCGCAGGGTCCGACCCCGGTCAGCGGCCCGCAGCATCATTGAAATGCCAGCCCAAAATGGGCCAGCCCAACCCCACCTGACGGTGGTACACAGGCAGGACTGCGATTTGTGCGATGAGATGGTGACCGAGCTCGAGGCCCTGGGAAGCAGGATCCCGCTTCCCCCCATCAGCATCGTGGACGTCGATGCCGATCCGGAACTGGCCCGCCGTTATGGCCTGAACGTCCCCGTCCTGCTCCTCGACGGTACCGTGGTGTGCCGGCACAGGCTGGACGCCGACGAGCTCCAGCGGCTCCTGCGGACGTAACGCCGCCAGGCCAAAGCGGCGGTGCTTAGCCTCAATTGCGCTGGAACGCTGGCCCATTTTGGGCCGCACCCGACCTCATCCAATAGTAGAATCCCGCCCGCCGCTCAACTGCCGCGGCGGACGCGCCCCGGCACTTCGCATAATTCATGCTCCTCACACGTAACTTTTCCATCATCGCCCACGTCGATCACGGCAAGTCCACGCTGGCTGACCGGTTCATTCAGACCTGCGGCGGCTTGCAGGACCGTGAGATGCAGGCGCAGGTGCTCGACTCCATGGACCTGGAGCGTGAGCGCGGCATCACCATCAAGGCCCAGAGTGTCACTCTCTATTACGACGCGAAGGACGGGCAGCGCTACCAGCTGAACATGATCGATACCCCCGGCCACGTGGACTTCTCGTATGAAGTGTCGCGGTCGCTGGCTGCCTGCGATGGTGCGCTCCTGGTCGTGGACGCATCGCAGGGAGTAGAGGCCCAGAGCGTGGCCAACTGCTACACGGCCATTGAGCAGGGCCTGGAAGTCCTGCCGGTCATCAACAAGATCGATCTGCCGTCGGCCGATCCGGACCGGGTCTGCAAAGAGATCGAGGAAATCATTGGCATCGACGCAACCGATGCCGTCCCCGTCAGCGCCAAAACCGGGGAGGGCATACCGGAACTGCTCGAAGCGCTCGTCAAGCGGATCCCCCCTCCCAAGGGTGATCCGCAAGCTCCGCTGCAGGCACTGATCATCGATTCGTGGTTCGACAACTATGTGGGTGTCGTATCACTGGTCCGGGTGGTCAATGGCAGCTTGAAAACCGGCGACAAGTTCCGGGTGATGTCCACGGGACGCAGCCACACGGCCGACAAGCTCGGACGATTCACTCCAAAGTCAGTGGTGCTGCCGGAGCTGGCTACCGGCGATGTCGGTTTCGTGATCGCGGGCATCAGGGAGATCGACGGTGCGCCCGTGGGTGACACCATCACCCTGGAGAACAGGCCCAGCCCCGAGAGCCTGCCGGGCTTCAAACAGATCAAGCCGCGGGTGTTCGCGGGACTCTTTCCCATCAACTCGGAAGACTACGAGGCCTTCCGCGACGCGCTGGCGAAGCTGCGCCTGAATGATTCGGCGCTGCATTACGAGCCGGAGGTGTCCGGGGCCCTGGGCTTCGGATTCCGCATCGGCTTTCTCGGCCTGCTGCACATGGACATCGTGCAGGAGCGCCTGGAGCGCGAATACAACCTCGAGCTGGTGACGAGCGCGCCCACTGTTATTTACGAGGTGGCGCGCACCGACGGCAAGGTTGAGTACGTCGATAATCCGGCAAAACTACCGCCCTCCAACGAGACTGAAGAGATTCGCGAGCCCATCATCGTCGCCAACATCCTCGTGCCGCCGGATTACGTCGGCGCCGTGTTGAAGCTCTGCAACGACAAGCGCGGCCGCCAGAAGAAGATGCAGTACGTCGCCACCCAGGTAGCACTGCAGTACGAGCTGCCGATGGCCGAGGTGGTGCTCGATTTCTTCGACCGCCTGAAATCGGTGAGCCGCGGCTACGCCTCGTTCGACTATGATTTCAGTCACTTCGAAGCCGCTCCGCTGGTGAAGCTCGACATCCTGATCAACGGTGACAAGGTGGACGCGCTGTCCATCATCGTGCACCGCGAGCATGCCTATCAGCGTGGCCGCGAGTTGGTGGACAAGATGCAGGAACTCATTCCGCGGCAGATGTTCGAAGTCGCGGTCCAGGCGGCGATCGGCACCGCCGTCATTGCGCGCGCTTCCGTGAAGGCGCTGCGCAAGAATGTATTGGCGAAATGCTACGGCGGTGATATCAGCCGCAAGAAGAAACTCCTCGAGAAGCAGAAGGAAGGTAAGAAGCGCATGAAGCAGGTCGGCCAGGTGGAGATCCCGCAGGAGGCGTTCCTCGCGGTGCTGCAAGTAGGCAAGAAGACTTAAAAAGCAGGCCTAACATGTTCCAGATCATTGTCATTCTTTCCTGGCTGGCGCTGCCGATCGGCCTGCTCGTCATCGTAGATGACTGGTTTGTGCGCCCCCGCAGGCAGATCGCCGCATCGCCGCAGCCGCCGGTCGACCCGCCGCTGATGCGCACTGCCTACATGCTGCTGCCGCTGTTCATCGGGGCGGCCGTGCTGCGCCTGCTGCTGGCCGAGCGGCTGGATTTCAGCTCGGTGCTGTTCGGCATCACGGCCCTGACGGGTGTGATCTGGCTGCTGGATGTTGCGTTGCTGCGCCCCCGGCGGACGAAGGCAGCCCAGGCCGCGGGCAAGGACCCGGCCATGATCCCGGAGCCCGGCACCATCGACTACGCCCGCAGTTTCTTCCCGGTGGCGCTGGTCGTGCTGGTACTGCGGTCCTTCATTTTCGAGCCGTTCCGGATCCCGTCCGACTCCATGATGCCGACGCTGCTCGACGGCGATTTCATTATCGTCAACAAGTACGCCTACGGGCTGCGCCTGCCGGTCATCAACCGCAAGGTCATCCCCGTCGGTAGCCCCCAACGGGGCGATGTGGTGGTGTTCCGTTATCCGCGCGACCCTTCCGTGAACTACATCAAGCGCCTCGTGGGGCTTCCGGGCGATCATGTCGTGGTTCGCAGCGATCGCATTACGATCAACGGCCAGCCTGTGCCTTTCAAAATCATTTCCCCGTACAACGACGGCTGCTACATCAACATGCAACTCGCCGAGGAGCATCTCGGCAACCATGTCCATCAATCCATGCTGTGCCCCGTACCGCTGTTTCCGAGTCCGGTGACGCCGGCAGGCTGTAACCGCAGCGAGTCGCGCGGCTATTACTGCGGTGGGGACGATGGCGGCGGCGGCCCAACAGCCGATCCCGTGATCGGCGACGCGCCGGCCTTCGAGACGACCGTACCGCCGGGCAGCTACTTCATGATGGGCGACAACCGGGACAACAGCGAGGACGGACGGGTGTGGGGCTTCGTGCCCGAGGACAATCTGGTCGGCAAAGCGACTCGAATCTGGTTCAATTGGGATCTGAAGCGTACTGGTGGCCCGGCGTGGAGCCGACTCGGCTCGGCAATCAAGTGATACCACCGGCGGTCACGAGGGAGATGTCGATGCGTTCGAAGCAGACGGGCGTTACCTTCATCGGTTGGATCCTATTGTTCATCCCGCTGGCTATCTGCGGTTACGCGGGCCTGCGCCTGGCGCCCGTGTATCTCAACTACATGAAGGTGTCCAAGACGCTGGAGCAGCTCAAGACCGAGATCAAGGGCACCGATGCCGGCAATGCCACCGTCATCCGCAATACCATCCAAAGGCATTTCGACATCGAAAACGTGGACTATCCTGCGTCCAAGGACATCAAGGTCACCCGCGCAGGCAGGGACTGGGTCGTCTCTGCCGAGTACGATGATCAGGCGCCGTTGTTTGCAAACATGTTCATCCTCGTGACGTTCGACAAGTCAGTCACCCTCGGGAGCGGAGCCAGCGACTAGTGCCCGCTTATTGGACATGACGAACGGGGAATGGCCCGTCCGTTGGATACGCGAGCAGCTGGGTTATGAGCCGCGCGACCCGCAGCTGTTCATTGCAGCCCTGACCCACCGTAGCGCACCCGGTCCAAACAACGAGCGTCTGGAATTCCTCGGTGATGCCGTCCTCAACCTGGTCATCGCGCGTCACCTGTTTTTCGGATTTCCGGATGGCTCCGAAGGCGACTTGAGCCGCCTGCGAGCGCGGGTCGTCAGCGCCGAGCCGCTGGCGGAAGTAGCCGCACAGATTGGCCTGGGAGAGGTCCTGCAGCTGGGTTCCGGCGAGTTGAAGACCGGGGGCTTTCGCCGCCAGTCCATACTCGCTGACGCGCTGGAGGCCGTCTGCGGGGCGGTGTTTCTGGACGGCGGCCTGGAGGCTGCCCAAAAAGTCATCGAACGGCTCTTCGAGCCGCGGGTGGCCGCGCTTCCTGCTCCGGCGTCGCTCAAGGATGCAAAGACGCGCCTGCAGGAGTATCTGCAGTCGCGTGGCCTGTCGCTGCCGCGGTACAGCGTAGACCGTACGGAGGGTGAGGCACACGAACAGACTTTCCACGTCATCTGCGACGTGCCGGAGATAGGCCGGCGTGCCGAGGGCAGTGGCTCCAGCCGCCGCCGAGCCGAGCAGGAAGCAGCCGAACACATTCTTCAAGAGATCGAAACCGAATGACCTCAGCCCCCGGGTCCGAATCCCCTGCCGACTTCCGCAGCGGCTTTGCCGCGCTGGTTGGCCGGCCCAACGTGGGCAAATCAACTCTGCTCAACGCACTGGTGGGTCAGAAGCTGAGCATCGTGACACCACGGCCGCAGACTACCCGGCATCGAATCGTCGGAATCTCCCATCTGCCCAACGCCCAGATCGCTTTCGTGGACACTCCAGGACTGCACCAACATGGCAGCCGGGCGCTCAACCGGGCGATGAATCGAACGGCGGCCACGTCGCTGAATGATGCCGATCTGGTGGTGCTGGTCGTGGACTCCACGAAGTGGACTACCGAGGATGACCTTGCGCTCGAGCGCGTCGCGACTTCCGGTTTGCCCGCCATTGCGGCGGTGAACAAGATCGACCAGCTCCGGCCGCGAGACCGGTTGCTGCCCTTCATCGCACAGCTGTCCAAGCGCCACGAATTCGCAGCCATCGTTCCAGTCTCGGCGCTCAAGGGCGAGAGCGTGGAGGGCTTGCGAAAAACCATCGCAGAGCATCTGCCGGTCGCTCCCGCAATGTACGCCGAGGGAGAGTTGACCGATCGCTCGCTGGAATTCCGGATCGCGGAGATGATTCGCGAGAAGCTGACTTTGGAGCTGAACCAGGAAGTACCGTATGGCGTGGCGGTCGAAGTCGAGCAGATGTCGGAAGCTGACGGGCAGCTGTCCGTGGACGCCTCCATCTGGGTGGACCGGGAAGGGCAGAAGCCGATCGTGATTGGCGCCAAGGGCGAGCGTTTGAAGCGGGTGGGCCGCTCGGCGCGTATTGCGCTGAATGATCTGCTCGGCCGCCGCCTGCACCTCAATCTTTGGGTGAAAGTACGCGAGAACTGGGCCGACAACGCCCGTGCCTTGAAGCATCTCGGTCTCGAATGACTCGCAACGTCCGCCGCGTCCAGCTCGCTCCGGGCTATATCCTGCACCACAGGCCCTATCGCGACACGAGCCGGATCCTGGAAGTAATGACGCGCGACCACGGCAGGTTGTCGTTGTTTGCCCGCGGCGTGCGCGGGCCAAAAGCCAAACTGGCCTCTGTCCTGCAGCCATTCCAGCTGCTGTTGTTGTCCTGGAGCGGGCGTGGGGAGGCCGCACAGCTCACGGGCGCCGAGAGCGCCGAGCACAATGCCCCCATGCCGGCTGTGTGCCTCATGGCTTCGTTCTACCTGAACGAGCTGCTGATGAAGCTCACGACGCGGCACGATCCGCTGCCCGCCTTGTTCGATGACTACCACGCGACGGTGGAGGGTTTGCGGCGCGGCCTGCTGCTGGAGCCCACCCTGCGAATCTTCGAGAAGCGCCTGCTCGAGGCGCTGGGCTACGGCTTGGATCTGGCAACTCAAGCCCAGACGGGCCAGCCCGTCGAGCCCGCCGGGTATTATCATTTCCGCCCGGCCCAGGGGCTTTTCCCCACGGTGGCCGAAGCTGCGGGAGCTCTTTCAGGCCGGTCCCTCATCAGCCTCGCCAGCGAGCAGTTGGAAAGCGGGCGCGACCTCGAGGATGCGCGGCGGTTGCTGAAGGCAGCGCTTGCGCAATGCCTGGAGGGCCGCGAGCTGGCCACGCGCGAAGTGGCCAAAGCAGTGGCCCGGCGGGAGAAGATCAACACTATGTCGGAGACATGATGACACTGGCGTTGGGTATCAACATCGATCACGTGGCCACGCTGCGGCAGGCACGCCGCGGCCGCTATCCCGACCCGATACACGCGGCCCTGGCGGCAGAAATGGCCGGCGCTGACAGTATCACTGTGCATCTACGCGAAGACCGGCGGCACATCCAGGACAACGACGTGCGCGTGCTCAAGGGTCTGCTGAAGACGCATATGAATCTCGAAATGGCCGCAACTGACGAGATGCTGGGCATCGCCGCCGACGTGCGCCCGGCTGACTGCTGCCTGGTACCGGAGAAGCGTGAGGAGATCACCACCGAAGGGGGCCTCGACGTCGCAAGCCAGGTACCGCGGCTCACGGATGTCACCCGGGTGCTGAGCGGGCTCGGAGTGCGAGTTGCCTTGTTCATCGACCCCGATCCGCGTCAGATCGAAGCCGCCGCGCAGATCGGAGCCCCGGTCATCGAGTTGCATACGGGCGCCTACGCCGAGAGGCTGGGCTCGCACCAGGCAACCGAGTTGGAGCGGTTGCACGCAGGGGCTCGCCTGGCGGCGGGCCTGGGGCTCGAGGTGCACGCCGGTCACGGCCTGAACTATCACAACGTCCAGCCGGTTGCGGCCATTCGCGACATCGTGGAGTTGAACATCGGCCATTCGATCATCGCACGCGCGCTGTTCGATGGATTGCCGCTGGCGGTGCGCGAGATGAAGCAGCTCATGGCGGCAGCGCGCGCATGATTTTCGGAATCGGCGTCGATGTGTTGGAAATGAAGCGAATCACCGCGACCCTCGAGAGGTTCGGATCGCGATTCATCGATCATCTGCTGATGCCACAGGAGCGCGAGCAGCTCGCGCGGACGCAGCGGCCGGCCCGTTTCATCGCAATGCGCTTTGCCGCCAAGGAAGCGATCGTCAAGGCAATGGGAACGGGTTTCGCACACGGGGTCTGGATTCGTGACGTCGGGGTCGTACAGAACTCGTGGGGAAAGCCCGAGGTGGTGTTCTCCGAGCGTGGCGAAAAAGTGCGGCGGGGTCTGGGTGTTGGAGAAGGACACGTGACGCTGACTGACGAGGCAGGCCTCGTGGTCGCGGTGGCCGTATTGATGAAAGCGGCATCGTGAACACGCTGGTATTCGATATCGAGACAATCCCCGACGTGGCGCTCGGCCGCCGTCTGCACGGCCTCGATGGCCTTGCCGACGGGCAGGTCGCGAAAGCCATGTTCGCTCTGCGCAGGCAGGCTTCGGGCGGTGAATTTCTCGCGCACGAGCAGCATCGCGTCGTGGCCATCTCCTGTGTGTTGCGCAGCCGGGAGGGACTGAGAGTCTGGAGCCTGGGTGATGTGGGGGCTTCGGAAGGTGAGCTGATCGAGCGTTTCTTCGACGGGATCGAGAAGTTTTCCCCCTCCCTGGTCTCATGGAATGGCACGGGATTCGACCTGCCGGTACTTCACTACCGGGCGCTGCTGGCCGGGGTCCAGGCGCCACGGTATTGGGAGACGGGGGACGAGGACAGCGCATTTCGCTACAACAACTATCTGGGGCGCTTTCACTGGCGGCACATCGATCTCATGGACGTGCTGTCGGGCTATCAGAATCGAGCCCGCGCTTCCTTGTCCAACACGGCCTGCCTGCTCGGATTGCCGGGAAAGATGGGATTCTCGGGCGCACAGGTATGGGATGCCTACCAGGCGGGAAACCTCGTTGGCATACGCCAGTATTGCGAAACGGACGTACTCAATACGTACCTCATCTACCTGCGCTTCGAGCTCATGCGCGCGCGGTTCAGTCGCGAGCGCTATGCAGAGGAAGTGGAGCGTGTAAAAGCGTTGTTGCGTGCAGGCAAGGAGCCGCATTTGGCTGAATTCCTGCAGGTTTGGGAGAGTGTGGCTTGAGCGGCCGATCGCGGCGGATCGTCAGCGGCGTCGAGGAAGTCGCAACGGTTGCAGCTCTCACCCACGACGCTCAAGGAATAGTCAGGCAGGGAAAGACGGCTTTCGTGGCGGGTGCCCTGCCTGGCGAGAGCATCCGCTTCCGGCGTACTCGCCATCACCGGCAACATGACGAAGCCGAACTGCTGGAAGTTCTCGAGCCTTCGGCGACGCGTGTCGTGCCGCGCTGCGCGCACTTCGGAGTATGTGGCGGTTGTGCCCTGCAGCATCTCGCTCCCGAGGCGCAGTTGGAAGCCAAACAGACGGAGCTGCGAGACAACCTCGAACGGGTGGGGCGTGTGTCGCCGCAGGAGTGGTTGGCACCCCTGCGCGGGCCTGTATGGAACTACCGCCGGCGCGCCCGACTGGGCGCGAAGTTTGTAATCAAGAAGGACCGCGTAGTCGTGGGCTTTCGCGAGCGCCTCGCCCCGTATGTGGCCGAAGTCGAGCGCTGCGAAGTACTGAGTTTGCCGGTCGGCGAGCTGATCGCGCCGCTGGCGGTAATGCTGAACGGGCTCAGCATTCGCCACCGCATTCCCCAGATCGAAGTAGCGGCGGCCGACAATGTGGTGGCCCTGGTGTTGCGGGTGCTCGACCCACCCGCGGCCGATGATCTGGCGCGGCTGCGCGAGTTCGGCGCGAGGCACTCGGTTCGCTTCTATCTGCAGGCGGGCGGGTTGGATTCCATACGGCCCCTGGACAGTGATGCCGGTGAGCCGTTGCGGTACGGCCTGCCCCGATTTGGCCTGCAACTGGAATTCACACCCACCGATTTCGTACAGATCAACGCTCAGATCAACGAGGCGCTGGTGTCGCGTGCCGTGGAGTTGCTCGATCTCACGCCGTCTGCGTCGGTCCTCGACTTGTATTGCGGTATAGGGAATTTCACGCTGGCACTGGCTCGCAGGGCAGGGCGGGTGGTGGGTGTGGAAGGCGAGCAGGGACTCGTGGAACGCGCCCGTCACAACGCGCGCCTGAATGACATCTCCAACGCGGAATTCCACGTAGCGGACCTGGGACGCGCGCCCGATCCCGGCCTGCCTTGGTTGCGAGATAACTACTCGCATGTGCTTCTCGATCCGCCACGGGCGGGAGCCGCGGAGGTGTTGGCCGCCGTCAGCCGCCTGAACCCGCAACGAGTGTTGTATATTTCGTGCCATCCCGGCAGCCTTGCCAGGGACCTGGGACTACTCGTGCACGAACATGGGATGAGCCTCGTGGCCGCAGGTGTGTTGGACATGTTTCCGCATACGACGCACGTCGAGTCGCTGGCGCTTCTGGAGCCCGCCAGAAACAAAAGGCGCGTGGCATGAGTCTTGGGCCGCTGATGATCGATCTCCTGGGCACGAGCGTGACGCCCGAGGAGCGCGAGCTGATGCGGCATCCGTTGGTCGGTGGGGTGATTCTCTTCACCCGAAACTACGTGGATCCCGAGCAGCTCACGCAGCTCGTAGCCGCGATTCACGCCGAGCGCCACCCACCCCTGATTGTTGCCGTGGATCACGAAGGCGGGCGCGTCCAGCGCTTCCGCGCGGGTTTCTCGGTACTGCCGCCCGCCCGGCGTATCGGCAAGGAGTACGACCAGGACGCGCGTGCCGGACTCGAGTTGGCCCGCCATATGGGTTGGCTGATGGCGGCGGAGTTGCGTTCTCACGGTATAGACATCTCGTTCGCCCCCTGTGTCGATCTGGACTACGGCGTCAGCGAGATCATCGGTGACCGCTCGTTCCACGCCCGTGCGGACGTGGTTGCCCAGCTTGCCGTCGCCTACATGCGCGGCATGCGGGAGGCGGGAATGGCGGCGACCGCCAAGCACTTCCCGGCCCATGGCGCCGTGGTGGCCGATTCCCACCTGACCCTGCCGGTTGACCGCCGTGAGCTGCCCGACCTGGCGGATGACATCGCCCCCTACACCCGGCTGATTGCCAATGGCCTGCCGGCGGTCATGGTCGCCCATGTGCTGTTTCCGGACGTGGGCCCGGAGCCGGCAAGCCTTTCGTCTCGTTGGATTCGCGACGTGTTGCGCGGCGACCTGAGGTTTCAGGGCGTAGTGTTTGCCGACGACCTGTCTATGGGCGGGGCGGCCGCGGCTTACGGCGATATTGTGACCCGTGCACGGCAGGCCCTGGCGGCAGGTTGTGACATGCTGCCGATATGTAACAATCGGGCGAGTGTAGTTACGTTGCTGGAGCGCCTGGGCGTCGAGCCGGAGCCGACATCGCGACTGCGGCTGGTGCGGATGCATGGCAAGGCCATCGCAGAACACGGCGGAAAACACGGCAAAGGCGCCGTGTCCCGGCAGGAGCTGACCTCCCTGCCCGAGTGGAAGAGGAGTCGAGAGCTGCTGGCGCGCTGCACAGCAGCGCCAACATTGAACCTGGAGGCCGGCAGCTCATGAACAACTGGACCGCGGAGGCGTGGCGCAGTGTCGTAGACAGCGCGCCGGAGGGTATCGTGGTCTGCGATGCCACCGTTGCCGATCACCCGGTCATCTATGCCAATGCCGCCTTCGCCCAGATGTGCGGGTATCCAGTCACCGCGCTTCTCGGGACCAATCTGCGCATCCTGCAGGGAACGGACAAGGATCAGGAGGCGCGTCTGCGCATCAAGGAGGCGGTGGAGAAAGGTGAGCCCGCGCGGGTATTGATTCGCAACTACCGGCCGGACGGCACGCTGTTCTGGAATGAAACCGTGGTCCAGCCCGTGCGCGACCCTGCCGGCCGTATCACTCATTTCATCGGTTACCACCGTGACGCCAGCGACCGTTTGCGCAATGCCGAGCGCGCCATTGCAGGGCTGCCCCCATGGCTGCGCGAAGACCGGCTGACGGGGCTGCACTCGCGTGCGTACTTCGAAGAGCTACTGCAACGCGACTGGGTGTTGGCCCAGCGCGATTCGCACGAGATTGGACTGACTCTGTTCGACATTGACGATCTCGGAACGTACAACGATACATTCGAGAAGACGGGTGGGGATGCCTGCATTCGGCGCGTTGCCCGTGTAATTGGCGCTTCGTACCGTCGGGGTGGGGATCTTGTTGGCCGTTGGGAAGGCGGCACGTTTGCCGTGTTGACGCAGGGGGATGCGGCTGAGAAGGCATCTCACTATGCGCAAGTCGTGGGTCAGCGGGTTCGTGACCTGCTGATGCATCATCCACGCGCTGGCTCGGAGCGCTACGTGACCATCAGTGCTGGCGTGGCGAGCCTGGTGCCACCGCGGGAGTTGCCGCTCGCGGCGCTTCTCAAGGCCTGTACCGCAGCGTTGAAGCGCTCCAAAAAACTGGGGAAGAACAGTATTTCGACGGCCGAGGCCACCGACTTCCATTGAAGCGCTGCGTTTGCGCGCCGGCGGAAGGCGGGCGCATGCGCAAATCCGACAGGCCGCAGCGTCGCAACTATAACCGCGGCTGCTATCGCCCTGCGGGTCGTGCGCCTTGCGCGGGTGTGACCAGCGCGATCACACCAAACGCCGGATGGTCGTAATAGTTGCGTTCGTAGAAACGCACGCGGCGATTCTCATTCAACGTGAACGCGGTCCCAGGACCCGCACCCAGCCCGGCGGGTGAGGAAGACATGGCATAATTCAACGCCATACCCAGATGCAGGTACTGTCCGCGCTCCAGGTACACGGTGCCATTCAGTCCCGGTACATCAACGCCCAACTTCTGCACTGGAAATCCCGCCCGCGTCCCCCACGCGCTCGCTGTCTGTGCCCAGGCGACGTGTGCAACGGGAACATAGGCACCGCTCGAGCGCAGTTTGGTTTCCAGGTCCGTCAGTTGGAACTGCGCGGGCGGCAGCGCACTGATGAAGTGTCCAACCTGGGACGAATCGGCGGTGGAGGATTCCTCACCGACCGTGTTGTTGACACTGCCTTCCGTGCTCCAGTTCTCGGCGCCACCCTGGGCGGAGTTGGCGCGGAACACGATGATCTCGATGTGATATCCCGGTGTGGCCGCGTCCTCGGACAGGGCAGGCAGTCCGCAGGTGAGGGCGGCCAGGAATACCAGGCACAGAGTTCGAAATTTCATGCGGGCATTATAATCGATGCCCGCGGCGCTGGGCCGCGAGTCGACTGCCCGCGGCGCTGGGCCGCGAGTCGACTGCCCGCGGCGTTGGGCCGCGAGAGGGCGGCCGCGGGGTCATCCGCCTTTGGGCTTTCCGGCCGGCTGCGGCTTCTCGAGCGCCTTGGGCTTTTCGACGGCTTTGGGTTTCTCGCCCAGCCGCATCATCAGGTCGGCGGCGAACTCGAATCGAGCCTCCTCCGTCTGCACCGGCCGCGACACACGCAGCTTCAGCGGGCCCTCGAGCTTATATACACGCGGATTCATCTGGATCATCCGCACCACTGTCGCCGGATCGAGACTGTTTTGTTCCTCGAAAGTGATCGTTCCACCTTGCGCGCCCAGGTCGAAACGCCGGATTCCGAGCGCGCGGGCGGCGAGCTTCAGCTTCGCAAGCTTGAGGAGGTTCTGCGCGACCGCGGGCAGGGGCCCGAAGCGGTCGTAGACTTCCGCGTTCAACTCATCCAGCGCCTCGTCCGTCTCGGCTGCTGCGATCCGCTTATACAGGCCGAGGCGTACGTGCACATCGGCAACATAGTCTTCCGGCAGGAACGCCGGCAGCCGCAATTCAACTTCAGTTTCCGCGGCAAGCGGTTTGTCTAGTGAGGGCTTGCGGCCTTCCTTGAGAGCCTTGACAGCGTGTTCGAGCATGTCCAGATACATCGCAAGGCCGATCTCGGTCATCTGCCCGCTTTGCTGCTCGCCCAGCAATTCGCCCGCGCCGCGGATCTCGAGGTCGTGCGTTGCCAGCACGAAGCCTGCGCCCAGGTCCTCCATGGACTCGATAGCCTCCAGGCGCTTGGCTGCGTCCCCGGCCAGCGCCTTGAGCGGCGGGGCAATGAGGTATGCATACGCCCGATGGTGCGAGCGGCCAACACGGCCGCGCAGTTGGTGCAACTGTGCGAGCCCGAAGCGATCGGCGCGGTTAATCATGATCGTGTTGGCCGTAGGTACGTCGATCCCGCTTTCGATGATCGTGGTACAAACGAGCAGGTCGAAGCGACGATGATAGAAGTCGACCATCAACTGCTCGAGATCGCGCTCGCGCATCTGCCCGTGGCCGATGCGGACACTTGCCTCCGGGACGAGCGCCTGCACTTCCGCGGCTATCTTCTCGATCGTCTTCACTTCGTTGTGTACGAAGTACATCTGCCCGCCGCGGCGCAACTCGCGCAAGGCCGCCTCACGCAGGGTCGGGCCATGCCACTCGATGACGAATGTCTTGATGGCCAACCGCTCGGCCGGGGGCGTCGTGATCAGCGAAAGGTCCCGCAGTCCACCGAGGGCCATGTTGAGCGTCCGCGGAATCGGCGTGGCGGTTAGAGTCAGGACGTGCACGTTCGCACGCAAGGCCTGCAACCTTTCTTTGTCCCGCACCCCGAACCGGTGCTCTTCATCGACGATGATCAGCCCGAGATCCTTGAAGCGTGCGTGCGAGTGAAGCAGCCGGTGGGTCGCGACGACGATATCCACCGTGCCGCTCTCGATGCCCTCGATGGTGGCCTGGGTTTCCTTCGAGTTGCCGAACCGGGACAATGCCTCGACCCGGACGGCCCAGTCGGCGAAGCGATCCCGAAAGTTAGTCAGGTGCTGCTGGGCCAGCAGTGTCGTGGGTGCGAGCAGCGCGACCTGTTTGCCCGCTTCGACCGCGGCAAAGGCGGCGCGCATCGCCACTTCGGTCTTGCCGAACCCCACGTCGCCGCACACGATGCGGTCCATGGGCCGGTCGCCCCGCAGGTCTTGCAGCACGGCGCGAATGGCCTCGCCCTGATCCTCGGTTTCGTCGAACGGAAAGGCGTTCGCGAACGCCAGGTACTCCTGTTCGTTGAGCGGCAGTTGCAGGCCTTGTTGTGCCTTGCGCCGTGCATACAGATCGAGCAGCTCGGCGGCGACGTCGCGAACCTGTTCGGCAGCCCGTCTGCGCGCCCGCGCCCACTGGTCGGTGCCGAGTTTGTGCAGCGGGGCGCTCTCGGGCGCCGCGCCGGTGTAGCGGGTGACCAGGTGCAGGGACTGTACGGGCACGTACACGCGGTCCCCGTCGAGATACTCCAACACCAGGAACTCGCCGGACTGTCCTGCAATTTCCATGACCTGCAGGCCGACATAACGGCCGACTCCATATTCCTGGTGCACCACCGGGGCGCCTGGATTGAGGTCCTGCAAATCACGAAGAATGGCTTCCGGATCGGCCGCGGCGCGCTTGCGGCGGCGCTGTTCCTGGTGAGCGCGCTGGCCGAACAGCTGCGCTTCGGAAATGACCGCGATCCGCGGACTGGTCAGTGTCAGTCCCTGCAGGCCCGGGGCCACGGTCAGGGCGAGTTTCGCCTCGCCGTTCGCGAAGGCATCCCAACCGGGCAGTGGCACGATGTTGTAGCCATGGCCGCGCAACATTTCCTGCAGCACTTCGCGCCGGCCGGGCGAGTCGGCCGCAATCAGCACCCTTCCGGCGAACTCGTTCAAAAACAAGTCGAGCGGTGCGAATGGATGCTCGGCCCGCGCATCGATCCGCAGCTCGCTCGGTGCGGTCGTCGGAAAGTTGGAGACCTCCGGGCCGCCGTGCAGCTCGGTGTCGGCCTTGAAGGCGTTGAGCGTGATCGATGCGAACTGCGACAGCCGGGCATCGATATCTTCCGGGCTGATGAAGAGCTCGGATGGGGGAAGGACCGGCCGCTCGATGTCGTGCCGGCGATCTTCGTAGCGCGCTTCCACGTCGTGCCAGGCCTTGGCTAACGCCCCGGGCAATGCAGCGTCGTGGACCAGAATGGCATTCGTGGGAAGATAATCGAACAGCGTGGCCGTCTCGTCGAAGAACAGGGGCACGTAGAACTCGATTCCCGCAGGGGCGACCCCCTCACTCACACCGCGATAAATCGTAGCCCGTGTAGGGTCTCCCTCGAAGCGGGTCCGAAACCGCCTGCGGAATTCACGCACGCCGTCGGGGTCGAGTGGGATTTCGCGTGCCGGCAGCATCCGGATGCGGTCGAGAGAGTCGAGCGAGCGCTGGGTGTCCGGGTCGAAGCGCCGGATGGCCTCGATCTCATCGTCGAACAAGTCGATGCGCAGGGGCGCCGTCGTCCCCATCGGGTAGACATCGAACAACGAGCCACGAACGGCATACTCGCCAGGGCTTGCAACCTGGCTGACACTCACGTAGCCAGCCTCGATCAGACGCTGGCGGAAGGGCTCGAGCGCGAGCTCTTCGCCCACTGCCAGCTCGAACGCGCGGCCCTGGACGTAGTTGCGCGGCGGCAGCCTCTGCATCAGAACGTCGGCTGCCACGATCAAACATCCTGCCTGGACGCGCGGCAGCTCGAAGAGTGTGCGCAGGCGCTGCGACGTAATGTCCGGATGGGGCGAGAACAGGTCGTAGGGCAGCACTTCCCAGTCGGGAAGTGTCAACAGGGGCAGCCGGTCACCCGCAAAGAATTGCAGCTCGGAGGAAAGACGCTCGAGCTCGCGAGCGTCGTCCGTTACGACAACATATAACCGCTGGTCCGAGCGCGTCGCTTCGGCAAGCGCCAACGCAGCCGCGCTGCCATAGAGCTGGTGCCAGCTCAGGCGGCGTTGCTTGGATGAAGGGACCGGAGGCTTGAGGAGCAAAGACATCCCGCAGTTTAATCAGGCCAGGCTCCCTAGGCTTCCATGGGTACCTGACTGACCTGCAGACGCGCGTGCAGCGGCACGCAATAGATGTCGATGGGATTCGTCCGGCCGCGCAGGATCATCGGCGGCAGGGGCAGCGCCCCCACATCGAGGCCATGCGCATCGAGAGACTGCTTGATGGCGCCCGAAAACAGCATCTCGCCGGATCGCGCCCGCTGGCACAGCCGTGAGGCAATATTGACTGCATCACCGATGATCGTGTAGCTCATGTACGCGGAGGAGCCTACGTTGCCCGCTACTACGTCACCTTCGTTGATGCCGATTCCGAGGCCCGCATCGATCTGGTAGCGACGCTTCCAGGATTGCGCCAGGTTGGCGAAGCCGTCCAACATCTCCCGCGCTGTGCTGATCGCACGCGTGGAGCTGTCCTTCTGCTCGAGCGGCACGCCGAAGCCGAGCATCAGGCAGTCACCCGCCATGTGGAACACGGTGCCGTCGTGCCGGAAGGTGATCTCGGTGAGCAGCGAGAAATACTCGTTCAGCAGCGGGACCACCTCATGGGGCGCGAGCTGCTCTGAAATGCCCGTAAATCCGCGCAGGTCGGCGAAAAGAACGACCGCGTGCGTGCGCACGTCGGCAGTCGAAAGCAGGCTGTCCCTCAGTTGTGCGTCCTGCAGGATCTTGTCCGCCAACCGTGGCGAGACGTAGCGGCGGAATGTCTCCCGCATCGTCTCTTCTCTACGCTTGATCTCTTCCTCGAGCTGGGCGGCCGCGACCTTTCGTCGCACCGCTCCGGCACGCATGAGGGCCTCTATGCGAGTCCTCAGAAACTCATCAGCCGCCACCGTATATCCCCTAGACCTTTATTGATGCGCAGAAACTTGCACACGCAATGCCATCGCGCGGGTGGAGGCTACCATTCGCGCAGGTGCGTTGCCCAGCGCGCTGAAGGCTCCGGGATCGGTCGAAAGATTCGGGACGGCGGTGGTTTTAGCTGCTTAGCCGCTCGTTGCTACTGAGTGGATCACTCGGTCGTGCTCGAAGAATACCGAGAAGCCCGCGTAGTCCCATCGGGTGATGGGCGGCTGGCCCACGGTCGCATGCTTCTCGACGGGCGCGCCGAAGTGCTTCTCGACCTCGCCCATCGTGCTGCCGCGCTTCGGTCTGTCCACGGTGGAGTCACGCAAGGTGAGCTGATCGTTTACGACCAGGGTCTCGGCCAGGCACGGGCCGCCGG
>Ga0307511_10001973_pt1 | contig 21545 bp, 14 predicted proteins | sample 13_EM_MG_FD_200266 | JGI IMG/M metagenome (GOLD analysis project Ga0307511, IMG submission 200266) | Populus trichocarpa ectomycorrhiza microbial communities from riparian zone in the Pacific Northwest, United States - 13_EM | ecosystem: Host-associated > Plants > Roots > Unclassified | place...
CTTAACTAACCATTCATCCTTCAAAACCTCTGCACTCGTCTTCCTCTGCCAAACATCCACCTGCAGCATCGTCCCCATGAACTCCGTCAGCCCAGGCGAAAGTGTGGCATTGTGCAAGAATCGAGATAATATCCCATGATTCTCCTGTGGCACAGCTAATCCCCACTCATCTACCTCTGCTGTCCCTGCTGGCATCCGACCTAATGCATCATACTCCTCCCTCCAAAACACCCCTTGCCGGTAGCTTCCCACACTCCCAAATAATGTTGCCATCCTCGCCACTAATGCTTTCCTCGACGGCGTAGAAACAGCCATAATCGGCTGCCACACTGTGTCCATATCTACACCTGATCCTTCCCCCATCAGTATTATCTCGGTTTCAAGTTCTTTCCTGCCCTCAGTCCCTAATAGCCACTCTAGCCCCACTAATCCAACCCCCCATACATCAATCTTCCTCTCCAACGGCCCTGCCCCAAGTAATATCTCCGGAGCACGGTAGTGTGCGCTCTGGACTTCAAACTGTGCCTCCCCCTCAAGAGGTGGATCATCGATCTTGATCGCATTTCCCAGGTCAATGATTTTAATTCTGTTCGACTCTGAGAGGTATAGTATATTTGCGGGAGTCAGATCCGAATGTATTAATCCATGTCTATGCAGCTCATGTATCCCAGACAGCATCTGGACCATCAGCTTCTGAAATAGATACTGCCTGCCTGGACAGGCCAACGTTGATTTGCACCTCTGTATGTGCGACGGCACACATGCGCATCCTTCCGGAAGGGAAACTGGTCTTGCAGAATCTAGTGGCTCAAGAACGAGGTGAAATATATATTCTTGGTCAAAGAATGCAAAGAGGGGCTTGATGATATACCGTGGGGAGTCGTACAAGTGAAGGCTATGCAGAGTTTCATATTCAGTTTGGCCCATGGGATTGAGCCATGGGCCGTTCACTCTCTTGACTGCAACGAGGGTACCTATACGCCTTCCACCAGGGCCCAGGTGGTTGGAGGCGTCTGGAGGCTCGGGCTCTGGGGGTAGATCTTTTGCTAAATATGTTGTTGAGAAGTTCCCACGGCCGAGGGCTCCGAGTATGTGGTACCGGGCATGGAGAGTCCGTCCAATAACAGGGTCCACAAAAGCTTCTGCTGGCGGAACTTGCTGGTGCTCTGGAGCATTCTCATGATCTGTGTCTCTTCCCTCCAATTCTACGCCCTGCCCATTGACCATATTCTGGCCATGTTCTTGCGGTGATAACTGTGATAACGGAGTTGGTATTGATACAGGTGAAGATGGTATCCCGTTTATGGCTGGCTGTTGTGGTGGTAGAGCTTCTGGTTTTTTAACAGTCTCAGTCTGCACATCCTTTTCAATCTTTATTTTTTTCATTCTCTTCGGTGAAGTAAACAATGAGACACCTGTTTCAAACCCGGTAGCTATTCATCAGCAACTAAATCTCGTGCAACGGACTCCACTCCCCCATACGCACATTCACCATGCACAGGTTCACCAACAGCTCTGTCATTTACCCCCTCTAGCTTCCTCTTCACAGGCTCTGTCGCCGCATCCTTATTCGCAAATTCTGTTTTCCTTATTCCACCTCGACCGTCCCTAATTTCCACTCCCACTGTAGTCGCGGTGGTGGTGGCGCCAAGCTCATCCTCAGAGAACTCGGTCTCTTCTCCAGGAGTAATACACTTCCCAGGGCCTTTCAAAACCCGCTCAGCAAAAGTCGCCTTCTCATTGTCTACTTTTCCATACCCATTGGTCCGTCGCGGACCCGACTTAGAGGTGCCTTTGGACTTCGATGGTGGTTTGCCCACCGCGCTTTTCCGTCGCGGGGCTTTCTTGGGTGTTTTCATATTCGCTGGTGTTTGGGTATGCGGTCCATTGGCGGGAAACACAAATTAATTAATGTAGTACCTACCTAATGTTTATTGTTTGATATGAAGAGGTATTGCCAAGATATTATTACGCTGCTCTTGGCGGTACCAGTGATACAAGTACCGGTACTTCTACGAGGGGTTGTGCAACCAAAACTATATCTAGTTTCCCAGATAGTTTGAACGCCGTATGCCTTCTAACAATGAGAATAACTACTTACGTATTATTGAGAGTAATAGGACATGACCGACGCTATGTTACTACTTCATTCTGGCTATGTATCGGAGGTGGCCCTTGACATCCGTCACTGATCACTTGCACGAAGGTATACCACAAAGATCAGAGCTTTCCTCAAAAACACCAGGCCCATTGAAAACCTTTAAATATGAAAGCCCTAAGATCCATTGACAAAACAGAGATGAAGAGATACAAAAAAATAACCATGTAGGGAGAAAACAGGAAAAAAAAGCCGCAGTACGATGAGCCAGGAGAGGAAGAATTACTATATCGTCAGTAACACCCAACCGCTCGCGTGCTCCCCGCCTGTTTTCCGCCGGAAACCATTGACCCCAGTAAACCTAACCATTGTACACAAGATGCGAAAAGAAGAACCACAAAACACCAGGGGATAATCGCGCACGCAGAGAGTCGTAGTCGTTACTGCCCCCCCGGCCCGCTTTTCTTTGAGAGTCTTTTGTTCTTTTAGCCCACGTACACAGCCTGCACCACAAACTCCAAACCGGAATTGAGGTGTTTATTTCGACTCCTCCTCGATGTCCGCAATCAGGGCATTCCTCTTCTCCTCTACCCTCTTCAGCCTCCTCTCGCGGGCAGCCTTGGTCTTTGCTCGCTTGGCGTCCATGTCGTCCTTGAGAGCCTTCTCACGGGCCTTCTCAGCCTTGGCCTTGTGGATCTATATGCCGTTGGTTAGCATTGTTTTCTTCGATTTCAACCATGAGGTAACTTACGTGCTCAATCAACGCCCTCTTGTGCTTGAAGGTGTTACCCTTGGAGGCCTTGTAGAGCGAGTGGTAGAGGTGTTTGTCGATCTTGCCGTCCCCTCTGTACTTGACGAGGAGTCTCCTCAAGACACGGAGACGACGCATCCAGAGAACTTGAGAAGGCATACGAGCATCGGCAGTACCCTTGCGTTTACCGAAGCCAGTGTGACGACCGGCGCGTTTGGCGGCCTGGAGAGCACGGGTCCTAGAGCGGGAGTGCATGGTGACTGGCTTCTTGATGATCAAACCATCGGAGACGAGCTTGCGGATGCTTTGGCCTGAATATCAATATTGTTAGATACTAGTTTGAGCCAGGCTTCAGACCAAACAGCAGCGGAAAGAACTCACGGGAGTTGGCGTTATGAATATCGCTCATCTCATTGGGGTCCAACCACACCTTTCTCTTACCGCAGTCCATGACGGACGCAGCAAGGCGTTTCTGGGTTCGGAGATTGACCCTATGAAGTAGAATCGTCAGCCTCCGCTCCTTCCACATGAATTTCAACCAAATCCATATTCTCATAACCCCGGGCCGTATCCGTCAAGCTTGTCGTTATCCTTAGGTGACGTTGGGTGTCTGAGGTTGTAGTGAGAGCAGTTCCTCCAGTGGTGTATGTTTAATCTCGGTTTGTCATTATTGGCCCCTCCCTCTTCACCCCACCCCATATGCGTCTTTCTCAAAATCCAGCTCTTTAATGTAGCATTCCTCAGCCGTTCCCTTAGCATCCGGTATTGAAGTATTTTGGTCTCGTTCCCTTTCCAACTCCCTACTCCCCAATCACCCCCCCTCGAAATAGAGGAAGAAAATATTGGCTTACATTTTGATAATTTAGTTGTTGTGGGTTTCGTGTATAGTGGGGCGTCCCTTTGGCGATGGGCGTTTTCGTCGGTCGTTGGGCGATTTCACCTCCGTCAGTCCACACACCAAGCTAATCCTGTAATCCCCGAAATGTGTGCGGAGGCAAAACTAGCGCGGAGGGCAAACCCTACATGGATAACTAACTCAGTATGAGCCATATCTTGGCATCCCTGTATTCATGAACTTTTAGCCTGGGCATTATTATCACTCAAGACTACACATAAAGGATTATCATTGATTCAACAATTTCATTCATATTCGTCATTTCATATCAATCTACATAGGTACGCTATATAATCAAGTACAAGCTACACAAGAACGAGGGGCCTATATATATAAGGAAGGTTAGAAAATGGTCGGAGACTAGTGCCAGGAGAACATGCCTGTGTAGATACCAATCCAGAACATCACGTTCCCTAATGTATCTCTGTCTTTGAAGAAGCGTGTCCTAGAAAGCAGAACTAATGGAAGTTGTAGCATTTGCATACATCTACGAAATAGGTCGTTAGTATTCCTCTATTGAGAGTCAGGGTAATGACAGCATACAGCAAATATCCCCGCAGCTTTTTGAAGATACACCACATTATCTGAGAACTAGTTAGTACAATATAAATAAGTGCTCAGCGGGTTACCCAAGCATACCAGCTCATGCACACATGCGGAGAGAAAGAAGGTAATAAGTGTAGCCGTTGGCTTTGACACCTGATATGCAGAAATGCTTGAGTGATATACATGTCGAAGAAGGAAGCTGTGGACCGGTTTGTTCCAATCACGAGCGAACTGGTCCCAGGTCTGTAGAGGTTTAGCACGTGATTCCCAAGTAAGTGGCGTTAATAACATACCACACTGTTCCACCAACTGCCATAGAAACCTCGGTCGGCAAATCTCATCAATTCACCGAGTAAGTTGAGAATACACTCCCATATCAGATACCATACCATCTACATCACGGGTTAGCTTTAATCAATAATTTGAAAGGATTATTATTCTTACCATGTACTCAATGATGAAAGGGACGATGAGATCGTTCAAAATCCCTTCGTTTCCATTAATCGTTAAACCTCAATCAATATATATGGTAACTTACATGGAAATTCCTTGAGCCGATCTGTAATTGGTAGCTGTCTCAGCTCGTGGGTCCTAAGAACCACGGGCCAAATGTAATGCTGTGAGACAATGATCATAATCCCCAAGACGCCAAATGTGGCAATCATCTTCTCTGCCACATACCCCCAGTCGATATTGGGTTGACGAGGATACTCAAGTTCATAGACGACACTGGGGATCTAAATTAGAGATGGCCAACGCAGTACTCAAGGGACTGGGGGTCCTTACGTTGGAAAGAAGAGATACTCCAGGTAATTAGCCCATGTCACATTATTCGGATACTTCATGTTTTCTTTTTTGCCCAGCTCAATCTCACATTGCTCCAATTCTTTTTCAAGGATGGCCCGGAGTTGGTCGACCTGTTCATGACATAGCTCTTGCCCATCCCTGAGAAGGAGGCCACATAACCCAGCATCAATAGCTGGGTCATTAACGGTTGTGACACCGGGGTGTTCTTTTCTGATACCATCCTGTTGATTGTGATGATGCTCGAGCTTTCCATGGGATGCAATGAGTTTACCATCATCTTGAGCAATCTGCAGCTCTGATAATGTACTCTCAATAATTACTGACCTACGGTAAACTTCTGAGAGATGGCCGTTGTGGAAAGCGTACGAATGCTGCTTCATAAGGATCACCATTAAGTGGAGTACAATGAATACCTAATCACAATAGTTAGCCCAGGCTCGTTTCCTAGGGCAGGTGGCGACTTACTGTTTGGATCCATGGCCATTCTCTATAAAGCGTATAATAAATAACTCCAACCATGTGCGCAAATTCCCAAATCTAGACCTAGTGTAAGTAAACGTCCACCAACAAATGCTGCCGGTTACATACACTCTGGAGAACCCAACCCGTACACGCCCACCTTAAGTAGCCTTTAGCTATTGCCTTATGTAGTGATACGCACCATGCCATGGTGCTAAAGCACATTACAAAATCCATAAACATGCAGTCAATGAATTTGTCCGGCTGAAACATGATGGCTATGATATCATGGCCAAAAATGGACCCCGTAGCACGATATGTATATGCTGCAATTTGAATCATCGTGATAGAAACCCCGAGCCTATAGTTGATTAATTATAATCCATCATTCCCTACTGCTACCTATAAGGTTTGGGCAAACCTACCAGAAAAGTGTATAGAACCCATGAAATGGTGATTTTCTAGACTCCGGATTGAGTCTGTCAAATGTAGTGAATTGTTTTGTGAAGACCAACTACCAAATGGCTCAATCAGAAAACCAACCCGAGTCCCTTGTATGAAGCCGAACTCACATCACTAAATCGTTTCCTTCTATGTCCTTTCTTTCCACTAGCATGTTGCCTTCGCTGCTCCTTCTCCAGCTCCTCTAGGACCTCACGAATATCTCCATCTACCTTCAGCATGTAATGCTTTCGCCCATGGTTACCGGGTATCTTTTCTAGTCGCACTGGTATAGATTGACCATCTGTAACAATATCGCCATTTAGGCCACTCTCTGAAGAGCTTGATGTAGGTGAATCGGGTACGTCTCTAGCCCGTATCCTTTGTCCAGTGAAGGCTCCCACTCGGCGTTCCCCATTTATATCCAGAGTCGCCGCTGGAATATCTGTCGTTGAGTAGCTGTGCCGGGGGCCAAGAGGTTTTACACCAAGTCCCCCAGCAGCAATAACTTTTCGAAATCGAACGGATGTTGAGCCACCCATTGTGGCATCATGCGAAATATCCTCCATTCTCGTCAAAATATCAAAGCCAAACGTTTTTTATCTGGTGATGAGGGGCACCGTGTGCAAACCAAGTGAGGAGTAGCGGTGGATTAATACCTCTGGGTCCTGCAGCTAGATAGGTTATATGCATAGAAGTACTTAGGTAGCGGTGTATCCCAAACCTGCAGTGGTTAACTGCAGCTGCCACAAAAGACGTTACCCAACGGTTTGATGGAATGTCGAATGCAGAAGGGTTTTGTAAGAATGCATTCCCGATGCTTATGAGATTGAACCTGAATCAATTGGCAATGGCGGAGGATAATTTGACCTATTCCGAGGGGAATGTCGGGTTTCTTGCTTTCTCAGGTTCATAGGGTTTTATTGGCTGACAACCCTCAGCGATCATGAACTGACAGGGTACCGTGTTCCTTCGTTGGATGAGAATCAGAGTCATACTTCACAAGGGTAGGTGTTTGCGGATACGGTCCAAAAGAGGCGATGAGGGGAATACAACTCAAGTATGCTAGTTCCGAAGCCTGGTCAAATGCCTGGTCAAATGCCGAGAACGGGTCTTTTGCTAGACGCCGATGAATCCAAAAGGCCCTTAACACTTCGCCAGACGACTGAAAACCCTTCTGCTGCTTGCCCAGGGCATTTTTCTGCACTTTCGGTTTGTCGGGCTTCCGGCGCCCACACTGATGCCGTTACATTACAAATCTACTGTACATGACGTCCATATGACTAAAACTTGTCACGAGCGGCTAGCCCATCGGCGCAGGCTTTCTTTCCTATCCAATGCATGGGGGTCTCTCAAAGATTGGACGATGAGATACTTTAGATACAAGCATCGCATCTTCCAACGCATGAATTCACTTACGTGTAAGTAAACATGTTGCCTACGGATACCCCCGGCGATGACCGCTTCCCACGGGAATGTCTGGTTGTACGGGAACCTGCCTGCTTTGGGCCTAGTTGGTTTCCTCGGTCTAGACCCAATGCCCCATGTACTAAGCTTAAATCAACTTCCCCAAAAGTTTTGCCAACAAGCACACCTAGTCTCGTGCAACACCGGGGGGATTTCGGCAGAGCGCATAGTACTGTACTGTAAAAATAATTAGAACACGGCAACCCGACTATATCAGGTGATGCTGACCTTTTTTTTCTGGTGGATATTCATTGTTTACCGCTAAAAGCCAAAAACAAAGCATCAATCAGGGCTTTTTAGTTTTGCCTGCCTCGCTTGCTGTAAACAGTCATACCAGGGCATATTTACTAGCTTTGTATTATCCGCCATGCTGGGGTGCGGAATCTCTCTAATGATAGTTACTCTTCAACGATGTAGAGAAGGGATTATTCTTTATTTACAGATATCAGATCACTATCCTAAATATACTATATCAATCCACTAGTCTCGGCATGAGGAACATTTCTTAGCCAAGATTTGACTACAGTATTTGGGTAGGGCGCTGAATTCTGGTGTACCGATTCTTATAGACAAGTGTTTCTTACCATGTGGTTCCGTCTGTCACGCAGGTTTCTACGGTATTGCATTTGAATTATTTGCCGCACCAATATATATAAGGTATTGTATAACATATAGCCCTCCCCGGCTAGGTACTGTCGGACCCAGGAAACAGCGAAGCTACTTGGAAGCGTTAAATTCATTCCATCTCTCATCCATCTACTCTTGTATATATGTTCAGATCACCAAGCAAGCGGGCCTCCGGATAAGCCTTAAGCACATTTTCGCCCTCTGTTCTGGTGCTCACACTGTGATTCTATCTTATTTGCTGCTAGCGGCCATACTGATTATGAGCTTTATCTCCTACATCTATTCTATTGTATACGCTCTCTATATATATCCTCTATATTAAATAGTGTACCTGAACCCACCGAACTGGTTGGCGTGGATGAGCTTGAGGGAGTGCCGCTACCAAAAACTGTGCTGGTGATGATTAACCTAAACGGCAAGTGACAGGACCTCCGAGATGATAACCTAACCTAAGCCACGTAACGGTCGAAAGCCTACTGGGCAAGCAAGACCTGAACATGACATGGCCACCAAGTCGACATGATAACTTGTGATGAGAACAATGGGGCCATAAGCAAGTGAAGATGATGGATCTATAGAAATACCATGATATGAGGGATGGCCTACTTAAGTGAAGTACTACAAGAGACGACATGGTATGAGGCCCTAAAGTACACGACAAGCTACGGCCGCAGTAGTTGGCGGTAGTCTGGCGGGAACGAACTATAGTTGGAGTAGCTTGGCATAAGCCATTTAAGTAGGTTAAAGGCTTTATTACTGGGAAGAGTTAGTCTGGTTACGTGTTGAGTGCTCTCCTCATCTCCTGCCGAGCTCAACTACTCAATTTGGAAGTATTGGACGTACGGGTATGCACCTTCCCTTGCATTCTCCAAGTAGTTATATTGATCATGTTACTTCATGAACAGAATTACCTCAACTTTAGTAGTACGTAAGTCAAGGCCCACGATTTTACGACTGTTTGGCTAAACGAAGCTCCCAATGGCGGAATCATTTCACTGCTGTCTCTATTCCCCAGATCCCCCAAGTACACGCACCCATGTACACCTTTACAACTGCCTTACAATGTTTGCTTCTATTTATCCAGTTTACTATGGCCTCCAATCCGCCCGGAGAGTGCTGTGCCCGTGGGCATCCTCGTGAAGGATCCCCCAAGGGCGAGTTCAAAGATTTCCACGGCTGTACGTTCATTCCCTCCACATCATATTCTGACACCATCACCATCACCATTTTAATCTGAATCTGAATCTGAATCAATACTCCTGTGGTTTACAGTAGAGACATACTTCTCTTACCCACCAAACCAGAAAGGCACCTGCAAGAGCAAGATCATCCTCTTCTTCGCAGATGTGAATGGGATCAAAACGAATGGTACAGTAAAGTAAGATGCAAATACTGTTATTGGAGGTTACCTTCCGGTCGTCTGCTGTCAATAACCCACAGTAGACCTTGAAGTATTACTGTTGGGCTGATATATTTTCCATTATAGTTGGGCAGATAAATTCGCTGCACAGGGCTACCTTGTAATTGTGCCAGACATCTACAGAGGCGAGGCGTTGCCCCCAGTGGATCGGCGTCCTCATGACTTTACTCTCTATAAATGGCTAGAAGCTCACGGACCAGAAGTTATACAGCCTGCGGTTGACCAGGCATATAATGGGGTTATGAAAGAATTCAGTAAGTTGCGCTTCTATATGATCCTAGAAAATATTCATTTTCACTTACGGCGAAAACAGAACCAGAGACGCTCGGTGCGGTAGGGATATGCTATGGTGCAAAGGTCTGCAGTTACTCAAACTATATTGGGAATTGGTAATTGACTGTTCTTATGCCTAGTTCGCTATCAGGGCTCTCAAAGATCGTGTAACCGTAGGTAAGAAATCAAAAGCGTCCCCCTTAATATAAATACATACGTGCCTTTGCCATCGTAGATACTTACTCACGTCCCATTCTCACCACAGCCTTCGTTGCTCATCCCTCCTTTGTCACTTCGGATGAGCTCTCCGCAATCACCGGTCCTGTTTCTATTGCTGCCGCAGGTACGTTCCCATCCCACAAGCCTCCATATGTGCTCATACCCACTTTCAAACTATCTAGAATCGGATGACATATTCACCAAAGAGCTCCGGCACCAGTCCGAGGACGTGCTCACCAACACCACCGCCAACTACCAACTTGCTCTATATGGCCGCACAGAGCACGGATTTACTGTAAGAGGAAATTCTAAGGATCGGGTTGTGCAATTCCAATCAGAGTCTGCATTCGCGCAGGCAGTGAGGTGGTTTATTGAATATTTATGAGGGAGTTGCAAGAGAGGAATATTTTGTTTTATGACTGCAATAGCAGAAAGAGTACTTCCCTTAGTCAGAGTACGTAATGACACCTATGTAGGAAGGGGGCGATATAGGGGAAAATTGCGGAGTTTCAAGCCAACTAAGTAATGATTGTTATTACCCTGAACCGTGCACCAGAAAGTCACCAGAAAATCTGTGGGGGGCCCATTTACCAATACATTTGTATTTAGCAACCACTGGTATCAGTCATTACCATTTCTTGGACATTATTAACATTACGCATACTCTCCATGTATCTCATAAAACAACGCTAGGTCCTCTAACGCGTTTATGAACCTCGGCCACTCTTCCGCTCTATAATCTCCCCAGCCCTCGAATTCTCCCGGCCCACAAGGGGCCCGTGTAACAATCCGCCTAGGCCTCCACAGTGTGCTTGAGCAAGCCTGGACCCGGTGCCGTCGCCACCCCTATCCCGCTCTGCAGCCACAAACGGCTAGGCCCTCAAACAAATATGAAAATCTACCAAACGGAATTGAAGAAAAAAAAATTGAAGATAACATGTAGACAATTTGGAGGAAAAAGAAAAAAAAGGCAACCATGTCTAGAATATATACAGCCGGTGAAAGAAATTTGAATGAACTCCACCCAAAGAAGGAAAAGCAAGTCACCAATAAGTAGAAAAGAGCGTTGCAAATTCACCATAGTCGAATGTTCAGAAAACCGTGGGTATAGTGTGATATCGGGTGAAATTCAATCGTGAGGCTTGCGGTAATTGTCGTCTCGGTAAATAAAGCCCTAAACCTAATAAAAATTAGAAAAAAGATTAGGTGATCGAGATGTTAGATAGAGTATTAAAAGGAATAAACGCCTGTCGCTCGTTATGGAAAATAAAGTAGTACTGAAGATATAGAGAACTATCCACCAGATCATAAAAGTTAGAAGCATGAGGAACCGTCCCAGTTGGCAGAAGAATTCTAAAGCAGAAAACGCAATGTCGTTAGGAGTAGGTCCAGTCGCTTAAACTACCATCGCAGTAGTCGACCACCTTTCGCCTTTCCTTCTCCTCCAAAAGGATGTACTATCCTCACTAGCACTTTTACTCTTCTCCACTACCCTTCGTGGGGATGAGAAAGGAGAAACAATTGATGACGGTGGTTGCCCACTCATCACCGCCAAGTGGTCACGACCCTGGTCATAGACATGTGAATCGGCTGATACATATGAGTCCACCTTCTCCAAAACATTCACAGTAGGCACATCCTTCAATGGCGCCCCCCTCCATCTCAATTCTCCAGCTACGCTTGCTCTCCTTATCACCACCCCCTCTAACTTATTCTCCTGCCTTCCAGCAAATGAATTCCTGACCCGTCCAGCTGTCGATGGCGCTGAAGCAGGCTCATTCCAATCGGCTCCCGAAGCGGCAGCCTGTGCAGAAATAACCACTGACACAAAGCCTATCTCCTCTGGTTCTGCCGCTTTATCTTTCTCCTGCTCCGGAAGAACAAGCCTGTACCTTCTCACACTGCCTCCGTCACCTCCATCTGGCCCGCCCTCCCAGAACTCGCTCTGGTCTTTGACACAGCATAATGAACGTATTCGTCTCCTGACCCAGCCCCACAAGCCCTTCCTCCGACGGTCTGCCTCTTCGTACTCCCTCCGCCTAGACTCGTTTGTCTTCCAATCGATGACTGTGTTGCCTGGTATCATAGGGTCGTTTTCCACAAAAGGGTATCCAAGGTATAGCTCACCCTCGCCACTCTCAACAAAGGATGCGGAGCGTGCTGTTGAAGGAATCGTTGCAAGATTTGATAGAGCGTATCCAGCTGTTAGAGAGGATGGGCTATTCGATAAGGGCATATGGTTTGAAGGAGGATGTACAAGTAGAGTCGGGGAGCTCGAGGCAGTTTGCATCCCATCACTGTCAGCCATATATGGAGGTATGGCAAGTCCTGCTAGAACGTTATCCCCCTGAAGATTGTCATCCGAGGAATGCCGTGCAGGAGATCGTGTATATGGTGTTCGTTGTGGACTGCTTCGGGCAGACTGGAAGCCTCCATTGTCATATAACCAGTGAGGATTGCCTCCTGCGAATGCTTTAGATATAGAGTCATCTCTTCGAACACGCCTGTGCTGACTCTTGTCGATACTTCCCCGATTCATTCCAGGGGAGCGGGCGTGGTGTATGTGGGCTGGGCACAGGGTTTGGAGTTCCGTAGTGGGTGCATGACACCGTATGCCAGTGTGAATGGATGTATATGTACAGTACCTAACACGGGGGGGTTTAAGTGTTGTATTTGAAGATGCAAGTGAGCACTGGATTGATGTACTGGATAGGAGGCGAGGTAGTGGCGTCTTGTTCACAACCAGGGTTGGTAGATCCGTAGCTGCTTGTTTGGGGGAGGGTGGGGCTGATTTAGTGACAATAGATTGACGGATCATCGATGCCCTCGGAGGTGGTGAGAGGTGACTGCTGAAATGATAGGTACTATCATCTCCACCCCTCCCTCGTTGTGGACTAGATGGTGCAGATGATGGCTCATACATCGTTGTATCATAACTCTCTCTTCTTTCTCTCAGCGAATCGGCATAGTTCGCAACCGCGGACACGTTACCACCATCTTGCATCTCTACTGGGTGCTCCAAAGTAGAGACTATCGTTCTCCTGGCACCATCATCCCCTTCGTCTTCCAAAGCAGAATAAAACGAACTCGATGCAGTAATTGTTGAACTAGGCGTCTCCGACCTCCTCACAGCCCCTAAACTAGTAGTCGATAACCGCAATGCTGTGTTTGCCGTAGAAGGATTAAGTCTCCGTGTGTTCTTAGAAACAACCAACTTGTCATTCTCATCTATAATCTCGCTGAATGGTATCGTACCCAGACGCTTGATGCCCTTTGTTGGTGTTACTGGTGTCAATCGAGGACCGAATGTACCCTTCCTATCCACTGGCGAAGCTTCAAAAGTCCGAAACGGCGTTCCTGATATTGGTGTTGTAGGTCGGTCCATAATGTCTTCTGTTCTCATTCCCGCCCAGTATCCGTCTGCGGTCCTATTGAACCGTTTATTTTATGTAGTATCTCAGTCGTACTTAAAGGAAAGAATATTCCGAACTCTTCCAAGGGCAAGGGAAGTAATTAAGGAAGCAGAAGATGTCGTGCGTGCGCTGACCAACTGTATGTGCTAGGCCAGTAGCTTTGACAATGGGGGCTGTCTCTGTCTGCAGTGGTTGGGTATATGGTTTGATCGTCAAAGCATCAGGAGCGCAGGCCCCAATGACTTGCGATTGAGAAAGATTTTCGCCGTTTGATCGCCCCACAATGCTGTCAAACCAACGGGAGCTTGCAGTGGACGGTAAGCCCATGAAGTAAGGCAATTAAGCCGTGAAGTCCGTCAATTGTGCGAGATGCACTGTGTCGCGAACCAACTGTTTACCTCCCATGTTAGCAAGCTCCAGTAACGTCTCTTTCCGCCAATGACCGCCGCCTCTTTTTCCGCGCTCATTCCCCTCTAGATCTGCTCTGTGCTCTTCAACGCACGTGCATTTGAATCAGGTTTAGTTCAGGAACTTACGGCAGTGTTTCCAAATGAGCGTAAAGCCCTCACTCCTTCTCTTTCAAGAAGGAGACCGGCTTTCCCTGGCCCGCTATACGATTTCGTTGTAGTGAAACGGAGGGACCTTGGTTCAGCGGCCGGAGGGGGCTTAAGGTTAAGTGAGACAATTCACCCGGCCCGCTTCGTTACTCCTTCTGAAAGCCGATTTGATATTATGGAAAATTCCACCTAATAGTCACCGCAGTTGTATCCTTGCTATTTCCTATGGATGCGAGATTGCAACAAAATTCACAAGAAAAGTGCAAATATTCAAGGGTATCAACTGCACAGTGCCTCCTCAATATAGAACCGAAGAAATCTACCCGTAACTGTTTGATATTTTCGTTTGCTTTTTCTTGGCCGCCTCCTTTGTAATGCCTTGACAAAAATATTGACTGTTATGGCTTCTGTAGGGTCCAGATTATCGAGCCAATGTCATGCTGAGCCACACTGCAGCAGCTGCGTTAGTTCTGCACATGCACTTGCGTCCTGCAGCCAAACCACCACATTCGACAAAATGAACAAGAGGGCTCAGATCCTTTTTTTCGTTTGGAGATCCTATGAGCTTCGCCGGAATTGCCTGAAAAGGAATATGCAACCGGGCCTCCACAGAAAAGAGGGGGGTTTGTTGAATTCCACTGAGCCGCAAGGCCAGTACGAAGGGGCGGGCTTGATGCGGTTCAATAGCGCCTCGTACAGTTCCTAGCAACGTCAGCTTGAATGTTGGGTTTCAGAGTCGATGAAAGGGCACTGGGGAGGCGATATAATCAAAAACAGACCGAGTTGGATGAAGGCGGCAGATATGTCGTAGGTAGCAGACGTTGGGATGAATGAGTGAGTTTGCGGGCGATCCCGTGCCGAGGAGAAAACCAACATATTGCAGTTTGAAAACGCTTCACAATATATATAATATCTGATCTCACTAGGTCAGGGAGTAGCAGTTGATCAATATGACACAGAGTGGACTGGGCGTATGGTCGTGATCGGTCGGGGTCGTGGGCTATCTGGTTAGGTCGTAGGATCCCGCGCTCATGATCTAGTCTAGTCACACACAGCCTAGTAGGCCCTTCCGCTGAGCTGCCTCACAACAAGCAACCCCGCCCATCGAGCACTCAAAATTAAACATGTCAAACAAAACTAGAGAAGTAGAAACGAAGTACTCCATAGTAGGGGCCCAATAACTCTCTGTGAATTAAAACTGTGGCTCGTGGCGTGGTCATCGCCCCAGCAGCCTCGTCATGTATATGCATCGGCATGCTTATCTGTATATATATATATATCTACCGGCGAGCCTGGTACCGTACCTACTTTTAAATTTTCTTGCGCCATACTTGCCTCTACCTCGCTATATTACCGATTAATATATAACGCATGTTGCTGTATCCTAATCTACACCACCCTTTGTTTCCCGATCTCCATCCCTTACTTTTCCGGTCTAACCAAGACGGCTCTGCCCCATTGCACCCTACACTCCGGCATTTATACAGTCTCGCACCAGGTACCTAATTTTCCTGGACCGGCCCCCGTCGGCGTATGTATTCATTCCTCACCTCAGGCTCGACTGCCCTTAAGCATGTATCTACTTCCACCCAAGCTGTTGTTTATCCCATGATATCAGTACTCACATCAAATGACTAGGGTGTTTTAACCTTCCTTCCGGATAGAAGCAAGGGCCCGGTAAGGCGATCACTCAAAATAAACATCTGACCTTGACCCCGGCTCGCCACAGTTACCCCGGCTCGCCACAGTTACCCCGGCTCGCCACAGTTACCCCGGCTCGCCACAGTTACCCCGGCTCGCCACAGTTATCGCCACATCTTTCAGCGATCCCATGATGCACATGAACACTAATCCTCATTCTATTATGTCCTTTCCTAGTATCCCCGAATGAACAGCCCCAAGCCATCCAGGGTAGGGGTTGCGCCTGAAAACTCCTTCAAGGGTTTTAGAGGCAAGGCTCACTGGCTCTGGCAAATCAAGGCCCTGGTGTCTGGGATATGCCGTTCATCCAGCATAAAAATATTCAAGGAAGCAGTGGAAAAAGTTTGCAGTCGATTCGTACGATTTAGATACAGAAGAAAGTCGAGATTGGCTTGGCGGAGACTCTGAAGGTGGTCTTGAGGTACCTGTATTCGATGTACTAGGCATCAATTTCCACTGGTGTGGACCTCTCTAGGTGACAGGTGATGTTACCTAGGTACTCACAAAACAAGGGTGACTTCACATGGGCATGATGATGACTTTAAGCATTGCAATTCAACATGACTCACCATCGTCTCAGTTGGAGTACCTCTCACGAGATCTGTTCCCATGTCGATAAAAAGATCTCTGAGTAAGGTTATATTAGCAAATGAAACAACTGCCATCGAGAGGTCAGGTAGGTACCTAAATACTGTACAAATACATCACATTCCAACCACACCCCCTCTTGTACTTAACATACTAGTAATATTAATATCGCTTTCTTGTCACCAGTACGCATGTGAAAACATACCCCTATATTTATCAGGCGACCCGTATATGCGGGGGGATTCCAGGGCATGTCACTGTTGCAGGAGATGAGATCGGGCGATTGCCGAAGGAATGTGAACTTATTTCGGTAAAATATAATGCGGGTGTAGTCAACTTCGGCACTTTCTTAGTTGAACTGCCAAGGCAACTGCTTTATCGGTTAACCCAGCCAACCCATCGCGTTGACGTCTTAAGTTTCAGTTTGAGGGTTCCCTTTAGTCTGGTTCTTCCGAGGGGCTTGTGCCAACCAGACTAGGTCCCTTTATGGCTGGTTCCCTTCACCCGTCAATTCGCCCAAATTTCCGATACCACCAGCACTATGAATCACCACCCCCACGCACGTTCAACTGTGCTGTGCGATACCTAACGAGGGATATGATGTTCCCCGTGTATTGTAGAACTGGTCAACGCATCTGTCATCTCAAGAAGGCAAATGGGATAAAATACCAGGCCTTGACTCCTTGAAAGGAAAAGAACTTAGAACATATACGATGGGAGGCCCCGATAGAACCCTTGATTTTAGCCTCTCTGATAATCACGTCAAAACACACGTCTACGGACTAAATCACACCCGCATTTTCATTGAGCCTGAGTGGTATTACCTAATTATGTTGCCGAGTGAGTTTCCAGTCTCCACCCCTCCCATGCAACGACTATCTGGAGAGGTGATGCTAAGAAGTGCATTAGGAAAACTTAACTCACCTGCCAGTCTATGTGTATCTGCTCTCTTGTGGGAGCAAGTGCATCGGCCGGTGATGCATTCCCCTGCCTAGACAGCTAGCCTGTTCGTACCAAGGTCCATCAGTATAAATACCATTCGGGAGACCTACAGACTGGCACTATCTAATCACCTGCTTCCTGTTAAGCTAAGAGAGACAAGGCTGCTTCACAAGATGACCCTCCAAGTTTGGCCTTTCCTTTGGCGGAGCCATGTGTATATTACAAGCAACTCTGCGCGCTAAATAGTGCTACAACTAGTGGATGTAAACTAATAGGAGACCTAGCTCGAATAGTTCTAATGTCCATGGGTTGTTGAGATGCAATTCGGAGTACCGTATGGTATATTAGCAATAATGCATACATATTTCCCAAATAATATGTAGCTTACAGACTGCATTCAATTTTCAACTCTAAACTTCATAGTGTAGAACGTTCTGATGCGGTGCTTGTATATGTACGGAAATTGGTTGCTGTAACTATGTTCCACTAAATCAATGCAGGTACCAGGCGAATCTGGCAAGCTACCACTGTCAAATTCCTTCCATAAGAGCTATGTATATATATACCGAAGCAATTTTTGGTACAAGTACTGGGTTCCCAAATATGGCAGTGTGGTAGAAGGAATGTAAGAAAGGATATAAGCGGGGAAGTCATACTATCCGTAACATCGAAATTTGGAACATAAGGAAAATGATCCGTAATAATGTGCAATTTGGGCGGGGGCAGTTAGCATGCAGCAAATAACCTCTCCACGGATATCGGAATCTAGCTTCAAGACGTGAAACAGACTTGTGTGTAGAGCTATGACGAAAGAAGGGCCGGCCTTTCCACTCATCAGACAGTTTTCTTGTCCTCATCAGAGACCTCCTCACCCCGGACCCATCTCATCTCGACATCTAAGTAGCCACTGCCAAGTAGCCTACGGGCTAAACCCATGCCTAAACATGCCTGTATGCCACATAGTCAATATTCAATATCCCCATGACAGCTCTGGGCTTGACACTCACAGTAGTCCAGAATCCGCCCCGCCTTTGCTCTGAATCCTTTCTTCGAAATACTACATCATCATCCTCCCTCTCCGCTAATCCTTCAACTACCCTCTTTACAACATCAGGGGTATCTCCTCCATAATTATTTCTAGGAGGGGAAACAATCCCGTCAGCATTTCTCAGCTTGTCCACCAAATGCAGAGCGGTCTCCGATAAGATAATGCTGGTCCAGCCATATCCAATATCTTTCCTGCCCTCCATTTGCAGTACTGCTCGTTCATTCTTCGGCTTGTGGTCAAGTGCTTCCCCTATAAACCGCCACCTGAACCCACCCCTTTCCTGTAGCTCCGGGGAAGGCCCATAACCAGGTCCAAATAGTTTGTCGATGAAAAATTTAAACATCCCCCGTACAGGTGAGAGAGATAAACAATATGGGAAGAAACCTCCCATTATATAAGCTGCAAGCATGCCAAAAAGCCCCCCAAGTGGCCCTGCTGGCAACAACAGCCATTCTCGATACCTGAAGCACAGCCCGTAGCTATCGTGTGTCCTTTTTCCGTGCTCATCTACTGGTGACCGGAGACCATAGCTGCGCATCACTACTGGCCGGTTGATAGCCTCAAAGGGCGTCGAGGTAATCAGATACCCGCCCCTTCGCCTCGGACCATCACGTCCCGTATGTCTCAATGGGGCATGATATACCAAGCTAGGATTTGCCCGTCTGAAGTTTACCCCTGTCGGCTGTTCAGGGAGAGTTTCTGGAGATTCACCGTCTTGTGGATATAGAAAGTAGGGATTACCGATATAGCCATTTGGTTTAAGTATCTTCTCCGATGGGTATGTGTAGTAAGGAGCCAAAAAAGACGACAGGGTTCCAAAAGAAGCCGCTCCCCTACAATTGCATCAGTATCACGAATCATAATTATCATTGGGGTTTCATACACAGCTTCTTCTACAACAGCATCAACCCTTCCCAATGCACCCCCGGTGAATCGGGAGAGAAGGTAAACGCCCATATCAGAGGGGACACAGTCATATCCACAACAGGGGACAATCTGGACAAACGAGTTAACATTCAACTCGATGAATAAATGCATCGTATATTAGTGTACTGACAACTGCTTTCGTCTTTTCTGCAAGCGCTTGGTATTTCTCCTCCATCTCCTTAGCCCTGTTCTCGATATTAGCTTTTCACTAACCTAATTGGGCATTATACTATTTTTGGAACTTACCAAGGTACTTCACCATTCAGATCAACCCACGCCGTCCCTGCGTCCACACATGGCTTGAGGACCTTTTCCCCCCAATAACTGTATGGCCCGACGACATCTATGACCACTCTGGTGTCATCAAGAACCGACCTTATTTTGGACTCTGGATCATTCAACACATCAAGGACTAGGATGTCTGGCTTGTTTATGTTAGGAACTGCCGGTAGTTTGTCGATTAGCTTGTTTAGCTTTTCCTCCGATCGGCCAGAAACAGCCCACTTAATATTGGGGGCATTTGTTGATAAATGTTTGGTAATAAGTCCACCGGTGACACTGAAAGGACCCATAAGTGGTTGGTTAGCAAATGTGTACATTGGGGTTTGTTTACGGTAGATTAAAGGACGAATGAATCCACATGTAGGGCCGGCAGTGATAACAAGCGCAAAAGGGTTCCACATGAAAACGACATTTCACGCAGATAAAATGAAAATCATCGAACCTACCCAGTTGCTCCAACGACAAGTATATCGTACTTCCTTTGCGCCATAGGCTTGACCTCAGGCTCGGGTGACCCTCTCGACGGCTCCATGGCTTCGATCGTTTCGTTTGAGCCAATCGATCGCTCCTTGTGGTTCTGCAGCTGGCTATGTTGGGCTTGCACTGCAGATATTCGAATTTATAAATTTGTAGAATCAGGGAGGTTCTGCTGCTGCACGTCTCTTTAGGAGATGTGGACGCATTCATGACGACAGTTGTTAGCCAAGACATGTCTCTTTAAGCCTCCTTCATTGTTCCCGCCGCAAACGCCCGCGCGAAGATTGGCGCGAATGTTAATTCCGGCTGCTTGGTCTCTAGGTTGGTGAATCTTAGTGACTTACGGAGACTATAAAACTTATTCCATTATAGAGCAATTCTTGCCTTGTCTGGCAAAGGAAACGCGCATCTTATTCCCCGTTGTTAATGTGAAGCTCCGGGTCATCATCCTCTTCCGGCGGCGTTGTGCCAAACCCTATCCCCCTCTCTTTCCAGAACCCCTTGCCATAGCTGACACACAGCTCCTCTCCTTTTTTTATCTTCTCCTTCCCTACTACAATACACAACCTCCGCTCCCCAGTTCCCTCCACAGCCCTCTCTGAGAACAACACATTCGGCCCAGGTTTCCCCCCCTTTCCCGCCCCACTGATCCTCTTCATCCGCTCTGGAATTCCACGATAATCATTGATAAATCTAGCCTCATTCCCCATTCTTCTTGCATCAATCCCGACCCCGCCCTGCAGCTCCCTATCGAGACTCAGGTCGTAATCACTCTCTGGATCCGTCTCGGCTGCGGGATGGACGTATCCAAGGTAATCCAATACCCACTGCCCTGGCTGTAGATTTTGGTTCGCGAACAACCCACACTGCGTGAATGCGGGGTGTTCCATGTCAGTTATCTTCTTGATCTTCACGTTCGGACAGGGGCCTGATGGATGGTTGGTGTCATTGTGCCCCTTGATTGTGGGCTTTGGGTGCAGGTGATGTAAGGTGGTGCTATCAAGCAAGCGGGAGTAGAACGGTTGCCTGAGGTAGGTTATCTCAGGGGTCCAATTTGCAGGGAGCTTTGATGAGGGGGAGGAGGGACCTGTTTTGCCGGCATTCAGGTGCCGACCTGACGGTTTGGAGGAGCTCGACGCCCTGGGGGGCATTTTCTAGTTTCCTGTGGATCTGCCTGTAGGGCATGAACCTGTTGGTGCTGGCGGAAAGCGCAAAGTATCAGAATATCGAAATTAACGCAAGCAGGCTGCTGGTACCGGGTTGTTCCTGGTGCATCGGATTTTAATGAGAGATCAGTGCATTTTGCTAGATAACCTTGTATCACCCAGCAAGTATGTGATCATGTCATATATATAAAACAACCGCAACCGCAACAATGAACATGAGAAAAAAACAACCCCGCAGCACGTGGGGGGAAAGCTTATCTGAGGCCTTATCGATAAGATCAACCCTGCCAAGAAGGGCAACGACATCCGTCAATGGCTATTCGCGAGCAAAAACCGAGAGGACTGCAGCCGGAAGTAGAAGAACCGCATCAGCGTTGGCCAATGCGGCGTTTTCAAAATCTACCCCCCCGTACTCTACCTCCCATAGTCTCCACCCCACGT
>Ga0307511_10001974_pt1 | contig 21535 bp, 25 predicted proteins | sample 13_EM_MG_FD_200266 | JGI IMG/M metagenome (GOLD analysis project Ga0307511, IMG submission 200266) | Populus trichocarpa ectomycorrhiza microbial communities from riparian zone in the Pacific Northwest, United States - 13_EM | ecosystem: Host-associated > Plants > Roots > Unclassified | place...
TCACCTTGAGGCGAATTAGGTTACGACCGTTGCCCATGTTTTCAGTGTCCAGGTGAACCCCACAAACAACATATTCGAAATTGGAGATGGAACCGGGCGGATTGAAGCACGACATTGGGTGGACGCGTCGGCTGAAACCGATGACGGAAAGACTAACGGTGTTGCGTGAGTTTGCCCCCGCGGCTTTCCCGAACCACAAGCCTAACTTGAGGCCCAGCGAACATATGTATGCGAGGGTAACTGGAACGCTCAAACAGTTCGGGATGAAGAGATACCTCAATGTCGCACACATCCAACCAGCAACCGACCCTCACGAGTTGCTTTACCACTCATTTGAGGCCATATATGTCACATTGGCGTTCTCCCGTGGGGCGGTGAGCTTGCTTCTTGAACCCATTCCCGACCGCGACTGAAGTGCTGCCCAGCCTGGTGGCAGTGGTGGTGATGGTGAGCCCATGCAGGGGGTAACGCCCAGTGGCAGTCAATCCGCATACTCCCATCACAATCAGGGATCCGGCGACCAGCTCTCTCATATGAACGAGATTGAACGCAAGATAATGCAGTTCTTACAATCGAAGCACGCGAGCGAAGGCACCCACGTTGCGGCCATTGGAAGGGCGATCAAAGCGGACCCTCCTATAGTCAGGTCTGCGTTCTCTCTTCTTTCGCACGTTGAATATCTGAACTGACGCGCCCGTCCGCCCAGCGACGCGCTCGACAAGCTGGTGGAGGGTGGGGACGTGTTCATAACCTCTGACAATCACTACGCTGCTATCTAGACAAAAGAGTTATCTTAGCCTCGCCTGTAATATCTTAGGTTTATTTTGTTTGTTTTCTTACTTCCTTTGTTCTCCCATTACCTCCCTGGGATGATACGGTTGTCATCAGGCGCCACTCATCAAGTTGATCATGGACGACTTTGACGACTTTGACGACACTGATGCCCCAGCCGACCCTACGTGAGCTCAAGTCCCTCGCCTAGCCGATGTGTTTCTGACGGCTGCTGCAGGAAGCGATATGCTGCTCGGCCAGTGACGATTCGACAGTTAGCTCAAGCCGAGATCAGAGAGGAGCTAACGAGGAACGGAACCAGACTCCGATATAGCTTAGGCGGCGATGAGTTCTTTGTTGTAGATCTCGTTCCCACCTGGGCCGTTTTCCGACGGAACTAACCTCCATCTCACAGGCCACATTCGTCGGACACATAATCACCATTGATGCGTCTGGGGAAAAAACTCGGACTGTCCGTATGGTGGACGGAACCGGCAAGATAACGGGAATGACCAAGGAAGATCAAGAGGCAGGAAAGCCACCAATCTTGAGGTGACTGCTCCCCATATACCTGGGGTCCAACGGGATTGGCCCTGATGTGCTGCAGGGAAAACGCTTATGCACGAGTATTTGGTGTGCCACGCAAGTTCAATGAAGCGGTGATGTTAGATATCTACTCCATCCGAATGGTCGAGGATCCACACGAGGTGCTCTTTCATCTAATGGAGGCCATGGTTGTCACCCTGCATCGCTCTCGGGGTAAACCGCCGGTACGTACTCTCAATTCTTTGTCGCCCACCTCACTCGTCTCAATGTTCGGGCGCGCCACAGCCAAGACTTTACGACTCAGAATTCGCAAAGATTGTGTCCCCTCCACTCCTTCCGCTGACCGCCGACCCAGATACAAGCATATCTATGCAATCGTTAGATCTCAACTCTCCGCCGTTGCGAAGTCATCCGTTGCCCACTGCATCCACTCCACAGGTCTATGATGACCCACCAGGCCCTTTGGGTTCGACGGGAGGAATCGAAGGAACCGAAGCTCACAATACGAGTGGCGATGACGATGGATCAACGGAATATTATACCGACCAACCGCCGGATTCCCCCCGCGAACTTTCTCCATCTCCGGCTCCAGCGGACCCTTTTGCAACGAATCACTCCTATGAGGGGCATTCGGATCACGGAGAGGACTCCTCCTCGCAGTCGTCGCAATCTACAGTAAGGCCGATGACCCGACCCGACAACGAAGGTGAGAGCAGGCGGACTCCAAAAGGGAAGGCTAAGCAGCGGAGAATGGACGATGCTGTTCCTGAGTCCCCCAAAATGGGTTCGGATGAAGAGTTGGAAGATCTTCGTTCGGAATTCTCCCAAACCTTGCCCTATACCCCGCCACGGAAGTTGAAGCGAGATCCGTATACGGGATGGAGTCCTGCAAAGCGGAACATCATGGTTTTCATTCGGTCGAAAACGCCAGGAGAAGAGGTGAACGTCAAAAGGGCGTTGGGTGAGGGAGCGTCCAAGTTGGAAATAAGGTAAGATCTCCGTAACGTCACAGGGTCAGGCACGTTCTAACAAGTGTGTCCATGTCAGGAATGCCATAAGAGAGTTAGTGAAGGAGGGGGAGATTGAGACTCTTGACGGGATCAACTATAGGCTCGCGGATAAGGGGCCAAAATACCCAAGGTTCTAAGGGATCTTAGTGATGTTCCCAAGCGTCCTGGAGGTGTTTGTGTATACGTATACTCTGAATGCTCATCATTCGTTTCATGAACGCGCACGATTCGCTTTGAGACGTGCGGATCCCCACGCCAGGTCAGGGGGAAGAGTAGAATCTGCATAAATCCGATCGATTCGGACTTTCCACACTGCCTCGACAAACAACCCAATCCTCTGCTGGTAGTTCTTTATATGCGACATCTTGAGTATCGCACAGGTTACCACTTGAAGCTTCAGGTTTCAATCACTGCGAAACGTGGGCGTGATCTAGGTTCACTGGATTTACCGGTGCGGGCGCTTCGATAGAATGTGTCAGTTGTAAATCAAAAGGTGGAGGCTGTGATACCAGTCAAGAGTGGGGTCCTGTATCTGTATCAGGGCACTTCCCTCCCTCCGACTTGACCGCTCCGCCTATGCCAAAGTTGGGTTGGGAAACACTTTTAGCTGGCAACTCTTCCTTTCTTCACGACTTCCACCACGAATCATGTCTCTGCGGCGGTTCAATCCTTGTTTTGGGTTTTCGAGGAGAATAGGCGCAATCTCAGTGTCTTGCTTCCTATTTGTCTTGGCGCTCGCGTTAACGGTACTGTGTTTCTCCCAGCTGCGTGGTGAGTGTCTGATCCTGTGGTGCATTCTCTCTCCTCCTGATCGAGTGGGTCGTCGGGCAGCCGAGTCTAAATTACCAAACGGCATCCAAGGGGCATTCGCAATTGCTGGCATTCTACAAGTGGTTCTCGTAGCTTCGACTCCCACAATGTAAGTTTATCTCTCTACTCAACGAATGAGTATCTGGGATTCACACGTGTTTACAAGCATCTTTGCCTCATGGAAGGAGCACACTCGTCTGCTGTGTTTCAGCGCATACCTAACCCCCATCCTCCTCATCCTCAACTCAATCGTGCTCGTATGCCTCTTGGTGGTGGTAGCACCCATCGAATCGTGTAGGAATGGTCTGCCGCCACAGTGTTTGAAACTTGTGGCCCCGAAACCCGCGTTGAGTGTCCTTTCCGTCCTTATCTTCGCCACCCAACTGTGTGAGTCCGACATCCGCCCGAAACAAGTACGCCGTGCTGACCACGACGACCTGATCGCAGACCTATCCCTTGTTGTCTTCAGCTATTACCTCCACTCAGAAGATAACACACGGCGGCCGTACGCTACCCCACGGAAGGTCTCTGCGGCTCCTTCCCACGGATCTGACCACAAACGTCTATTATCGAACTCGGAACCATACCACAACGCAGACATGGACGCGGTTGAATTTGGGACCATCACTCACTCCAATCTGGTATCTGAACCGGAAGCCGGGTATGGTGGGGGGATGAGAACGTACGAAGAGGCGGAGGGAAATGAGAAGGACCGATTGCGTCGAGAGATGGAAAACGAAGGAAGCCGATCCGGGTCGTTCCCGATTCCTTCGATGCCTGAGACAGGGATACTTACCCCGCTGGGGCGGGAATGGCGAGACGGGGACCTTCCTCCTTACACTTCATGATGGGCCATGACCTCAGTGTATTTATAGAAGGATTCCCCCACGTCTGGTGCGACGGGTGACTGGTGACAGTCCGGGAGACTAGGAATGTGTGTATATCAATTCGATTTCGAACAGCGTTCTATTGGCCGAAGCTTAGCGTAGGTCGACGAGGTTGAAAGTTCAAGCGTAGAGACGAGGCTAGCGTCTGGGGGCCTTGGTGTGAGAATACGGGGTTATGCACAGTCCTTCCATGATTCCGCTGTTTGGAAGATGGGTCGTTTCTTAGGGAAGATACCGTGCCGCTGTGCTTCTATGTGGACGGTTTGGAGACACCCACGACCCGACGAAACGGATAGGGCCTAGGGTCCTGACAATTCCTTTGAAAGCCTCCAGATGTTTGCGCGGCCTTACGGATACTGGACAGTACAGGGCGCTCACTCATGTGATTATCTCTACACATCTTTTCGTTATCACTCACACCGGCCATCTTCCCCTTTGTTAAACTCAAAACCCAGACTCCGGGGGCCAGACCCCCCCTCAGTTGAGTTCGCATCCAGAACGGAACTATGAGCGGTGTGGATTCTCATAAGTGAACCAGAAGCATTTCTTTTCGGGTTCTGATTTCGACACCGACTGATTGACCTGCCAGGGAACTATTAAAGATGGACATAGACATCAAGCCACAAAGGCCTTAGTGGGTCTCGGGCTTCCCGTAGGGTCCCCGCAGACCTCGACTGGGATCAGTGGCTTTCAAGTTGGTGGTTTTCTATGGCTTCATTGACTTTGAAAGCCACCAAAAGACAATCGCTAAGAGGGTGGACGCACTTTCGACCTCCGACCACGCCGGCGGATGATCCCCGTTAAGGCGAGGCTACTGACAGCGAAGGACAGGTTGAATGGGGGTACAACAATGAGGGTGGCAGTTGTGTTTTTGCATTGCCACCAGGAATTCTATGCGGCGGGTATCCATCCTTCCAGAATTCAGACCGTCTATCAGCGTCATGCCTAGACGCCACTAGCTCATGACGAGGGTGGCGGCGAGCTCCAAGGGGATTTTTCTTTTCAAGCGAGATAGATCGCGGCCTGGAGCGGGCCCCGCTCGCGCAAACAGCTCAGTGCTGTAATGCCGACTCTCCGGAGTGTCCGCTTCCGCGGCAGAGAGGGACACGCCAAATCCACGTTCAATTTAGGGATTTTCAAACCCATAGATGACAGATCACGAAACGGTGTCCAGAGGGAGGTCCCTGAAAAGTCATCCGGAAGCAGATGGTGCTGACGGCGACATGGCCCTTCGGGGAGACATTTTACGTTTGTTACCGGGTCGGTCTCCGCCGTGCTTCCCCGGAGCTTGTGTTGTAATCACTGGAGTGGGGGGGAGGAGCATCACCTTCATCTGATCACCCACAGAACGCGCAAGTACGTTGTCTCCATAACGAAACAACCGTGGAATGAACGCAGTCCGACCGACTATCGGTACCTGGCAGGGACGCGGGGGAAGGCCGGCGTCGGCTGGGACAACCGATTCCAAAAATGGATATTCTTTAAAAGAACACGATTGGCCGCGCTTAGCGGAAAGGTGACTTGGAAGCACAGCACCGACAACCGTGAGCTTGGGTTTGTTGTCCCCCCACCAGTGGCTATTGTGAAATCCGAAACACTCTCGGGCGCCCCCCTCCCTCCATGTGATGCGGCTGTTCCGCCCCACGGCATTATTCAATCTTTCGCAACCGTCACACTTTCATGTGGTCCCTGATGGGCCTGCTTATAAAACCGGACGCCCCGACTTGTTGTGAAATCCGGATTTCGCCCCCCTCCCCTCCCAACATCTCCGCAGTGTGCCAGGCTATCCTTTGACCAACCCCGCTCCGTTGGTCTACTCCCCCTGGGATATCGTCATGACTCATGAGGCTGTTGACACCTACGGCCCTTCGTCTTACCCTTATGTCCTGGGTTCTCTGTCGAGCTCTCGTCCCGCTTCTACGGATTCAAAGGCTACGACACCCAGTGCCTGCTTTTTCGAGGTGCCTAACGCCAACCAGAACGATGATTTAATGGTCTGCATCCCTTCCCTTCATTGTGGTCCCCGATGGGGGGCGCGGCGAGCTTGTGCTGATCTTTACGTCATGGTGTTTCAGCAAACTGTATGCTACGTTTACGAAGAGACGAAATGCGAACCAATCCATTATTTGGTAGGGACGAACTAGGGTGACAATAAACAGCTTGTCTTATCTAGTCTTGTTCTAGTTCGACGTCGTCACTCCCCCACCCAGTCGTGTTGGAACCCCTGTGCCCGAGCGTACCGCAACTCCCTTTCTTGATGAACGGGGTCCTAAAACTCAGTTGGTGCTTCTGAACCGGAAATCTTCTCTCCCATCTGTAAGTTCGTCGGCCTTCACCTTGAGGGTATTCTAAATCAACCTGTGCAGGTGAAATCGCGCCCACCACCATGGTTACGGAAATTGAGACGTGCAACGGTCGTGGCCTTTTCAAAGCAGAAGGCAGAACCAGATCACACCCGGTCGAGAAGCATGAGCTGAGCTTCTTTTTCTTTCACCTTTCGCTTGTCAAATTGCTTTCGTTTCCTAGCTATACATAACACAACCATGCGCACTCTTCGTAGCTGTACTATCCGTATCTTATTCATGCGCCCTTTCTTTCCCACCAATCTTGCATCTTGTTCGTAGCAGGTCTCCCTAGTTGACGACGCGTTCTGGTCGTGTTCACTCTGATGTAAGAACAGAAGTTTGGTAATCCGCAATTCACTGCGCACTCCGCGTTTCCCTTTCCCTGTGAATGGGCTGAGAAGGCCATCAGTGTCATTGAACAGACGCATTCGGGCGTACAGTGGTGATAGCATTTCTCCCCGTGGATGTAGGATCACCCGTTCATTAATGCTCCTTGCATTATGCTCTATGTATTATGCTCTATGCATTATGTTCTATGCATTAAGAATGTTCAGCCGCCTTGAGCGACGGGCGGCCATGCTGTGAGGCGGGGGTCGATGGGAAGCCCTGTCCACGATGGAATGAGAATTCATACCCTCAGCGTCAGCAACGGAGAAATAACGGGAGTGAGTGGGGCGGTGTCATTGCTCGTGCCATTTACGGTTACGGGTTCAGTCTCGGCACGGGAACTATCGGGTTCACCGTTGACGATGACCCGGAGCGGGCAGGAGTGCCAAGTCACCTCTCGGCAAACTGCACGTTCCCGACGTAAGGCGGCGGCGACTCGGAGGATGAGCAACATTCCCGCCATTCGCCCGACCTTCTCGTTAGGGCTGATCGATGATCCCGTTGTCGGAGGAGGCTAGAGGCTAGAGCCCACCGGGCGTTTCGGGGGGGACCCAAGACCGAGAGTATCATCTCACCTTGCGAGAATTAGATGAGATGCTCGAGGCGCTTTGAAATCTTCTCAGTGCCCACGGGCAAGAATCGAACCGGAGCGAACAGACAAGGATCTCGTTCGGGACCCCGTTAATCGACATGAGATCCCCGCGCTCGAAGCGCACTCTGCTGATGATCGCCATTGTTGTCGAGTTCGGTTTATTGCCCGAATAGACGTAGACTCTTTCCCGTAACGAGGGGACTAGCGTGATGTTAATCTTCTCTCAGCCTGTCTTCCTTGCGATTACGGCTTACGTAGACGATGTCCTGAACTCCCAAATCCGAATAAGCAGAGTTTGGCTCACTCTCACTGGGAGGATGACCAGCACCAAGGTACCGTTCGGCTCTGTGGAATCGAGCTGAAGAACTAGTCTGCGTTCGATCAAAGATCTACCGCCTGACCCAGTCAGCGATCGGGTCCTGACTTACACTTGCGAACGGTCCGTCATGTCACGGAGCCCAAATATTCCGGCGATAATCGCTTTGCCCAGTGACACCGTAAGAATGATCAGTCAGCCGTACCATCCCAAAGCCAACATTCTTCTTTGTATTCCAGACGGCGACGGACGCCCTCCTCCGTGACGTACTGGACGTACTCAAAGTATACATTCTCCGTTGAACCCTGCGGAATCTCCTTTCGATTTTGAACATCCCCAGGATCACAAAGCGTACCAACTTGCCGCTCTCGAACAGCAGGACCAGATCTATTACTCCCTGAACGAGCTCAACCGGTCACTTCTCATCGATCGAGAGAGAAGACACTCGGAAGTCCAGGAATTGTCCTTGGAGGTCGAAGGCCTGCGAGAAGATCTCAATAGGTTCTTCGTCGACCCTAGGTCAGCCCGTGGCACTCAACGCAGTGAGCTTCTCACCGCCCCCCTTTGTCTCTGTTCGGAATGTGCTCTTCTCATCGTAGATCTCCCGACTGGTATTCAAAGCAATGACAGGGACGGGAAGGCGCCCTTCCCTTAGACATAGAAGGGTACAAACCCCTCGACCGAGGCGACAATCACCCAGTCTGGACGAATCGGACGATGACCTTGACGCTGAACCCGACCCAAATCTTTACCGGTACTCAGCACCTGCCGTTCCAGTTCGGAGGAGCTACACCCCGGCTCCTACACATCCTGGAATACCGAGCGTCACCACCGGGTCAACGATAGGAACATCACGACGCCCAACCCCTTCCGACCATCTCCGCCCTGAATCCCAACAACAGTCAAGCCAAGGATCTTCTCAACTAACCTACGTCTCAGAGGACCCAGTCATACCTCCCCCTCCTCCCGGATTCGTCCCATACCCCGTCCAAGACCCACTATATCACCAGAACAATTTACCAACTCCTCGTGTACCCTTCCAACAGTCACCGCTTCATCTTGCGCCGGTACCGCCTCCGCCACAGATGGAATTCCACAGGCACCGAGCGTCCAACAGCAGCCAGTCGGATTGATTACGGTATGTTGAATCCGTAAAATTTACTGCCTTCTGCGTGTGGATTTCAATGATTTTTCCGTCTGCGGTCCGCCGCTTGAACGCCGAACGCTCGAATGTGAAGGGTCATCGGGCGTTGAGTGGTGTGGTGTAGGGTACGGTAAGACTACATCCCAAAAAGTAACAAAACAGGTGATACTACCATTATAGTTAAACGTCAAGGGTCCACGTGTGTAAGAGTAGGGGTTGCCTAGTGGTTTACCAACAGTTTTTTCAGTTTTGTGTTCGCCCTCTCCAAGGATTCGACCTTCGCTGAGGCTTCACCCATAGTCTTCAAAAGGTACCTCGTCCGCAGGCTGACAGCTCTGTCCGTACCAAAGACCGAGGACCTCGTATGCTCCCCAATTTCCGTAAGCCGAACCAACTCCTCTTCGCATGCCTTGATTATCGATTCCGATACGGTGATGAGCTGTTTGTTGTAATCGATATCCTGCATGGCGCTGAACACCGTGTCTGGGCAAACAAAGGAACCTATCAGCCTTTCCCATGCTCCCGGTGAAACAAAAGGGCAACACAATCGGACCTCCGACGACCCTCTCAAACACGGATTTGTATACCGGTTTTCCGGGTCGAATCGTCGACGAGCGACCGTTGTGAGTTGTGATGGTGATCAATTCAGCGTGCTCCATGTTCCTTAGCGCCATTTCGTCCCCTTTGAATGGAAAGTTCACCAGCGTGTCGTGGTACGGAATCTGTACAGGGCATGTGGGAAGGTTGAAAGAATTGGTGGATAATCGCATACCTCTCCTTCCTTTGCTAACTGTTTCATGAGTCCCCAAGCCTGAGCACGAGTCCACGGAAGGTCCTTGGCATCCTCAGCATCGTCACCGAAAGCGTTCTTCCTGAGTTCCCCGACACCACGAGTGATGATGTCCTCTACAGCATCTTCGATACTTGAACCGTTACGAACCTTGTAGATCAACTAACAGATGTGCGTGTTCAGACAATTGACAAACACACAAAGGTCCGGAAGACGTACGCTGTCAAGGTCACTCGCTCGTCCACCGAGACGTTCGACGCTGGCGGTTGTCTTAGATGTGAGTTGGACGTCTAACTTCGCCTCCTTGAGTTTCTGCTGCACAAAAGCAAGCGCGGTCTCCGCGTCGGCATCAGAGAGGGCAATTGTGTTGAGAGGGCTCGAGTGATTGGCTACAGAGGTGTGTGTGTGTGTGAGCCACCTGCAAACGGCCGATAAGGTAACCACTGGACCTTTTGCAAGCCGTTTGGCGTTTTCCCGGTTGTCGCTCAACACGACAACATGTGCGATCTAGATACGGGGGTGTCAGACTTGCAGAAAGCAAAACCTTTTGCCTCCCACCCTGTTGTCAACCAAGCTAGTCGCCCATTGAGCCACAACGTCCAAGAGTTCCGTTTTCCCTCCGACCTTGTCCTCGAAACCTCTGATAACAACGACCGGCAATCCTTTGATGGCGTCAAGATCACCTTCGGGCTTGCTTTCGTGGTCAACCCCTGGGTCCAACGAGCCGGCGTCTTGGTTGGCTGGGTCTGCGTCGTCAGAGTCGAATCTCTCGTCCCCCACTCCGAGTTCGCTCATGATCCCGTTTCCAGCGACACAATCGAGCCTCCCGTCATGCCATTCTCCTCGTTGGATCTTCTTCAGTTTCTCTTGCTGCTGTCGCACACTCTCCCGCCTCCTCAGTTCATCTTGAATCTCTTTCTCGTGATATGTGTGGACATTGCCGAGACTTCTCCCGACAACATCCAGGATCTCCTTGAGTTGATCGGGTAACGATACGCTTAATCCAGCTGTTGGGTGTTTGGGATTAGCAACACATCAAATTTCGGCATACACGGGGTCAAACCTTTCTGCCCGATCAGGCCGACACTGGCAAGGTCAATCATGTTGCTCATGGAGTTGAAGAAAGTGAAAACAGGCCAATAACCCGTCTGTTGGGCGAGTGCTGCGACCATCTTCGAATCGGAGTCCTTGTGTTTTAATATGGGACCACAGTCGATGAGCAAGCTCCTCCTGGAAGAAAGTTGATGAAACAATTGGAGAGCAGGAGCTGAGGTACTTACTTTCCGAGTGACGTGAGGGCATCAGAGACCAAATTTGTCTTGCCGCTACCCTGTGGGCCGTGGATAAACGTGATAGTACAAGCTACAAGAAGGTTCAGTATAGTCACAGAACAGAGAACGTGTTGACTCACAAGGGTATTCGGACAGATACTTCTTGACCGTATCCTGGGCCGCCGTTCTATCTTCCCAAACCTCTGCGGCGTTGGAGAATTTCGAGGTCCCGTTGTTCCACGGAGCGAGTGAGGGGGTATTCTCTTTCAGCCACCTGAATAGACTGTACTCCCGGAAGTCGAACCAGTTAAGAACCTTCCCTTGCACCATCCAAACACGGATAGGATCGAAGATCTATCCCCGTGGTTTCAGCGTCCATAAACAGGGAGATGAAATCGCATGTCCTCACCGCATACGTCAAACTCCCCAACAAGAAGATTACAATCGGGAGCATAATCTTTGGGTGATTCACAATCCAGTCCCTAAACACGTGGGCCTGCATCATCTGTGCGTATCCGGTTTTAAGTTTGGTCGTCGACCCGTTTATGGTGAAGGGGTAGTTGTGCATGACATTTCTGGCGATTGTTGCCGACCGCATACTCCGAAAAGAAACGCTTGCAAACCTGGGGGTACCAGGAGGTCCACTTGTGGGTTGGGATAACTCGAGAATCCGACCGAAGGGCTGGATACGACATCAACCCCCGAATTAAACGCCAGCGCAGTGACGCACTCTAAAAAGGTTGTAAAGCTGTTCTTCCGGTATGTCCGGGCCATCGAATGAAACTTTGAGAATCGGGGTTGGGAATCGTTTCAGGTCCTGAACACGTTGTAGTTAGCGGGGGGTGTCGCGCGCAGCCGGAATATTTGCACCTCTCTCCACGGAACGCCCCTGACAGCCCAGACCTCGCTCCTACCAAGGTTCGACCACGATGGGATCCCACCCTGGTCAGCGAGACTTGTGCGTAATTGTTCTTCGATCGTTATCACAGCCGCGCCGTCGTCGCCCGAGTCCTGGTATCTATATCGTACGAAGAGACCGCCCTCTTTCAATTGAGGTTCCAGTGACACCAGGGTGAAATTCGGCACGTTCGCGGTCGAAAGCACCGAACGGATTGCCTCTGTCAGGTGGTCCTGTCGTAACATTCCAATCAAGAACCGGATGCTGCTCGGAATCAGTCGCACTGTTTCTGAAAGGTTCCAAGTACACTCACTCCCAAGTTCCGAGGCGAATTGGGAACACAGTGTCGATGTAGAGCCATCCCTCCTTCAACTTCGGCGGCGAGATTGGGTTCACCGTTGGGTTCACCGTGCCCGTGGCGGCAGCAGCGGGCGCTACCGGCCCTGAGGTATCGATGCGACGCACAAAGGGGTTGGCGATGGTGCGCCAATAATTCCGGGTTAGCAATGCGCTGGTGCGCACGACAGCCCTCATCGCGGTTCAGCTTGGGTGGAGAAGACGTCATAGGTCGGCTGCTTGACGGCGTTCGATCCTAACACGGACAAACAACCGCCTCGGTCATCTGACGGTATGATCGGTGTATGAGCATACGGATTCCGTTGGTCTTGTGCAGGAGATCGCGATGTCTTCCATTTCTCTCTTGCACTTCAACGATGTGTACAGGGTTCAGCCCCAGAAACTTTCCCCAAAGTCACCAGACACGATCGATGTCACCCAGTTCGCTCAGATGGTGAGCGATGTCCGAGAGTCCTGGAAGAACTCATCGAAAGCGGGTCTCGTGCTTTTCTCCGGAGACCTATTCTCTCCGTCTGTGGAGAGTTCTGTGACTAGGGGAACTCATATGGTATATCGCTGCCGATGTGGTATCGTCACGATGTGTTGACAATCCCTGTGGCACGATAGGTCCCCGTGATTAACGAGATCGCGCCAGACGTCGCCCTCACAGGTGAGCGCTGCGCGGTTTTTGAGCTCCTTCCGACTTATGACCTCCTGCTAGGAAACCATGATTTTGACTTTGGTTCGCCGACAACTGTCAGCATAAAACTCGATACCATCCTCTCAACGAAATACTATTGCAGGATATCCCCATTTAACGAAGCTCCTCCCAGCAACAAATTTCGTACGTACATCCATTTCATACGCCCCTCTAGAATCGTGGTATTAATTGTTTTTTCGCAGCCCTGGCTGCTTAGCAACATCATCGATAACACCACATCAAAGGTTCCAGAATACCTCAAAGAGTACGAGATATTCGAACGTGAAGGTATCCGCATCGGTGTCATCGGACTCGTAGAGAAGTAAGTTGTTCTTAGTGTGGAAGCCGTAAACCCTTCACACTGATTGTCACTCTAGGGGATGGATAACGACTGTTTCTTCATGGCCGCCCAACTTCGAATACAGAAGCATGGCTGAAATGGGTCGCAACCTCTCCGCTCGTCTGAGGGGAGAAGAGAAATGTGATATCGTCATTGCCCTAACACACTCAAGGTGATGGGCGCATATTGGGACGTGCATTCCATCTCACTTATTCCCTCTCTCCTAGGTTACCGAACGTAGGTCAAACGCGAGTGCAATGGTTGCATAATGAGCTCATAATCTCGCGAGGCCACTTAGGACATCATCCTGGCAAGGGAACTCCTCGCCCTCTCACCAGATCACATCCCATCGAGCAAAATTGCTTTCACTCACGGAGTTGACATCCTCCTCGGCGGTCACGATCACTTCTACTACGCCTCGAAAGGTGTAAAATCTTGGGAGGGCTACGATCTCAATCAAGAATGTCTAGGATCTGAGGGAGACAAAGGAGACGTCCTGATTGTCAAGAGCGGTACGGACTTCCGCGAATTGACCTCGATAGACCTGGAGTTGGAAGATGTCCCTGCGGCCACGGATGGCGCGGTACGGCGGAAGTTAATCAAGTCGATCAAAGGCACGCCGTTTGAAACCCCTCCTCGGAGAGTACTGATGTGTAATTTTAGGACGACGGATCGAGACGAAGCCAGGAATGCCACAATCTCAAACACTCAAGGAGACCCTCAAGTCTGTCCTTGACTCTGTCTCTGCTTCCCTCGGAGCGCCTGTAGCCAAGACGGATGTTGAAATTGATCTGAGGTCTCAAAACATCCGAACGCGAGAGGTCTGCATGAACTAACCCCGCCCCACTTCCCGTGGCTTATCATTCTCCCAACCAGATGGCATCAAGCAACTGGTTCGCTGACGTCATCCGACACGCCTACGACGACGCACTGTGTCTGCAAGGATGCGGAGGGGCAGATGCAGTGTTCATCTGTGCAGGAACCCTACGTGGAGACTCAGTCTACGGGCCAGGTTGTCCAGTTGTGATAGCGCGTTCTGGTAACTAACTGACAGCTGGATACAGGGAATATTACCTTGGGGAACATTATGGAAATCCTCCCCTTCGAAGACTCGCTGGTCGTACTAGAACTCGACGGCGAGACCATCTGGGCTGCACTGGAGGCGGGATTGGAGACTTGGCCAGCGCACGAGGGGTAACACCCCGTTACCGCTCGTTCCTTATCGTCAGCTGACTTGGATCTCTAGTCGATTCCCAGTCATCTCAGGCTTCCGCGTGGAATGGGATTCTCGTCGTCCGTCCGGGCAACGAGTCCTTAGCGTACACCTCGATCCAGATATCAATGAGAGTACCACTGACACACCAGCCCACACTTCTGGTGATGTCACACCCACCCAATCGGCGCCCCCAAACGTTAGTCACGACCCTACCGACGAGGTGAAACGGGAGAAGGGAGGGAGGACGTATAAGGTCGTCACGAGAGAGTACTTGGCCACTGGACACGACGGATTCGATGTGCTGAAGGAGGGCAAGTACCTGATCGACGATGAAGCCGGGCAGATGATGAGTACAATCGTGAGGAAGTACCTCCTCGGTGAGTCAGTCCTCGGTCAATCCTTCCGCTCGTGGCTGAAATTGGCCACCTTGCACAGGGTCGCGGTTCGTGAACCGAATGTCCCGCCTGGTGAAAGAGAACGCTCTCAACCGGACTTTCAAGCAAGCCGGCACAGAAATGATCGTCCAACGTGAGAGGAAACGGTCTCAGAGATTACAAGACCCAGGGAAGATGCACTGGAAGCTTGCCGCTTCGCTCGTGATCAAGTCAATCAGGTCCAAAAGGCATTACCAGGAGAACCTGAGCGTTGCCCAGGTTGAACATATGAGTGAGGTGGACTGTTTTGATGGCGAAAAGATGAGAAGGGAGTGGGGAGCTCACCAAATCAAAGAGACAAAGGAAGAAAAAAGTCACGGTGAGACGAGCTCTCGCACGACAGACGAGAAGGACCTGTTGCACATCCATCCGATCTTGGATGGAAGGTTCAAAAACGTTGCCAGGGCCTAGGTTCGTCGCGCCAGAGATGACGGTGGGTGCCGTGGGGGGCGAAAGGAATGCAATTGTAGTTCGACCATATGCACGCGATTTACGAGAATTATAGCCCATGAGCGAGCCTACGGATGATGAAGGTGTCGGGTGTAACCGAGATGGTTTCGACAGCGTGAAGAAGGCAGTACGACGCGCAGGCGAGATTTGTCCGAACTACGGAATTTCGAGCGAGTAACGAAGGGGATTTATGCAAAATGACAGGCGGGTGTGATGAACCAAAGACTATTCAACGCTTAATATTAGCCGAACCGAGGACGCTCGAGAGGGAGAACCTCAATGGGGGACTCACAAGATCGACGAGAGTAGATATGCCCGGCGCTGAATCGTCCACCAGGGAAGAAACAACGGTAACAGAGTAGTTCATAAGTTCGAGGAATCGAACGTGTTGAGGTCGAGCCTCAAGGGTTGATTGCGACTGGTTTCAGGGGGGTCAGGACGTTGGCCAAGCCCAACTTGCTGCCCAGGGGGCCAGAGTGATTCCAGGGTGCCATAATCGGGGCATTTACTGGCGAAGGGCAGCTAGAATCCCAAGACGAAGTCGAAGAAATGGAGGAGACGGAGGAAGTCGATCCAGGGGGTTTGTGACTGTAAACCTGATGTTGTTCCCGGGAGACGGGGTCTTGGAAAGTAACGAGTGGTGGAAGGTCTCTGTGTGTCCTTCGTCGGGAGGGGGTCCAGGTTGAGGTTTGCGGAAGGAGGGAGATGGGTTGGAATGTTGGCAGGGGAATGGATGGCATCACGAATTTGGGTGAGCCTCGTGGAACCGGTCCTGGCGGGCAGAGACGGAGAGGGCTGGGAGCAGGACGTCGAGGCATACTGTCTGTATGTGACCGGGATACCTAGAAAACCCGAGGCTATGTCAGTATTCTCTCCTCTTCCTTGCTTGTCGTTGAGCACTGGGAACGGACCGTGGGGGTGGAAGGGTGTTTGTTCGTTGATTGGATCTCCAGGACCAAAGAGAGGAAACTGCTTGTCTTTCGAAAAGGTGACCGCCGCAGAGAGAGGGGGGGTAGCAAGGAGGGGGAGGAGAAGAACGAGCGGAAGCCTGGCAAACAGAGCGAAGCAGCACAAGGACCAGAGAAGTCGATCGCCGATTCCGCCGCCGCTCCGATGATGGTAACCCTGATCGCATCACGACAATTCATTCCCACGACGACCAAGAACCCAACGGGTACATATATTACGAGGTGGTTCCAAAAAGCAAGACTGCGAGGTATATACATCAACGGGGTAGCGAGGTGGATGAGGACGAGGTAAACTTGGATGCGCTCAGATAGAACCATCCTCGTTGATCGGTCGGTAGAACCTCATAAGTTGCGTCTTAAACTCTGTAAGCGAGACGAGTTTGGGAGAGGTGTCAGCATCGCGCGCAAAGCACGGATACAATATATCACCAACCTTCAGGTCGGTCCCAGATCCTCGCAGCGTCTGGGTTGAGAGGTGATGCGTTGTTAGGTTCTGGAATCGGAATTCGTCAATCATTTGAAATCCACCCTGTAACAGAGAACTGGAGCTTACCACCGAGGAGAGATTGAAGAGAGAGAAGGATGGTTTGGACGCTGTAAACTGCGGACCATTTGTCCTACGTGTATGTTAGAGTCTTGCCTCCCTGTGAGTGCGCGAGATCGTATACTTGGAGAATGTCCAGGCAAATCGCGCCACCGGTCAAATCAACATTTGGATGGTAGCAGGGTGTATCAAACTTAATCGTTGGAGCAGCATAAGGGTAGTTAGGAGGGAACGAGATGGATATTTTAAAGCGCAAGCCAGCGTAAATCTAGCCAGATGATTTCAGTAGATCCCTTTACATTCCGCGTCTGGCTTACAGTGGCAGGAGCGCCCTCAATCGTTCCAGCCCACTCGAAGAGGTTGGCGTCGGATTTTGGGAAGGCAGACTAGTCAAGACGCGTCAATGTGGGTGCCACTGGGGGAGGAAATACCAGCTCACAATGCCGGGAGAAGAAGACATCTAGGAGATTCAATCAGGAGCATATCATTGTTAAGGGAACGCTGGATCGTACCATCAAGGTCATAAGTTCACTACTGAGTCTGTTAAACGTAGCTTAAGTCCCGGAATTTCAATCGCTGCGAAATGAATTGGATACAAACCGTTTGGTAACGCTACCAGCAGCGTCTTGGGAGGCGCCTTGAGTAGGTTGCTTGGTGGGGTTACGGGGAGGAGCGAGAGAGGAGGTGAGCTGTTCCATGGTGTAAGCTGGTGGTTCGTGGTTGACCCGCAAGTTCAACTTTTCGCGATTTTTCAAATTGGGCGCGCCCACATTTCTGGTCACGCGATCAGTCACATCACGGCGTCACACTCAGGTTCGGGCTGGGTGTAGAATCCTCAGAAAAATCAGTGGAAATGTCAAAACGCCAGGGGGGATGGTTGAATTCAATGGAGGGCGGACATATGAGGGGATATACGGCAGAGTCCAGCGGCGTGATCGGAGTTGGCCGGGGTCAACGTATCTTGTTCGCTCTCACCGTCAAGCTCTCACCCTCCTCTCCATTGGACCCGCCCTGGTCGCCACGAATCCCCTGTAAATTCTGGACGTCATGTCCAGCGACTTCGCGCCTTCCCAAGCAGAGGTCGCTCTGACCAACAAAATATTCGAGAAATGCGACCCCCAGAAGCTAGGTATAATCACCGGCGACGCCGCAGTTGCGATCTTTAACGGTACCAAGCTCTCCGCTGGCGTTCTGGGAAAGGTGTGGGGCATTTCAGACAAGGACAACAACGGCGTTTTGACCCGCAAGGGCGTTTCGATTGCTCTCCGACTCATGGGTCACGCTCAACGCGGCGAGGAGGTCACCGAGGCACTGATTTCGAAGCGTGAGTATACGCGGTTCGCTCCTCCGTCCCAGCCCGTTTGGCGAAAACTTACCCGAAACAGCCGGAATGCCACCAAACATCGAGGGTTTCTCGTTACCGATTCTACAACACCACACTGGGAGTTCGACGGGCCGGGCCAAATCGCCTCCACCACCAGTCTCGTCGGTTCCACTATTAACCCCTCAAGACAGAGCCAGGTTTATGAAGATATTCTACGGGTGCAATCCAGTTGGTGGAATGCTGAGCGGTGCGTCAAATTTATGCCGAGCTTTGAATCCCCCCCTCACTCACGCTCAAAATGACGATGACGTGACCAGGTGATAAAGCCAGCGAAGTGTTTATCAAATCCAAACTTCATGTCGACAAGTTATCGCAAATATGGTCTGTTGTCTTGCGTCGGCGTGTTGAAGATCCCCTGACCACCCTGGGCTCGTACATAGGAACCTAGCAGACACAGAGGGTCGGGGCTCCTTGGACGCCACAGAGTTCTGCATCGCGATGTATCTCATCCAAGCCACCCTGTCAGAACAGCTCTCCTTCGTTCCGACTACTCTCCCCCCTGGCCTCTATGATCAGGCATCCGGAAAGTTTGAAGCGCTCGTACACACTACGACTGGTAACAGCTCACAACTGAGCCCTTCGACGAGCCGCTTCCCACTTGGGGCCCTCCAACAACAGCACACTGGACCGGTGCAAACCCAGATCACTGGGAGAGGACCCCCACCAAGTATTCCTCCTCGGCCTACTGTGGTTCCTGGGGCGAATGCTTTCAGCCACTCTTCCCCCTTCGGAGCACCACCAGTCCCACAGTGGGACATCACCCCCGCAGAGAAGGTGAACTCCGATAGGTTCTTTGATGGCCTCGACAAACCGAAGAAAGGTTTCATCGAAGCTGATGCCGCGGTTCCATTCATGATGCAATCCGGCCTTCCCGAAGACGTTCTCGCTCAGATTTGGTGCGCCTGTGTAGTGGAATTCGGGGTCCAATCAATGCTGACATTGCTGTCCAGGGACCTGTCTGATATGAACAGAGATGGTCGGCTCACGAAGGACGGATTTGCGGTCGCATTCCACTTGATCCAATCGAAACTCGCTGGCAATGCTGTGCCAGCAACCTTGCCATTGTCGTTAGTCCCTCCCTCTCTACGTGGAACCTTACAATCCTCTTCTCCACCTCAACAACCGGCTCAAGACACGGTGCACGATCTCTTATGGGACGATTCACCTCCTTCCTCAGCGGTTGTTCCGTCCCAATCAACTCAGCAACCCTTGCAACCTCAGCGAACGGGCCCATTGAACGCAGCACCCATACAACCTCACACCACGGGGCCGTATCAGCCCCCTATCCAACCGCAGAGGACTGGCCCACAGTTATCCCAGTCTGCACCCCTCTTCCCTCAGGTCTCCGGAGGCCCGGCCCAGTTCATTGCCCATCCCCCCGCCCCAGATCCTTTCGCAAGCTCGGCTTCACGCGACTTCCTGAGCGACGATGAGCCGTCCGCTCCCGCCCCGCTGCTTGAAGACAAATCGGCGGAGATCGGAAACCTTCACAATCAACTCAACTCCACAAACCGATCTTTGGATACCGTCAAGAACGAGCGCGCAGACATCGAGCAACGGTTGGCTGAGCAGGCCGCAGAACTTTCAAACTTGCAGACTCAGCTCACGGCCGCAAGGACTGCATATGAAACCGAAACAAACTTACTCGTCACACTCCGCGAGCGGTACGCCAACCAGAATGCGGATATCAGCAAGGCCCGTCATGAGTTGATCACAGCCGAGAGCGACGTCAGCGCTTTACGTCTTGAGAAGAACGATGTTCAAAACGTCTTGCTGAGGGATAAGGAGGAGGTTAGGGAACTGCAGAAAAAGATGGCTGCCGCTGGGGCCGAGATCGAGACCATCAAGGCTGAGATTGAGAAGGCCAAGAAGGACGCCAAACAACAGAAGGGACTTTCGGCCATTGCTAGGAAACAGCTCGCGGCGAGGGAGGCGGAGAAAGCAAAGGTCGAGAGTGAGCGGGGTGAGGCTGAGGCTGAACTGATCGAGGCAATCAAGGAGAAGGATGAAGCTGAAGCCGAGTCAAGCGGGGAGGCTGGCGCTATTACCTCCAATGAAGGGCCACCCCCCGAACATGATATCACCAAGCCCGCTTCGCCGGATATTTTGGCCGCTGCTATCGCTCAACCTCTCCCAGACACTCCTGGAGGTTCTATCTTCAGCCCGCCTAGCCCACGGTCATCATCTATGAAGGGCACTAATCCATTCGAACGCTTCACCACCGCCAGTCCTCCTCCTCAAACGCCATTCATGTCGTTCAGTAGCTCGACAGAACCCCCGCCCTCCACTCAGCTGAATGGTGACAACAGCGCGGAGCTTAACTTGGATGATCCATTCGGAATTGGCGGAAGTGGTCACTCGCGGGTCGAAGAGCCTCAACCTATGAGCGGTTCCACGGAAACCAGCATCACCAGAGACAGAGCTGCGTCCCCCTACTCTCCTGGCGAAGATCTGTTTGTCACTCCCCCCGTCACGGCTTCCACGTTCCATGAATTCCCAAAGGGAGCCGAGCACACCTTCACCCCACTTGATGCCGCTATGTCCAAGTTTCCGTCAATCCCCGGAGCGTTCTCCGACGGACCTGACTCCGCAGTCTCCGCCAAAGAGGCTGGAATCGACCAGGATACCAGTGATGACGAGGACGGACCAGAAGAAGCGTTTGCTGCTCCTAAACAGCCGGTGCAGGAAGCCCCGCCCCCAGCTCCCAAAGTAGCCTCCAAAAAATCTTCGACCGGGTCGAGCTTCGATGTCATTTTTGGAGATAATTCGGAAACGAGTGCCTCTATGGTTTCTGTGCCTTCCACGGTTACCCCGAACCAGACCGGCAACGACACGTCCAAATCACCATTCCAGCCTGCCCTTTCGACCGGAACCAACCCACTATCGCCATTCAGTGCCTCCGACAAGCCAGCGGAGAAACCGAATGGCACCATCGCGGGAAGGAACGCTTTTGACGAGGCGATGGGTGTGATCCCTTCCAGCCAGCCACCTTCGAATGTTTCTCTTGGATTCGAGTCCGCATTTGACGACGATTTCGATTTCGCGGCCGCAAAGGCTGACACGAATGCGCCATTGTTCCCCGTTCCGGTCCATACTCCTTCCCAGTCACCTACCACGACCAATGGTGGCATTAATCCATTCCCTCCTGCCCCAACTTCCGCCGGAACTTCGTCTAATTTGAATGGCCAGTTTAACAACCCGTTTGGCGCGGGTAACTTCTCCCTTGCTCCCGCTCCACCGATTATCCAGGTATCAGGTCAAGATAAGGATGAAGGTTCACCATTCTCGTTGGATGCACCTTTCTTGTTCAACACGACATCGGGAACCACGACGACTACGACTACGACTACGACCAAACCTGAGACTACGGAAACTGGAACAACGGGTGGTACGCCT
>Ga0307511_10001975_pt1 | contig 21534 bp, 27 predicted proteins | sample 13_EM_MG_FD_200266 | JGI IMG/M metagenome (GOLD analysis project Ga0307511, IMG submission 200266) | Populus trichocarpa ectomycorrhiza microbial communities from riparian zone in the Pacific Northwest, United States - 13_EM | ecosystem: Host-associated > Plants > Roots > Unclassified | place...
ATTGGGTAACGTGCTCTTGACCGTCGGCCGTGCTGGTGCGTGGTAATGACCTCACCCTCATCGTCGGCGACCTGGGGCGGGATCCCTAGCCTTCGAGTTTCCCCTGCTCCCAGAGTCTCCCAGCCCACTCAAAACGCTCCAGCTACCCTGTTCCAAAGTCCCAGATATGCATAAAAGCGCGGTCCTCGTGCCTGCTAGCAGCTGCACACCACCGGCCGTCGAATGTGACTCGCTGGACATCCGCCATTCCAGTGAAAAGATCACGAACAACCGATCCATTATTTAGGTCCCACATCTTGATGGTACCCTTAGAACCAGTGAGAACCTTGGACTCGCCATGTTGGAAACAGGTAATGGGACCAGTGTGAGCAGCGAGCGTGTGCTTCATTTCACCGGTGTCGGGGTCCCAGACACGCAGTGTCGAATCTGCAGATGCGGAGACCAGATGCGAGGCAGATAATTCGAGCAGGTCAACGCGAGAAGTGTGTCCAGTTAACATGAAACGTTGCGCTCCGGTGTTGAGGTCCCATACGCGGACCGTCCTGTCCTCTGAACTGGAACAAACAATATTCCTTGTGGGGTCGAGAACCACACTATAAACTAAGTGGGGCTGCAGCGTAAGGACGGCGGTGGAGTTCAGTGGTCCAAGAAAGAACAAACCTCTCTCAGCGTGACCGGTAAAGACCCACTTGCATTCTCCAGTAATAATATCCCAGACACGGACGTGGGCGTCGTAGCTCCCAGAGACAAGTGTTCGTCCACGAGCGGCGAGGTCACGAACAGTGTCCCCGTGGCCCCTCAAAAGAAACTTGTGGTATGGGTTCTCGTTCACACCCTCCTATACAAATATGGTGTAAGTCGATGCAACGGCGCGCAGGTGCGAATGTATCCATACCTTGATAGGACCAACCCCGTCCTCACCGCTCCCCAAGTGTCCTTGTTCAATATCACCTGGTCTTGGGAGCAACCAGACATGAAGAGTGCGGTCACGACTACCGCTCACGATCATTGGTCGCTTGGGCCACTTTTCCCGGCGGATCACATCGTCTCCCCCTGTTATATCGATCCATTCCGGTTTGACTATAGCGAGGCAAAAAACCATGTCTGTGTGGTCGCCAAAAACGTGTGTGCAACGGCCAGTGTTGAGATCCCAAATACGAACGGTCCGATCGGTCGAACCGCTGACGACAACATCCTTCGTTGCGGATAATGCCCACACTCCTCCTTCGTGACCGTCTAGGGATATTGTCAGCCGACCTGTATAAGGGGAGTAGACGTGGACGGAGGGGCCTTCGGATGCCAAGATAATGCGTTCGTGGGAGAAGATGAGACAGGTGACGACAGCACGAATGTGTAGGGGGTGACAATAACGTTTGGGGTTGGTATTATTGATCCATTTTGTTCGGGTTGGGTGACGTGACTTGAACAACGGATTGTTTTCGGGCATGGAGGTTTCTATCAGCACTCCCCGCGCGGGCGGTGAATGACTCACACGAAGAGGCGGATGTTTCCCGAGGTCGTTAGGTGGAGTCTAATAAACATCGGGTTAATACCAGAGCTCGTTGGGGGCATGTTAAGCGCACCTCGTTGACAATACCTGCAACTTCTTTTTGGCCCAGCTTTACCGGTGGCTGATGCGGGGCTACTTCGGAGGGGGGAAGAACTCCACGCTCATCCGTGCTTCTCAGGACAGTTGTGTCAGAGGATTCCTGTGTGAGTGACCCAGCCATTGGTGGGACCAAAGCTGGCGTCCAAGACCTCGAAACCTTCTCCAAACACAGAAGTATGTCCTCGACGTTTGGGCGATCTCCCGGTTGGGGCACCCAGCAACGTCCTAATACCTTCCATACATCATCCGTGAACCACCCCCCCTCCGCTCCTTCGGGCCTCTCGGGGCGGATGCCCTTAAGTATCTTCCAGGAAATGACCACATTCGAGCATTGGTAGAACTGGTAGAACGGTGTTCGCTCGCTGAGGACTTCGTATATCACCATCCCGAGAGCATAATAATCCGAAAATACCGTCCGACGATGGTCTTGGACTTCTGGGTCGAGAAGCTCGGGGCTCATCCATCGGGTGGTACCGCCATGCGTGGACGAGTTCAACGTTGTAGAGTCGGAGATGATCGTGAGAAGACCAAAATCCGCGAGGCGGGCGCGGCAAGTCTGATCAACCAAAATATTGAGCTAAAAGACGAATATCGTCAAAGGGAAAGACGTCAGTGCAGCTTTCTAAGACGCACCCCTTTGAGATCTCCGTGGATCATCCCCTGACCGTGCATGTAGATCAAACCCCTTGCGACGTCGCTCAACTATGGGGGCGATGCGACCGTCAATGACAAATGGAGATCGTAGGAGCTTGGACGGAGAACTAACAAGTTCGAACCGGTTCACGTCCCGATGTGCCATCACAAATTGGTTGATGTTCCCATTCATCATCCACTCCGACACCATTGCAAACCGATCCTCAGTCACCATCACCCCTAGTAGCGGCAATACATTCGGGTGATTAAGAGCCCCCCACGTCACGAACTCCTTGCAGAATCCCTGCGCAGGTTTCCATCAACGCGTTAGCGAATACGCCGGAACGTGGAGCGTCACCAACAACTCACGCGAACGATTTTCCGTATGTTGCTCTTCGAATCCGTCCTCAGCACCTTGACTGCGACCTCCCGATCACGACATTTCCCCTTCCACACATCCGCAAACCCACCGCGGGAGTGCGGGACAGTTGTTGGATTGTACCACACTTCAATCTGCAGTGACCCAGGGAGCAGGGAGTAGCGAGCACACATCCTGTATAATGATTTCACACAGTTCCTCCGGACATGTGGTGCAAGGTCGAGGCTACCTAACGCCTAGCAACAGAATGTAGAATGTAGAAGATTGAAGGTGAAGTAAGCTAACCGATCCCTCATAATTCAGGAGGGTGGTGACGCACCCCATCTATCACGTCGATAAAGGCCTGAGCGTGGCTCTCTTGGAGAAGATCGACCATATTGATCACCTTCCGGTCCGAGAAGACTGCCTCGATGAGCGAGGGGAGCTCATCCTGGGGAATTGTACGGTTGATCAATTGCTGCCATGCTTGTTTGTGGGAGTCGATAGGGATGGATGGATCGGGGAGATCGTTACCCATAAGCACAGAGTACGATGGTAGTGCTGGTGGGCTATGTTCGTTGGCGTGTCTATAGACCGCCGAGAGCTCGGGGGTGGTCGTAATGCAAGACGGCAGGAGAAGGTCGAGGAGGAGACAGGGAGCAGCTGAACACGGGGTTTACGTGTGGCCCACGGATGTCAGCGGAACGTGGATCGCCTGTAATCGCCACAATGGGGAGCCATTGTATAGTCGCGTTTGCGTGTACCATCCAGCCTTGTGGCCTCTGATAGTGGTGGGGGCGTGTGTCAGGCTCCTACCCAGCCGGTGAACGGGACAGACGAAATTCGGTGGGCGTCGGTGGTCTCAGTGGTAAACTTTCCTTTTTGGGCGATGACGGATGGCCCGGTCCGCCGACAGACGCTCGTCGATATAAATCCGATAAATAACTGGTTGTCCATCGAGCGGCTGGGTAGGAGCCTAGGCGCGTGTATGAGTCCCTGAGATAAGGGGTCTAAAAAGGTGAACATTGGGGCTGTAGTAAGCGTTCCCTACCGGTTCACTGGACTGTTTAATCCAAGGGCCCTGGGCCTCAGGCTGTGGTGAGACCTAAGGAAACGCAGTACTGGCACTGGCGGTAATCGTACAATCTATCATGTACCCGGTATTTTCGCGGCGATCCCAACTATGTACATCCTCATGGGAAACTGTGCAAGGGTAATCGCGGAAAAGAAAGCAACAGTCCGCTTCCTCCCGAGGTTCAGTGCATACAAGCTGTTGAGTAAGTAAGGTATCACATCCATAGCCCTGTTTTAGAAGGAACTAACCGTACTACTAGCGACTCTTACGCAAAAAGGGTACACGAGAACGACAAGAGTTGAAGAAACACGGTCTTGTCACACCTGCCCCAGATGAGAGCTCGAAGACGGCCTGCTACTAAGAGAACGAGGTACGTTTCAATCACGCACATTGCTCGGAGTTCTACACAATAGAAGTTACACTACAGAGGTACCTACAAACAGAGGTGGTGTCGTGCCCAAAGCCCAAAATCTACAATCTACGTGTACGCGTAGGGGAAAATGGGAGGTCTGAATCGTCGAAATAAATATATGCGAGGTCTATTTGAAATGCGAATAAGATATTCCGGGTGGGCGAGTACAAGTGGCTGGTTTGGGAGGTGGTAACAGGGGGTCCGTGTCTCTAGTGAACGGGGGATATCCCTAGGAGAACCAACGGAAGCGGGAGACAGGGAGACAGAAGATGACGAAGACATAGCCCTCGCGAGATTCGTGACCTCCCCGTTCCTTGTACGTTTCGGTAAGACGGCAGTCGGAGGTCCCCTCGTGAAAGACGTCCCCGGACTGGCTGTACATCCATGTGGCGGCCAAAACGACGCTAGCGCCGACCGCGAAGGTGAAAGTGAGAGGAAAATTGAAGAGGGTGACGGAAGCCAGACACGAGATGATGATGCTCAAACTCGTGGCGAAGCCTTTGAGGATATTGTCAGCGTATTTGATCACCAGCGCCGTGACGAGACCGCCGAAGACTTGAATGAACACCGTTGCCCACGCCCACCCTCCAAAGTTACGGAACAGGTCCAACCTGTTTTCGCTCCTCAAGAGTTCGTAAACGACAGGAAAAGCGGCGGGTATAACCGAAAAGAACGAGAGTTGCGAATTCCTTATCCACAGGTCCGTTTGGGAGTTCTTCAAGACCATCTCAAAGTACACGCCGGCCAGCCCGGAGGTGCAGCAGGCGATCAGAACGGCTAGGAATCCGGCGGCAGGATTCATCAAACTGGCCGTACCCTCCCTCCCCATGCTTGCCGCACTCTGTACCTGCACAATCCCGACGCCCAAAGCTAACAGGAAGAGCGAAACCCACTTGCTTAGGTTGAGGGACTTGTGTAGGAGGAGAACCGAGAATCCGGCGGTCGTGAGGATCTTTATCTGGTATGTGACCTGGAAAGTCGCGACGTCGAGGTTTTCGGCGGCAATATACTGCAAGTTGTTCTGGATAACTAGTATGCGAACACCTGTCCTTCAACATTCGCCCTTCAGCGCGCGGAAAGGTTGGGGCGTACCATAGAGAATGGCGGGAACCGACAACTTCCAACAATCTGGTTTGAATATCTCCCTCCCAAGTTTCTTCAGTCGTGAAATTGGACTTGGCGATAGCGCGGGAGCGTTAATGGGTAGGATGTACGCCGTCGTGTTTTCTATCCGCAGGTATGCAACCGTGAGGGAAATCGCTCCTTTGAATAACTCGACCATCAGCACGGCCGTCCCAGCCGAGTACGCTTCGGAAGGTGTGGTGGACACTCTTGAATAGTGCATAACGAGCGATAAGATGGCATTTTGGGCCGCCAGCGTCACCAATCTATCGGTGGGTTAAGGATATCCGGAGGGAATCGTTTCGTTGCGACTCACGAGAGATATTTTAGTGACGATCCAAACGCCGAGGGCCGAGCTATTCCTTCCAAACCGTCCTCCTTGTTCATCCTCGTCTATTGTTTGGGTATACACCCTTGAAGGGAGAGGTTGCGCCCAAGCGAGCGAGAGGGAGAAAGGGAGAATCAGACGCGGACGCCCAGTCACAGTCGTTCAACAACATCCGCGGTTATCTTGGCTGACCGGGGAGGTTGAGGCCGTGAATGTTTCAGAAGGGAGATGATCACGCGCTCAAGCGCTAGATCAACCTCAACCTTCGTCCATCACATCCAAACACCCGCCGTACCGGTCAAGTGAACCAGATGTTCCCTAGTTTGACGCATCCCTAGATTCCGGGACATTACGGACATTGGCGACGGCCATATCCGCGTCGATGGGGCGAGTGCCGTCCAGGAGTCTTCCGGCTAATCTCGCTGTTCCGTAGCATGGTTTACTAGGGGTTTGCAAGACATCCATAATATCGCGAAACGACGGAAGTACTGCCGATAACATCGCAGCTGTGCGCTTCCTATATCGTTTCGCAACACCAGTGGGGCTGTTTCACTCGAAACACAGCGGTTGAATCGCCTAGGTCACAAAGCCAGGGATGATTGCAATCACACCCGCTCCAAGCCCAGGATACGACAGGTGTGCACGTCTCTTATTTTATACGGTCTTACGGACAGTCGCCTATTTATGTACAACAGTTCACAGCAAGCCTGGAATAAACTTGTATCTAACAACCCGAGCCCACTCCTCCCACTCCTTCCCAAACTCCCTCCGCAATACCTGGTCCTCAATCTCTGCCCTGCCCACGAGCACGTACGAGCCGCGCGCAGCCGCTAACGCCAGCACAACCATCAACATCCTCGTCGAGGCCTTCCCAAGGAGATCATACAACACGCTCCCCGGCGCTGTGACCGTCAACAACACCCCCGCAAAGATGAATGGAGTGGCGGTATAGGATGGGTGTCGGACGTATGAATACACTCCGTGCGTGACCAATTTGTGTTCGGGTAGGATGGCTAGCTGGAAGGTGAATAACCTTCCCAGCGTTTGGAATGAGGCGAAACGAAGCGCGGTGAAGGCGCTCGTGAGTACGAGCCCGGCAATCAACTGCGCGTTGAACGCTCGGGCGGTCGTGGTATGATCGACGGGCATGATCCGTGGGAATAGGTCGAGTGCGTGGAATGTATCGAGTGCGCACATCATCACCACCCATGTCGAGAAGAGGTACGGGAAGTAGGAGAGGGTAAACGCCGCGCTCGCCGCCTTGTAGTCGAACCAACGCGGCAGGGGCGAGTCGGTAGTTGCCGGCTGTTCGGCTGAGCGACTATCGCTTTCGATGGGTCTTGGTAGATACTCGAATTTCTTGCGAAGTTCGGCGGGGGGTTTTGGCTGAGGGGGTATGATAGAGAGGCATACTCCGGTGGCCGCAACGTAGAGCCAGGCCGACTTGGCGATGGTCCCTGCTGAGAGGTGCATGATGTGGGTGGAACCAAAGGTGATGGGGATCCCTGACGTTTTCCCTCAGATTCCGAGGCCCTTTTTACCTGAACGGCTACCATGTGAACTCGACCAGCAGACCCATGTGAATCGCCTTACGGAACCTGTTTCGTGCCCAGAACGGTTTGCACAATTCGGATGATTCTTGGAGCATGGGTATTCACTCATCCGGCTTGATATGTGTTGCTTCAAAAAGTTACGCTCTCCTGATAAGAACTCCACGGAATATAACGGAAAAATTCTGAATGCGTAAATAGTTTGCGCGCCGATCTTGGAATTGACCGAGCTAGAAGGGGGGGGCTCGCTATATGGGATGTCCGTACAAAGTACTAAGTACTGAGGAGTGTCCAATACCCAATGCATGACGTTGCGTTATCCTTCCGCCCGAGGCTTATCATGATTTTCAAACGGTTGTCAAGCTGGATTTGAACGATTTCGATTGTAACAAGCCATCTGCCCATTGCATGCGCAATAGAGCGCCAAGTCCGGCTTGAGAGGGTTCGGAACTGCAGAAATCACTCCTTTGGATGTCGCATAGCTGATTGGATGTAGTGTTTAAGTCACGAGTTGTCTCCAGACAGCATCCGTTCCTCCAACAAAATGGCAATGCTTACGGTCAAGTTCTTAACAAACGTGTATTAGATTCAGTCACCCAGCGGACCCAACGTTACATAGTTTGATGTATTGAGCCTCACCTAGCACTGAGAGACACAGAACAAACACAAAGGGCCCATCTACGACGATGGTTTAGGTACCGTCCAACTCTCCCAGCTAATCTGGCGTAAGATCTCGCGATCCGCGACCTCCAGAAACAGAACCACACGGCTTCACGGGGCGCTTTGACACGTTCTTCCTGAGAGACTCCGGGATCACTAGTGGAGCATTTGTTGGGAGGAGGAGGCGAGAGGCGAATGTCCTCCTGCCGCGGACGCAACGGGACCAAGAAAGTGTCTCGTCTACCACTGCAAGCACGTAGCGCGTACCCTCCTGGTCCGCAGGGAGCAAATAGGTACTATCGCTGCAGTATGTAATGGTCCCCGCATCCCTTGCCGTATGCCACGACAGCAGCGTGAGGAAAAGTCGCGCTATCTCTTTCAGCCCCTCGCACTTGGTGATGTCGTACTCCTCGGAACTGGGAAGGCCGCCGGGATCGAAAACCAGGAACCGGAGCGCGTCGCCCCCGTGGTTAAACGCCAAGACAAGGGCGAATGTCTGCGTTTGACTTGTGCTGAACAAACAACGCCAGTGAGCAGCCTCCCGGGAGACCATGGCTCTCCACTGCTTCCCCACTTCCACGGGTAGCGGCGTGAACCTATGGAGAGGCTTGTTCAGGTTTCCAATAGTGAACCCGGGCCCACTGTACCATCGTTCCTGCCGGGGAGGAAATCCGTGTTGTTTGTCAAGGGTATTGTGACACCTTTCGACGCATTCTGAGGGACTCGATCAGGTTGGGATACGATCCCGATTCTTCTGATCCCGCGGCTTACATCAGGAAGATGTCCTGTCCGATCGGAAGCGCTTCAGTTTATGCCGTTCGAAGTGCACAAAAAATCAATAGCTCCCACTCAACGCGCAGGCACCGGGACTTCTCTGGGAGGGATTTCCTTTTTCCCCCTGGACTATCCCAGGGGTAGGAATATTATACCATTGATTTTAAGGCTCTGAACTGGAACTCCGCCTAGCTCCAGCCTACCAGGCTGCGGAGCACGGGATCTAGACTACCGGCGAAGGATATTTGGCTGGTAGGCCGGAGCTAGGCGGAGTTCCCGTTCAGAGCCTAATCCTATTTATACGTTGCTTCGAGGAGGTGTAGCCGTTTTCCTGTTGAACGGAATAGGTGACTTGTGGGATTTCCGGCGTCCGTGATCCGATCACCGGCAGGGCTGCCGATGTCCGGAAGCCACGGTCCGGCATCAAGGTCCACAACCGTTTGACAGGTCGGTCCCGACACGTACTGAGGATCCAGCTGAACCTGGGATTAACCTCTTAGTGTGATAACTAGGGTGTTGTGTTGCTCCCACCCATTAAATAAAGGGGAACTCGTGGTCGCAAGCGTAATAGGAACCCGTCAGTCCTAACACGCGCCCAAAACGGGTAATCCCGCGCCTGTTCTGTTCAACAGGAAGACGACTACACCTCCTCGAAAAAACATACAAATAGGATCAAAATCAACGGTATATTCCTACCCCCGGTATACTCCAGGGGAATAAAAAGAAATCCCCTCAGGGAAGTCCCGGTGCCTGCGCGCTGAGTGGGAGCTATCGATTTTTTGTGCACTTCGAACGGCATACATATAGACTGGGCAATTTGACGGAAGCGCGTGGAATCGCTCCAAATCCCTTGGAAGCACATAGAGCCGACTGTCAATGATCGAGGCGCACCGATAGCACACAATCGGACACTAGATTTTCCGACGACGTCGTTGGGAGCATCATGAAAGAGTTAACCATCCACCATACAGTCGTGCTGGTGTAACAAGACCAACTTCTCAGCAGTTTCGATGTTGGGACACGTTCCAGAAAGGTAGGTGCCATTCAGCGGGCGGAAGAAGATCCATGGGGTATGCGTTCGAACATAGTTGTAGGAGGAATGACCCGAGTCGGTGTTGGCATCTCCACTCTCCAATGGTTCTCCCACATGTAAAGTTCATAGGTATTCGGACGGAAAAAAAGTAGGGTTTACACGAGCGATACACGGAAGACAAGGTGTGAGATAGCTAACAGATTTCAACCATCGCCCATTTCAAGATAAATCCCTTCCAAAGAGACCGCCAACTTCAAAACCTCAACTACACTCCCGCAGCGGAACGATCGCAACAGCCATTGCTCTCGAAAAAGCGCCACGGGGGAGGGAAAGGCGTTTCCCCTACCTTCGCTCCCCTCCCAAAGTCTTCGTTCTCGTCAGACCTTGGAAGTATCCTCCCGTTTCCCCTCCCCAATTTCAGAACCAGCACCATTGGTATCGTCCAAACCCTCCGATGGAACGGACTCTTTCTCGCGGCCCAGGTTCTCGAACCATGGCCTAGAACGGATGAAGACTTTGTACAACTCGACGGCCACCACGAAGAGTGTAGTCATGCCAACGACGACGCCCCACTCCCATGCTAAAGAAATTGTCAGTCGATTGGAGTAAAAAAGAGAGCAAACGATAAAGCGTACTGATGGGAGCTTGGTAGAAGACCCGCGAGTTGAGCACCGGGATGTAGATGGCAAGTGGGATACTTGCACATCCAAGGACGACAGTCCAAAACAGGATCTTGTTCGCCCATAAGTCCTTGTAGAAGGGCCGCCCGGGGGTAATGTTGAATACGCTCCTATCGAGCGCCTTAAGCTCCCAGGCGAAGAGCAAAATCTCCAAGACGAGGGTGGCAAAGACAGTGGAGCGTGCACGGAATACATAGACACAATCACCATCGGGATCGGCGCGGTTGCACTCCGTTCCAAGGTCGCCACCATAGCGTCCCCACATGACGACGACGAACGAGATCATGACAGTGATTCCCATAACGAGACCGTAGTAGAGAATATCGATGATAATCTGGATGGTGAATACACCCTTCTTGATGTTGTGGGGTGGTCGCTTCATGACACGGGCTGCGGGAGGCTCCATACCCAAACCGAAGGCGGGAGGGCTCGACGTAACCATGTTGACCCATAGAATGGACAAGGGAGAGAGGGGGAAGACGCTGTGCCCGGTTCTATCGAGGAAAGCGAGACCAAGAACCAACAAGATACATTCGCCGACGTTGACGCAGACTATTCCGAAAGTCAGTTCAGAAACCACCGGTAACGGGTTTTTAAGCTACTCACGTAGATGGAGGATGAAACGCTGAATATTATCGAATATGCGACGCCCTTCGCTGATAGCCAGACGGATGGAGTCGAAGTTGTCATCTGTGGGTCCAATGAACGACGAGTCCCCGAACAACAACGCGACTACGCTCACCAGTAAGGACGAGCTCAGAAGCATCCTTGGCAACATCAGACCCCTCCATGCCCATAGCGATGCCAACTGGAGCGAGCTTCAACGAAGGAGCGTCGTTCACACCATCGCCTGTCATAGCAGTGTATTTCCCCCTCCGCCCAGCAGCCAAAATCATTCGAACCTTCGTCTCGGGATCGCATCGGGCAATGACGAGCGGCAACTGGGGCAATGCGTCAATTTCCTCGTCTGTGAGCTTGTTGAATTGCGCAGCAGTCATGACGGCGCTGGGTGGGTCGCTTGGCATAACGATTTCGACCTCCTTGGCAATGGCGCGAGCGGTAGCGGCATGATCACCCGTCAACCTGATCAAATCCGGAAGGTTAATGCGGTCGCTAATGCCTGGAGTCTGAAGAACATACATATGAACGGTGATGCTAGCTTCCTTACAAGCACGTACGGCGTGTATGCTCTCTGGTCGTGGGGGGTCGTATATACCAACAAGGCCGATGAAAGTGAAATCCCTCTCCACGTCCTCGCGCTTCAAGGCATCCAAGTCATCGACCTCAATCAACCTGCGGCTGGCGAGAGCAAGGACACGCAATCCCTGACTAGCGAGTTGCTCCATAGCCTCCAAGTTCCTCTCCTTGATCTCTGGAGTCAGAGGGACAGTGTGTTCAGGGCCGGCGTTCGGGTGGGCGAGGTAGTGGGAACAGCAATCCTGGACACGTTCTACAGCACCCTTCAAAAGGGCGAGAGGGGCATCGGGGCGCTTGCGATCGATAAAGGTGGTGGACATACGCTTGATGGACGAGTCGAAGGGATATTCGACCTTGAGGTGGTAGCGAACGGGGTTAGCTTCCGGGTTCTCCTTGAGTTCCCGTTCTGAGCGGGTGTGTTGATCCTCACGGGCTCCAGCAGTGCTGAGGGTGGCGCGTGGTTTGCCGAGTTTGGTAGCGAAAACCTGGAGGGCAACCTCAGTCGGATCACCGGTACTCCTCCAACGACCTTCCTGGTTCTTGCTAATACTGTGAATTCGTGTCAACTAATCGGGCCTTTCGACACCGTGACGAAACCCACGTGGCGACGTTGCACATAGAAGCGACGTGAATCATCTCTTCGAAACCCTCATCCAAGGCAAATGGGTCAATAATGGCTTGGTCTCTGTTGGGAAAGTCTTCGAATGTCCTGCCTTCGGGATTGAGAGCCTCATTAGAAGATTCGACGGTGAAGTTCCTCTCGGGTCCGGAAGCGGAAGGGATCCAGGCTTTGCGGACAACCATCTTTCCCTGGGTCAAGGTGCCGGTCTTGTCGGAGCAAATGTCCCTGCAACGAAAGTTAGAACACGAACTCTACACGGTCAACTGAAGAAGCGTACGTGACACCACCGAGGGCTTCGAGGGCGTTGAGACGACGAACGATGACGCAGTTTTTGGCCATCCGCCTGGTACCAGCGGACATCGTGATGGTCAAGACGGCAATAAGGCCCTCTGGAATAACGGAGATGGCAAGGGCAATGGCGTAGATGGCAACTTCCTCGTTAACGCGGAACCGAGCGGCACCGAAGACGATGAGTGCGAGACTATATGCACGTTGAGATCGTTCGAGTAGATGCACGGGATAAACCTGACTCACATAACAGCAGTCTGGTCGAACGACTGTAAGCGGAGCGGTTCGGAGAGGGCTGAAAACAGAAACTCACTAGGAACAAGACGTAGGCAAGCTTGCTTAATCTAGTGGTGGAAAGTTATCGGATCGGTAATCCAGATGGGAAACAAATGAGGAGGACTGGCTTGAGCTTACTTGATCTGCAACGGAGTACCAGTGCGGAGACCCAACCAGAGCATAAACTTCTCGTAAATCCTCGACCACAGCGGGAGTTTGTTTCCATCTTCGTCTTTCTTCTCCTCTCGCCTCTTGCCGTTCATGGCCAAAGCGATAGCACCGACTTGAGTCCCCATGCCGGTAGCAACGACGGTACCGCTACCACGGCCCTTGCTGACATTGGTAGATGCATAGGCAAGATTGATGCGATCGCCAATGCCGATGGGGATGAGATCTCCATCAGGGCCAGGGACGGTGGCAAGGGTATCCTCATTCTTAGCAACGGGTAAAGCTTCACCAGTCAAGAGGGCTTCATCGATTTCCAGGTTGGCAACGCTGAAAAGACGAATGTCGGCAGGGACAACATCTCCGGGTTTGATCATGACAATGTCACCGGGTACAACATGGCGGGCAGCAATGTGTTTGGGTTCACCGCCGCGAATGACAAGAGCAGTGGGAGATGAGAGGGAACGAAGAGAGTCCATGGTTTTTTCGGCTCTGTACTCCTGCAAAGGATGTGGTCAAACTTGTGCGTGGAAACATCAGACGAGGCGACAAACTTGGAAGAAGCCGACGGTGACGTTGAGAACAACGACTGCAGTGATAACAGCACCTTCGATCCAGTCTTGGACACCGTAAGACAAGGCCATAGCGGCGACCAGTACGAGGGTGAGTGCATTAGCTGTTTGGTCCGACGGTGAGTAGATCTGCCCAGCCACTGATCGGCGATGACATACCCATCTGACGGATCAAGACCTTAACAGCAGAAACCCCCTCTCCGCCCTCCAAAGCATTCTCTCCGTATCTAGGGTGATATCAGGACTCGCAGCTTAGGAGGGGTAAAAGAGCGCAATCGGGGGACGTACTCTTCTAAACGGCTTTCAGCCTCAGCGTCGGTTAACCCATCTTGGACATCGGCCTTGAGTTTAGTAGCAATGACTTCGTGATCCAGGAGATGAGCACGCTCGTTAAGAGCGGCAGTAGGGTGAGCTTGAGGCTGGGCCTTTCCCTTGCCCTTCTCGACAGTCGACGACCGAGTATACGTTCGGCCGACCTTCTTCCTGCGCCAGAATGGCATGTTCGTGTGTAGTTTGTAACGTGGAGGTCGTCGTCGATGGGGGTCCGTAAAGGTCAGATCGGACGTAGACTGTATGATGGTCGTGAAAGAACACTGGGGTCCTGGGTAAACAGGGGCCGGATGGCGAGCTATTTAAACATTGAGTGTCATTTTGCCAAGAGCACTCCACAACCGCCCAGCCCTAGGGGACCCGCCAAGTAGCAGAATAAACGGGGGACAGGTGAGTGTCACTCGAGGCCCAGGATACCCAAACTTATGTCTAGCCAATCCACTGGAACAAACTGAAACCGAGCGAGGTTCAGGAGAAACCTTCTACTCTGTATCGGGCTCCGACCGACCAACTGAGGTGCTCTGTGTCGTCTCGCCCTGAATACAACACCCAAGGGCCTGGGAGAGGGGTTAGACATGGGAAACTGGCACAGCAAGGGACTGTAAGATCCGAACCGACCGGGCTCGCATGGCAAACGGAGTACCTAACGTGAGCTGACGGCCGGGAATGTGAAACGGAACCCACGCCGACGCAGTGGTACGGAGGCAAATGTATTCGACATCGAGCAAAAGAGTGGAGAGCGGCTCAACGCCAAGGATTAAACAAAATGGCCAAGAAGAGGTAACCCGGGTATGTGTCAGCCTCAGTGGGTCGTCCACCCTTGGAAAACGCCCAGGCGGGGATGAGCAGTAGTGGATGATCTGGCGTGGGAACCGACAGCCGCGAGAGCGCTCATTTGTTACGTCACATGACCACCAGCACCCGCTTCGAGCCCTCCCCCTCATCCGGGGTGCGAGCTAGAGTCCACGGCGGACCGGCCGAGCTCCTTGGCGACTCTCCATCGAGCAAGTTGATGGTGTATGAAATTGAGATACAGGCGCCATCAGCTAACCAGCGCACAGTTCAGCGCGCAATTCAACGTTCATCTCCCCCCTCGGATCTCCCTCTTGGTCGTGGGACGCCACAACCAACGCCATTGAAACCCAAACGACAGAAGATTCGACCGAGGATGGCGCAGCTCGTGTGCGAGTTTTTTTTTCTATTACAAACATTCAAGTCCTTTGTGTTTATCTACAACCGATCCTGTTAGATGTAGGAGTGTCCGATTCTTCTTCACCTTCACAACTTCGTCTTCAACGCCGCCTTGAGCGCTGGATCAATCCAAGTTAGCGTCAAAATAATGGGGGACAAAAAGACCCAAGTCGTGAAAACGGGGTTTACTTACCATCGCAGGTAGCCTTGGCGTCCCCGAACAGCATTCTGGTGTTCGGCATGTAGAATAGTGGGTTAGGGACATCAGCTGTAGGTTTGACCAAGTTAGTGAGAAACACTGAACCAACACGCTCGTCTCGACGGAGTGAAAGTCTTACCGTATCCACTCGACATTCCTCTCTTCATTACAATCGTCTGTTTGCTCTGCCAAGCGTGCAGCACCGGCATCCCGGCAATTGGGGAACCCTTTTCAAGAGCGATTGGATTGACCGTGTCGTTCGCACCAATGACGAGCGTCAAATCGGTATCATTGAAATCGTCATTGATCTCGTCCATTTCCAACACAACTACAACGTTGGGTTAGAACACGCCAAGACTGCAATGAAACTCGAGTCACTCACTGTCATAAGGAACGGAGGCCTCGGCCAAGAGAACGTTGCACTGGCCCGGCATTCGTCCAGCGACTGGATGAATTGCAAACCTCACTTTGGTTCCCTTGGCTCTGAGCATCGCGACGATCTCTGAAATCGGGTGTTGGGCTCCTGCGACGGCCATTCCATATCCGACCACCTGTGGGCCAGCTTTAGCCAAAAACCTAGCCGCTAAGCACTAACGGGGCCTACCAAGATGACGCTATCAGCATTGGCAAGTGCGTCAGCTGTCTCGTCGGTGGTGATCTGAGTTACTGATCCCTCGATCTTGTAATCTGCAGCCGCTTCCGAGGCAATTCCGCCGAACAGAACGTTGGCCAGTGATCGGTTCATCGCTACGCACTGCATCACGCGACCCGAAGTCAGTCTTGGTCCGTTTTCTCTTGGATTCTTGGACTACCCACCATGATGTACGACAGAATCGAACCGCTGACACCGATGAGCGCACCCACTGTCGTCAACAGTGAATTATCAAGCATGAAACCTTCCGCGACGAGGGCGAATCCAGAGTAGGCGTTCAGAACCGTGATGATGACAGCTGGAGAAATACACTGTGTTAGCCACAATCTGGGACTGATGCGGCAAGAGATCGCTCACGCATGTCAGCGCCTCCGACAGCGGCAGTGGTAGTGTAACCAGAAATGAAAGACAACAATGCGTTGGCACCGAGGTATCCGGCAGCAACCAATGGGACGGTTGGGGGAGCGGACAAGAAAGCACCCATCGTTAATGCATTCAAACCCATGAGTCCGCTATTGACGAGATGCTTCTTGGGAAGGGCGAGGGGTTTGGAAGACATGCGGCCTGAGAGTTTAAAGAAGGCAACGATGGACCCAGTGAAGGTTATTCCACCAACAAGGACACCAAGGTAAGCAGTGACGAGCTAGAATACACCGAAATCGATGAGCAGCCGATGAGAAAAGAGTCGGCGATATTCGTACGTGAAGCATTGAAGCGTGGCCAACATCCGCCAACACGCTTCCGATAGATGTAAGGACAGCAGCAAGACCGACAACGGAGTGCAAGGCTGTAAAAACAAGTAACAGTGTTAGTTCGCCGCTTATGCAGACCCCACGAAAAAAAAACACTAACCGGCCACCATCTGAGGAAGCTCCGTGGCGGTAATCCTCCTTCCAATGATCGAGCCAATGCCCCCTCCGGCAGCAATCAACATACCGAATTGCGCGAGGACGGCTGGTGGGAATCCAACGGCGGCCAAGGACGTGAGGAAACCAGAGCCAACGCCGAGCATACCGAGGACATTGCCTTGTCTTGCGGTAGACTGGGAGGCCAGTCCGGTGAGAGAACCTGGTGGAAACCGTTTGAGGATATAGAGACCCAATACGACAGATGCGGCACCTACCAATACAAAGGATGCTGCTCGCCAAATATCCAGCTTGAACAAGGCCAGCGAAACCGGTTTGGGCAGCGAGCAAGAATCCACCAGTGAAGACAGCAGCAGGGATCGAATACAGCCAGTTGTACTCAGGCGGGTCAGTGGGACCTACAGATCTCGTCGGTGAATAATTCCGGACGAGGCAGATGGAAAACCCACGCTTGAACATGTCCAGCATCCTCTTGGTAATAACGAAACCTCCAGCAACATTTACGCTGGCCAACAAGACCGAAAGAGCACCAAGTGCTTGGGGGATTGTTCCAGGGAAGTACCCACCGCCCATGATAAACAGTCCACCGACACCGACCATACCAGAGATTGCATTCGTAACAGACATAAGCGGAGAGTGGAGCTAAGAAAAAAGCTCTTCAGCGCTACCGCCCGCAGGTGGAGAAGAAACTGAAGAACTGACCGCTGGGCTGACACCCCAAACAACACGGTAACCGATGAGCGAAGCCAACCCAAACGTGAAGAAGTTAGACATCAAAGCCGGGCCAGTGAACTTTCCGAGCGCAACGATGCTTCCCATTCCTGCTGTGACGGTCGCAACCTCTCTGGAAGCCTTTTGCCATGGAGTGAGAGCCTTGGTCGCCTCTTCTTCGGCAGCCTTGGTGGCAGAAGGTGAAGGAGCGGCTGGAGGAGGGGCAGCCAGGGGGGCCGGTGGGAGAACCTCTCCCTTGTGCACAACGATTGACCCCCTGACGACTTCATCCTCCAAATTGACAACGAAATTATCCTTCTCCGTCATGGACAAGAAGAATTTGGTGACATTGTTGGAGTAGAGCGTACTTGATTGGGTAGGGAGCCGACTCGGCAGATCCGTGTAACCTACGTCAAAACCGTTATTCATCGAAAAAACGGAATGGCGACAACATGGTCATACCAATGATAGTTACACCATCCTTCGTGTAGATTTCGCCAGGCTTCGTAGATTCGCAGTTCCCGCCGGCCTCAGCGGCGAGATCAACGATGACTGAGCCTTGTTTCATTGCAGCAACCATCTGAGCGAGAGATTATCAGCGACCGAGGGGACGATGCGAACTCTCAGCTACCGTGTTCGTAATCAACTTCGGGGCAGGCTTTCCAGGAATCAGAGCCTACAGGTACTCCGTCACGTGTCGCTGAAATAACGAAAATCGGACATGCATACCGTAGTGATTATGATGTCAACATCCTTGGCTTGTTCCAAAAACAGCGCCATCTCAGCCTCGATGAACTCCTTAGACATGACCTAATCCGAGGGGACTCGATAGGTCAGCAAATCAGACCAACGAAGACAATTGCCTAGGTACCTTAGCGTATCCACCAGCACCATCACCGTCTTCCTTCATGGTGACTTCCAGGAACTCCGCTCCGAGGGATTCTACTTGTTCGCGAGCAGCTGACCGGGTATCAAAGCCTCTGACGATAGCACCCATTCTTCTTGCCTGAGATGTCAAATTCAGCCAAGCGGAACGCAGACACGAAGACACAGCATACCGTGGCAATCGCGCTAAGACCAGCAACACCAGCACCGATAACGAGGACCTTGCACGGAGGAATTTTCCTAAAAGACAACCGCAGCCTCAGCTGCAGAACCAAGGCGGGACAGAGCGGACTCACCCAGCAGCAGTCACTTGACCAGTCATATACCGCCCAAAGTGGTTCGACGCCTCCAGTACAGCCTTATAACCCGCAATGTTCGCCATAGAACTAACCAACACGACATCAGAACCAGCGTGGGCAGAGGAGAGAGCCGATCGTGAGATACCTAAGCGCATCGAACACCTGAGCTCTCGAAATCCGGGGAATCTTATCCATCGCGAACACGTTCAGCTCTGCGTTCCTAGCAGCGAGCGCATCGACGATCGGCTTGTTCTGTACGGGATACAAGAACGAGATGAGGGTGCTCCCTTTGCGCAGGCTGTCGATCTCGGACCCGAGTATTGGTGGGCGAACTTTGAACAAGACGTCCGAGGATGCGTAGACTTCTTCCTTGGACACTATAGTGGCGCCGGCGGCTTTGTAGTGTTCATCAGGGAACTGCGCGGCAGCTCCAGCGTTCCGTTCCACAAGGACCTTGGACACCCCCTTCTTGAGCAGCAACGCGGCGTTTTGCGGTGTGAGAGCGGCTCTGCGCTCATCTGGAAAGGTTTCTAGTGGGACTCCCACAGTGAGTGAAGAGTATGGTGTTCCAGACGCTGAAAGTGAGACAATGCGGGGATCAAAAGGCGAGCTCGTCAGTCAAGATCAAATCCGAGATTAAAGGAACAAAAGGATGATGCGCACCGACTTGTGAATCAGACTCTTTTGGTGGTTGAGCGCTATTGCAAACCCGTGACGACGAGTGGTAGAGACGGAAGGTAAAGGAGGCTAAAACGGGGGATCGGGGGTCAGAAGTCTCGAATGATGCAAATCGGGAGAGAAGATAGGAGATGTGGGAGGAGATGCAACGGGTTGGATGAAGTCGGTCACAGGAGAACACTGGCCCAAACTGCAACTGACCGGTTTTACCTCCGGGCCTCGTCCTACAAACAGGGATCGTCAACAGCGATCTAGTTAACCAAACCATGTTTGGCTTTTGTCTACCGCCAGCACGTATCTGGCTTCCGATGGCTCTTGCTGCTCAGAGGGACCGACACGCTTCCGGAGGCCCGTGAGACGAGGAGAACGAGAGGTGAGTGCTAGTACCGGCTGGTAACGGTTCGAACTGGAGGATGGAAAACTGGTGCCGACCACCTGGGCAACAATCAGCGAACCAGGCTCGATTCAGTTAGCCCGTGTTCGCCCCGCATTGAATGTGATCACCATCATCTTCCCCAGACGCGGCCCGCTCCGGTCACGAGACCATTTCCTGGAATTCCCGGTCTGCTACTGGTACTCGAATATCTCGGAGGGAGACATGAAATACATAGGAGCATCTCGTTCTCGCTTTCGTCATCTCCGAGCCAATGACTTTTCCAACTCAACCAACGCCTGTACGTGAGGGTGTTCCCACAAAGCCTGGAAGGCGGTAGGTTCTACCGGCGGGAGAGGTCTCCTGCAGTGCCCTCCATATCCATACAATTTCTCCAAAATTCCTTTGGTTCCTGGGATTCCACTCTGAGCGATGGTATAGTCGGCGTTGGCAACGATCCCTTGTACGCGATTTGCTTCCTCGAAATTGGAGGGATCTTTCACCATCGCCGCGGCGAGTTCGTACAATCTCGCGGTGGTGTACTGCAGAAATTTACCATAATGGCCAGCGTTACGGACCGACACGGGGATGAACTCTCACAGGTGAAATGTTCGCCAGTCCAGTAATCGCGCCGTGCGCACGTACGGCTAGTGATGGCACGATAAAATCGGTGAATCCGCCCAATACGAGGAAGGGAGCATCAGAAGTTGCGAAACTCCGGGGAAATTCCGACGCGAAGGAGGGCTCAGAAACCGTCGCGCAGATCCTCGTCAACTTTCCGACATTCCCACACCTAATTTGCCGTAGGAGTTAATCCACACAATCCTAGAGTATCATTTGAGAGTCCCACGTACGTCAGTTTCACGCCCACAGTATTGGGAGACTCCTTTGCTATTTCGATGATCAAATTGGAGTCAAGATCAATTCCCGCGCTAGCCCCGGGATCTAAGCATGCGTTATGAGCAGTCTGGATAAGTTCGCGGCAGCCGAGATGAGCTCACAGTTGTAAACAATGACTGGGATGGGGCTCTTCTCTGCAACTTCGGTGAAGAAGGCCTTCAAAGCCTTCTTGTTACCCGCCAGAGCGCCTGCGAAGTACCCGGGGGCGATTACGATCACGTAGTCAGCCCCAGCTTCAGCTGCCTCCTTGGATAGTTGGACGGTCTCGCGAGTACTTCCAGCACCAGTTCCAATAACAATCGGTACGTCAGTGAACCCGGCGTCGTCTAAGGCCCCTCGAGTGGCCTTGATCAAATCAACGCGTTCGGAATGGGACAAGTGCAACCCTTCACCCATGGAACCTGCTAGGAGGGGTTTAACGCCGGCGTTTGCGAGGAACACCGCGTGTTTCTTGAGGGTGGGGATGTCTGTGGTCACACAGAGGCGTTAACAAATCACCGCCACCTTCATGCTACGTGGATCGAAGGGTGGAATTCCAGACACTTGCCTAGATCTTGTTCATCGTTGTTCAGATAGAAAGTGGGCAGAGGAGCGTATATCCCAGGCACCAAAGGCCTCTGGGTTTTGCCGGGGTGCCTGTTGAGAGTTGCGGACATTTCCTTCCAGTGACAAGCGAGCTAGTGTAGTAGGGGAAAGATGCCTAGGATCTTTACTTCCCGTCGGCGTGCAGGGGGGGTGTTATCACCTCGATCGATCAATCCGCGAGGTCCGTCGCAGCTTGCGCACTAATGAAGAGCGGCTAATTTTGCAATGTACAGAAAGTGCGGGGACACTGGGAGGTAAGGATTAGTCGTGTTTTTAGTGTAGTATCATAAGTTCTGGTGTAGATCTACATTCGAGCTAGAAGTAGACGGTGAAGTAAGGCTCGGAGATGCAGCAGATGAAGATGGTTGGCCGGGTTTTGTGTCGGAAGCTGTTGTCACTGGAGTATCGACAACTTCAAACTTTTCAAGCACCTCCCGTTCCCAGGCAGTACGCCCATCCTCGTCTGCGGGACCAACACCCTCTGTTGCGGCTTTAAACACATCCCATGGCA
>Ga0307511_10001976_pt1 | contig 21511 bp, 12 predicted proteins | sample 13_EM_MG_FD_200266 | JGI IMG/M metagenome (GOLD analysis project Ga0307511, IMG submission 200266) | Populus trichocarpa ectomycorrhiza microbial communities from riparian zone in the Pacific Northwest, United States - 13_EM | ecosystem: Host-associated > Plants > Roots > Unclassified | place...
CCCCGCGCCAGAGAAAGGAGAAGCACCTGGACTGATACTCGGCCTTTTTACACCAGCTCGCAACCCTGACGACATAATAATTCCCAAGTTAGTGAAAATGACGTTCGATTGCTATAATCCCTCTAAGGCCCATGGTGGGTGGCCTACAGTTATCGGAATAATATAATATTCTCAAAGAATCACTCCGATATGTTTAGTAGCGAGCTCTAGTTTATGTCACAAATCATCAACAACTGAGCAGGCAGCTGGGCATGGGCGGTGCTAGAGCGCTATTTACTGACAATGTAGAAAGAATAATAAGGAGCTAGGAACAGGATCACCAGAGTATAGAAACTAAACGCCGATCACAGGAGGACAATACAAAGTCCACTAAGGTCTTGTGTAACCAAATAAATAAAATTGAATTGTAACTTCAGGGTAACAGTTACCATCATGCAACAACTAATTTGCCCCTCCTTTGAACAGATATGATGGCTACTCCTGTACCATTACGGCAGAAGGATTACAGATGTATGGTGTGCGAGAGCCCTGAATACTACAGCTGCCTATCTAGGAAGTGGGATGAATGCTGCCGACACAGTATATTATACCGGAATCGGTGGCCAGAGTTCTGCTACTTTTGGGTGGTGGGTGCCGTATATTTAACCCAGAATTATATCGGGCCCTGTCGGTGAGGTTCGTGGCCTTATGCGGTGCATAGATGCACTTGGTGTTTGGGGGCTCATCGTGGCTTTTGGTGTAAAAGGAAAGTTCAAATCTCCAAATCCCCATAGACCCTAACATATCTGACATGAGATCTCATGTGAATGCCCCTACAAGTCCACCTTCTAAGTATGTAATTTTGGATATGAGACTGGTAATTCTATTGGTCAGGCTCTCAATACTGCAAGAACTTGAACTGGCTGATCCCTTTAGATCCCATAACCAGCGCTGTAACCCAGCGGAGGAGATGCCCGTATGGCAGTGGTAGGAGGTATCTGGCTATTATTCCATTGCTCTATCCATGCCGATACCCGTTTGCATACAATCGCACAACGATGGCCCCATGCAGGCGTGGCCCTGGGTAACGTTGTCTGAGAGAATCACATGGCTGCGTAGCTCCATAACCTCGGTGAACTATCAGGATACGAGACACAAATCAGTAGAAAACCACATAACCCTAAGTTCAAATTGATACACAATTTGGCCACAATAATGAAAGCCGGATCGAGATTCTTCAGACCTCCCCTGAGAGTTTAGAGTAGCTATTTTCCATGGCCAACCTCTTGGAAAAGTGAATATCTGGCTGCATCATTCTCACAGGTCCACAACATATCTGGTTTCCATTCATGCCACCATTCGCTAGGTTGCTAAATCTTATGTAAAGAATAAGAGATGGCTTCGAAGAGTGGTTTTCAAAACATGAATCCAATGTTATACTAGTAGCAAATTAATTTCAGTGGTGCTACTTGGATTTATAAAGTTCCCCTCCACAATAATTTTCTTCTTTAGCTTCACCACATTGGCTTTAGTGGTACTTCTGGTGGTGGTGGGTGTACCGGTAGTATTTGCGACCCCAGTCCTGTTATTCCCTGTACCAATTGCGCCCTAACTTTACATGCTCGCTGAGGGTTTTCAAGTACGCAGAGTTTGCTAGTTACTGAATGTGACAATATAGACAGGGCTAGTTTCCAGTGACATTTACAGGAGTACCAGTCGTTACTGTGTTCGCAATCGGTAGGACTTGGGGCTCTGATTGTGGGGGATACAAGAGATGCATAGCTGATACACAGATGCTAGTACTTGCTGTATTATATCCTTAGGTACACCTCTGACAGTGAAATAAGTGCTATGACAGTAGTATATATAACAGTTTGGCACCCCCAAATAAAGACCTCCCACTTACTCGCACCGTGACTGAACAAGTGAGTAGCATCCCATCCTCCGTGGAAAATAAATGCACTTCAGAGGCTGTGCTGCCAATATCCTCTGGCCAAAGCAGTGCAATAAAATTTTCTCTGATTTTGGCGGTACTTGTATCGATTGGCAGCAATGTCTGATCCTTCCATGCATATACTTGTGTGCTCGTGTACGCCGAATCTCCAGATGAAATGGTTATGTTTATCTTTCGAGCTCTATCACCAATTCGCTCGAGCACCTTGCTGCCATCATATACATAGATCCGGAAATACCATGGGTCGGCACAATAGCCTAATCGAACCTTCCGGTCAAAAGGATTGGTGAAATATGTTCTTTGCCCACTCAATCTATGTCAGCTAAGCAATGCTCTGGCATGCCTACCGGGTTCTGGGAAGCACCTCAGGTGATGACGGACCTTTGGACCAGCGGGGGCAGTACCTAAAATGCTTGGCGTCTCGATCTGCAGACTGGTAAAATAGCCAGCGATTCTCACTCTCTGATGGCTCGGTGACACACGCAATGCGACTCTTGACCTCACCGCAGTCGCTATCTTCACCCCATCTCCCTTGCTCTGACTATTTCAGATGGAGAATGCGATTGGTGGAGTCTTGGAAGTAGACATAGATGTTGATCGACCCTAATGGCTCCGAGGTTACAACAGCTCCGAGATCAGAATCCCCTCGTGTAGGAATCCCATATTTTGTGAGGGCACTCTCTTCCCACGTTTCCCCACTATCCCGTGTCTCGTGCTGTACGGTTGATTTATGTGTGGGTATTAGTGCTTCCAAAAAAGAATCGGAATAACTGGGTCTCACCTCGCGAATTAGATTCCGCTCATCGAGATAGTATACTGCCGCCTAGTGGTGGGTACCTCATCAGCAAATTCAGACTTTAATCGCATTCATATTTATGACTGAACAAACAAGCCCCCTACCCTCAATCCATTTGACCACGAAACGGCTGCCAGGGAGGTCCTTTCTTTCGCATGCGTCACCAAAATGGGATGGCCCAGCAATATCCATGTCGAGTCTGTTCTCTGAAACGTGGACTGGTAGATTCCTCCAGGACTAGTGACTGATCTTTCTTGGAAGATTGGTTAATATCTGACTTGTTTTCCCTGAGTATATATGTCGGGGAGACTCGGGATGGGGGCCCTACCTGCTACAACTCGGTTTTTGCGGATTGTTTTTGGTATCAGGCTCAGTAGGAGTGCTCTGCCAGAAGGTGGCATAAAGTCCGTTGCTTGTTTCATACGAATATCCCGTCAACCCAGAACCCGGATCGACCTGCACGAATTCCTCTTCAGTCAGAACGGGGACTATTCACCAGAGGGTCATTGCTTAGAATATTAATACCTGCAACTGGATATCCGTGCCTGTGCCCTCGGTGGTGCCAGATCTTGTGTCTCCGCTCCATACTGTCACTGATGGGCTAGCAAAAGTACTCGACGTAGGAGTCACGATTTCTTCCATGTCAGATTGTGGTTCGTCCTCCATTAACTCTGAGTCGTCGCTATAGGTTTAAGTTCGAATTCCTCCGCTTATTGTGAATAGTAAGTCTAGATACGGTGATAAAGTAGCTAGGAGGGCCTTACTTGCCGTTTATCCGATTCATGTAGGGATGGTGCACGTTGCCTTGGGGATATTTCCTTTTGACAAGACAGCTCGAACTGGAGGGTATGGTGTTGGTCCACACCACAGCAACTACTACTTACTCTTCTCAACAAGCCTACCCGACCGGCAGCTGCAGATCGCAATATGGATTGGGAGTCAGACCTCTGAAGCGGTGAAGCGGTGGCAGTGGTAAGGTTCTGTACTTACATGTAGGTACCTAGTTCTGAGTAGAGTACATGTATCCGTTGCGGGCCGATTCGAGGGGAGAAGTGCATACTTAAGTACAGTACCGGTAGGTACAGTTAGTGGACATAAGTCTTGGTAAAACAGAGAAACCACAGCCAAAATGCCAAAAGCCCCTTCGTAGACACCTGCATAATTGTACTCATCATGTGAATTTGCTTTCGGATTTTTGGATAGAGTTTGAGCTTGATATGAAGTCTCTAATTCCAAGTTTATAGCCTGTAACGGCCCTCCAGCTGCTCTGGTGGTTTTTTGAAGTCCTCGGAGACCGCCAAACGTTCAAAAAAAACGCTATTACCTATACAGTTTAGTGCTATCTCTGCGATTTTGGAAATGGCTTCAGTTCTACAGAGCACTGTGCCTCACAGGACATTTTAGGTGGCTTCAAAAATCAGAGAAGAGACAATCTAGTTGATGCTTAAATCTACAGTTTTTTCCATATGATTTCCTGCCAAACCTGGTTTTTAACATTTTTCGAACGATAGCCACTTTTGGTGACAGTACGTCGAGTCCAGGAGTACCGAGTTTTTTATAAATTAATATTAAAGGTCGAGTTCAGGGTAACAGAGAGGCAGTCACGAGTCTTCACCATGATGGCTCTATCGCATAAAGAAAGTGCCTGCAATACCAGCATCCCTGCACCGGGAAACTAGTGAATAAGACACCTCGGTATTTGAGACAACTGTAGAACAAGTCAAAATCAGAGCCAAGGTCGCCAATCTACCCACGAGTAGTAACGCGGCTACTACCCAAGAGCAAGATCAAGATTTTCGGCAAAATGTCTTGTTAACCAGTTTTCTCGGTACTCCCTCAGGCTGGGCATCTGCTCCTGTGATAACTTTGCCCAAAACGTCTCTTTCATTGATAAGAACCATATCTATGGTCAGGGTGTCGATCACTGCACGATTCGCTAAGATGGGCGTGGCCGTGATAGCCAAATCACAGCCAAAGCTGCTCAAGTGAAGGTAATATCAACTAAAATAGAAAAAATATATATATCAGGGTAACAGCAAATATCATGCGACAAGCAATTGATGGTTTTAACCAGGGGCCATGGGAGGTGGCAACCCTGCCGTTTGAGGGAACTAGTCATGAAATCACATCAGCATTGCAAGGGCATAATTCTGATGATGTGCGCTTCTAGAAGCTTCAAACATTTCCCAAATCAAATCAATAAATTCATACATGCTATCTGAAACTGGTCGGAGTTATCCTTGGCCAAGGCGTTAGGATCTCACACGTTCCTAAAAGTTTTGTAGCCTTATTTCCCAGTGAAATGTATCACCAGCTCGCTAATGCTCCTCGAAAGGGTAACCTGATCCCCCGGGAATATTATATCGGACGGATAATCAGCGTTTTATGGCAAAAGTTTGCACCACAGGGGTAATTAACATAAATCGGGCAATGTTGAAGGATCATCTCAAGAACCCGCAGTGATTTACAGGTGGATCCAGGTTACCCTGGGATGTTTTTTCCCGCAGCTTAATTTTGGCTCTTTGCATTCCGATCCCCTCTATATATAATGACAAGGTGAGGGGCTCATGGCTCTTTATGGCGGCGTTGGCTGGCATATATGCATATCCCACAGGCTTGAGTTACGTACGATGTGTAGAAATCAAAACCCGCTGCCAAGTCTATGCAAGATATTCCCCCGGTTGGTTTGTTGCGCGGAGCAAGACATGAGGTAGAGACCATACGCCACACAAGCAAGGGCTATTTGCCGATTGTTGCTTCTCCTCCGTTGGTAACATCGCAATTCCCACTATAGGCTGTCCTGGTGGCATCTAATATCATACTAGTCATGACTGGGGTCACGCCTTGGCCAATCCAAGAGTTACTTCCCTTCTGGGAACCAATACTGGCTCCCACGGTAAGGAAAGTCGAATAGGATTTCGATTTTTATGGTTCCCTGAAGGGCATGAAAACGCTGACCATGTAGTCTATTCAGTGGTCTTTTCGTTGGAGGTCGGTGGCAGGTGAGTAGCAGGTAGAAAAGTCCATCAAGTTCAAACTCCCAAATCCCCACAGGATAAGGTCTTATTTGAATGCCAGTGCTTGTCCACCGTTGGTCAGGATCTCAAGACTAGGAGAATTCGAACTAGCTGATCTCTTTAGATCTCATGACTAGTGTTGCAACCCCGCGGAGGAGATGCCCGTATGGTTGTGTAGGTGGTTAGTCGATATTCCATTCCTGTATGGATCTATCCATCCCGATAAATAGCCTTTTGCATACGACTATACGATGGAGGCGTGACCCTGGGTAACGCTGTCTGAGAGAACCACTCAAGCTTAAGCAACGGACATCAGGACTTGAAATAGCTATGATTGTCTCGATTAAGTTGCGCGCTGTCGACGAGGCTTATGCAATCTGAATAACCTCCGGTCCCCGGGTGAACTACCAGGGTACGAGACACAAATAAGTAGACCACAAAACCTTCTTTTCAACTTGTTGCACAATCTAGTCAGCAGTAATGGAAGTCGGATCGAGACATCCCCCCGGAAGCGTAGAGCCAGACTACTACGTCCTTATGGACGGATTCAAATCGTTGGCACGATCCCTGGGGACATACTGATCAAGTGATTATTTTGGCGATATTGGGCCTTCTTTTAGTAGTGTCTACGAGTAGCGAATCAGTTTCAGTTATCCCACGACAGTTTTCTTCTTCGGCTTTAGTACCCTGAACTCCGCCTTTGGTGGTACTTCTGGTGATGATGGGTGTAGTGTTGCTGCACCAATCCCACCAAGCACGCAGAGTTTGCTACATAGTTACTGCATGTGACAAGTTAGACAGGTCTGATTTCCGGCCAATAATATTGATAGGAGCACCAGTAGTTACTGCAGTACTCGGTTGTGAGGGATACAAGAGATGCAGAGCTACTTAGTATAGCATGATACACATAGATGCTAGTAGCTACTAGTTTGTATTGTATCCTTGGGTACACCGTCTAACAGTGAAATGAGTGCTACCACAGTACATATAACAATCCATCACCCCCAACGAAAGGCCACAGCCACCCTTCCACTTACTCGCACCGCGACTTCACAAGCGAGTACACCCCTCCAGGTGCTACACCCACCGAATAATCATGCAGCATCCCATTCTCCGTAGAAAATAAATGCACTTCAGAGGCCGTGTTGTCAATATCCTCTGGCCAAAGCAGTGCAATAAAATTCTCTCTGATTTTGGCGGTACCTGTACCCATTGGCAACAATGTCTGATCTTTCCATGTGGGTACTCGTGTGCTTATGCACCCTCCATATCCATTGCTTGATTCTATAATTCTAAGTCTATCACAAGTTCGTTCCAGCACCTTGCTGCCATCATGTACATAGATCCGCAAATACCATGAGTCGGCACAATATCCTAATCGAACTTCCTGGTCAAAAGGATTGGTGAAATAATCTGTCTTGTTTTCTTTTGCCACTCAATCAACGTCAGCTAAACAATACTGTGACATGCCTATCAGGTTCCGGGAAGCGCCTCAGGTGATGACGTACCTTTCGACCACGTGGTATCACACTTAAAATGCTGGACATCTCGCTCTGCAGACTGGTGAAATAGCCAGCGACTCTCATTGCCTGAGGGCTCGGTGGCACATGCAATGCTAGTCCCGCTGAGGCCCTTGACCCGACCGAAGCTCCTGTCTTCACTCCACCTGTGGCGCTCCGACCACTCCAAGTGGCGGATGCGATTGGTGGAATCTTGGAAGTAGACATAGATCATGATCGACTCGACTGGCTCCGTAGTCACAACAGCCCCGAGATCAGAATTCCCTCGTGTAGCAACGCCATACTTCGTGAGGGCTCCCTCTACCCATGTTTTGCTACCATCTCGTGTCTCGCACTGTACGGTTGATTTATATGTGAATATAGTGCTTCCAATAAAGAATAGGAACAACTCTCACCTCGCGAATGAGATTCCTCTGATCGAGATAGTATACTGCCGCCTAGTGGTACCCACGGTACCCCATTAGCAAATTCAAATTTTAATCGCATTCATATTTATGACTGAACAGACAAGCTCCCTACCCTCAATCCATTTGACCACACAACGGCAGCCAGGGGAGTCCTTTCTTTCGCATGCGAGGTCACCAAAATGGGATGGCCCAGCAATGTCCAGGTCGAGTCTGTTCTCTGAAACGTGGACTGGTAAATTCCACCAGGACTAGTGGCCGATCTTTTTGGAAAATTCGTTAATTATCTGTCTTGTTTTCCCTAGGTATATATGTGGTCAGGGAGATTCAGGATGGGACCGAACCTGCCACAATCCGGTTTTTCAGAATCATGATTGGTATCAGGCTCAGCGGAAGTGCTCTGCCAGAAGAAGGTGACATAACGTCCGTGGCTTGTCTCATACGAATATCCGGCCAACTCAGAACCCGGATCGACCTACGCAAGTTTCTTTTCAGTCAGATTATTTGTGAGGGTCATTACCTAGAAGATTAATACCTGTAACTTGGTATCTGTGCCTGTGCCCTCGGTGGTGCCAGATCTTGTGTCTCCGCTCCCTACTGTCACTGATGACCCAGCAAAAGTACTCGATGCCGGAGTGACGATTTCTTCCATGTCGGATTGTGGTTCGTCCTCCATTAACTCCGGGTCGTCGGTGTAGGCGTAAATTCGAATTCCTCCGCTTCTTGTGAATAGAGTAACTCTAGATAGGGTCGCTTATGAGTGAGGCCGATTCATTGGGAATATTGCTTTTTGACAAGACATGCCTACAAGTCGAGTACTCGGGACTGTAGGGTATTGGTCCACGAGTTTGTGCACCACATGATGCACAGGACACAAATCTCGGCCTCGCAAGCGGCCTCGGATCGGTCCGCAGCGACGGATACATATCTCGGTAGTACATGTGCGACATAAAGCAGCGAGTTGCAACGTAAGAGTGGCGTTATTATTCCAAACAACACCCTCTCACAGCCAGCTATTTGTCTGATGAAGAAATTACCCTGATCCAATCTGTAGGTATTTCTAGCAGGCTTTATTAACAATAATATTATAATCCCAGTCCATTTGGCCAAAAATACTTGGCCTCTAGGTACTCAAGCTCAGGGTCTAGCGAACAGGTGCAATTGTCAAAAGTCTGACCACAAGCATACAATTTTGTGTGGTTACCAACCAACTAAGTCCGATCACCGATATCAACTTCCAAGGACTGAGCGATTACGAGAACTCAATAACCAGGACCACCCCGACATCAGCTTTTGCTTTATTTTACTCAGCGCGCTCTCACGAGCAACTTGATCTAATTTATTTATCTCCATTTGCGAAACTACAAAATCCCCCCGAGGGTAAAGTTTCTGAACTTTTCCGCTCAAAAGTGGGCGATTTTCCGCTAGCGAACCTACGTGGCAACCACCCCAATTTACATTGGTCCGGTCCACCCTCACCAATTCCTTGCACTTCCATCACTTTCTACGGCGCAGCCGCACTCGTGTTGGTTTAGTTTCAACAAGCCACTGCCCACTGCGTAGCAACCGTTGCTACGTAACCCAGTACCTTGCATTTATCCCTGTTCTAATCTACCAATCACTGGCTCTCACTCTCTTAGAATAAATTTATTATGAGATCGAGTCTCGCTGGTAAAACTTCAACATGGCACTGCACCCTAGGGGTGTTCTCTTTGGACCAGTTAAAGACTGGGGCCTGGGTAGTACTAAACTATTACTCGAATCGAATGGAGAAGGAGATCTCAAGGTGAGACGCCAACTCACTTTGGAGAATATTACGAACTAGTTGGCGATACCCAAGTTCCAGGAGCTTGGAGGTGAGGTTGCTCTCGCAACAGCTGTATCTACTTCTAGTAGACAACATAGAGAATTTTCTGGTGAAGGCTCTTTTGAGCTAGCGGTCACCAACATCGAGAGCAAGGGAAGGGGAAACGAGGAATCCTTTGAGGTCATGCACGACACTACGGCAGAAAGGGCCATCGAACTCCTTAACAGAGGATTAGCGATCCAGGACGAAGCAGTGAATGGATCGATGGAAGGGTTAGATGTTCAACACCAGACCATGGAAACGTTGGACGAGGTCTTAGAGTCAATTGTGATCAGAACGTTAAAACCCTTGGGAGAGCCGGTAGATGATATGGGCTAGCAACTCAATTTATCCACCCCGAAGAGGATGCTTAGAAGAGAATAGGGGACTCCAGCAGTCCAGTTAGCAAGGATCGAAGAAGCCTTGGAGAAGGACGAAGACATGGAGTCAGATAACGAAGTAATGAGGAAAAAGTCAGCAAGGAAGGGTAAGGGAAAATTGACTAATGAAGGAGTCACCCTGAAGACACTTAATGAGAAGATGGAGATTTTCGAGAGAGAAGTTGAACCCCAGAAATTTGAGGAGGTGCAGTCCAATCTTTTCGCGACCCACCCGCCTAGTTGGAAGTTGGAGGACAGTCAGAAGGGTTGGAGTCAGGAAACGACACAACAGTTAGTTAGGACTGCAGCAGAGGTGGTTATACCCGACTCGGACAATAATATGGACTCGGATGATGAGTCCATCCCAGATGACTCCCTCACGAGGGACCAAATAATCGACAGGTATCGAAAGAAGCCACTTCTGGCTACCTTTACGGCTACCAAGAGTAATGGACCAATGGCGACGGTGGATGTGGTACCCGCAGTACCAATCATCCGGATGGAAGTGGATAGGGGAGAAGGGAAGGTACCAGAAGGACTAAATGTTAGCAAACACGCGGTGAAAAGGCTGTGGTATGAAGAAGTCAAGAAGGTCGCGAAGGAGATGAGGACAGGTAATGCGGGGTGCGAGGAAGATAGGGAGGAGAATGAAGAAATGAAAGGGGAGGAAGAGGAGGAGAAGGAAATTGCGTGGAATCGACCCTGCGACAACAGGACCCTGACAGATTTAATTATCTGCATCATGTTAAACGGCAGGGTGATGACGGCGATCAGTGAATTGGAAAAAGGGAAGAAGTAGTGGAAGTCGGCACAGGATTACAGGACAGCTAAGGGTCAAGTGCTGGCAGCCGGGTGGATGATCGAAGCAGAGCTATATGCTGGAGGACTCGGAGAAGGAAAAGAATGGAAGAAGTTGAAAGAAGAGGTCAGAACCGGCAGGAGCGAGGTAGAAGCCATCGTTATGGCAGAGGCGGCGATGACCTTCCATGAGGCAGCCAAAGACAACATGGGAGATTTCTCAAGGATCGAGTCCCAACTTGAGAAACTGACCAAGCAGGTGGCTATGCTCGCATGTCTCAACCAGGCAGGGTCGTCGGAAGATCAGGCTCAGGCCAAGAGACAAGTGTCGCAGAAGAAGGCGGAGGCAGAAACAGATGCGGAGAAGGCCAAACAAATCAAGAAAATAGAACTTAATAAGAAGGCACAAGCGGAAAAGACGAAGAAGGATGAGGAAGAGGATAAGAAAGCACGAGAGTTGGCGGCACAAGTCGAATCCGTGTGGGAGGGGAGACGTGTGGCCTGGGAAAGCGCCAACCGTACAGTTGAGGAGTTAACAGCAAAGGCAAAGCAAGCTATAACACCCGCGGAAATTGTCTCAGTTGGGGAAAAACTGAAAGAGGCGATGACGATGAAAGAGAAGCTGGAAGCCGAAGGGAAGATTATCCCCGAGAACAAGGTGGGGGAGAAGAGAGTAGTTGTGGGAAACAAGGTGCTGAAGGTGGCTAGAATTATCCTGGCCCATATGCAGTCAATCGACGGAAGAGGAAAGGCGGAGGTTGAGGATGGGGTTAATAAAGTTAATGCCTTACTTCGAGAGAAGGCAATCACCGATAACACCATCCCATGGCACACTACAGTGGAAATCGGAAAAGGATCCCAAGATGATGAGTCAAGGTGGACGATTAGCAAGATTGGAGAGGAATGTACCAAGCAGGAGGTCCTCACAACGGTGACGGAATGCTTGACAGCCATCTTGGGAGCTAAGGGAGACATGTTGAACGCATGGATGGAGGATGAGAAGAGTGTTAGGATATTGATGCCGGCAGCACTATCAAAGGTGGCGAGAGGTAGAAGAGACATCGGAAAGAAGCTGAGGGAGGAGAATAAAGATATGAAGATGGGACACTGCTTCCCAAAGGTATGGGGTGGAGCCAGGATCACGGGACTAACTTTCGATGCGGCAGACCACGCAGAGGCTAAGAGGCTGGTCGAAAAGGGAGTCATGTGGGAAGGTGCACAGAGACAGGTCCAGATGATGGACACTAACAAAATGGGAGAATTCAAACACTCCCCACCACCGCAAAAGAAGGAGGAAAAGAAAGGGAAGATGAACGGAAAGAAGACCTCGGTTCAGGACAACACCAACACCAACACCAATAGCAACAACAACAACAAGGGTCAAGGGAAACAGCAGACCCCACAATATTGGTCCAATGTCATATGTTACAACTGTAACGGAAAAGGACACAAGAAGGAGAGCTGTTCCTCTGCCAGCAGAGCAGCGTCTGCTCGTATCTCAGGAGGACAGAAAAGGAACTCTAAGGTGGTTGGAGCAAATGAGAACAGTGAACAGACCTAGAAGAGGAAGGTGGAGGAGGTAAAGACAGACAAGGACGGTTTTGAGAAGGTGGAAAGGAAGAAGGGATGGAATGTCTGGAAGAAGCCAGCCTAGAAGACAGTCGGAGGGGCCACTCCAGGACCCTCCAATACAAGAATCTCGGAGGTTTTGAATGATGATGTAGAGGAATGGACCCCAGATCACTACGGTCCAAACGCACAGAAGCCACCAGTGAAGTCAGACTGGTCCCCGGATGAACAACCAGGACTAGGAAAACACCTATTCTAAGGGCCTCCATGTGGCTTACCAGAACGTAGCAGGGTAGTGCGAGGGTACTTATACGTTTCTGGAATGGTGTAAAAAGAGGAGGATTAATATTGTTTTTGTGGGAGAAGCATGGGTGGATAAGAAAGGGACTGGGACACAATCCCACCCCTCATATACGTTAGGATCGAAGGTGGAGAAGGGAAAAAGAACGATGGTATATTGGAGGAAGAAAATAGATGAGGGAGTGAAGGTTATTAGAGAGGATAAAAGACTAGCCTTGGTGGAAGTGTGGGGCCACAAGCTAGGAGGAATCTATGCAGATGAGAAATTGTCGGGGGAGAAGTGGATGGAGTGGCTTGAAAGTCTAAATGAAGCTGATTGCCTAGTGGGAGACTGGAATGCACACAACCAAGCATGGGACCCCCTTAACGAAGATGACACTAGAGGAAAAGACATGGAGAAGTGGATGATGGAAAAGGGTTTTGAGATCGGGGGGGAATATGAGGGACCAACCTGGGAAAGTACAGTCAACGGACGAAGACAGTAAAGCCGGATCGACCTCTTCATCAGTAGAGGACCCAAGAACTGGCAAAACGTCAAGTCGGACAAATTCCTCTCAGATCACTAGGCCATTATGGCAGAAATCGACTGGAACGGGAAGCTGAAGGAGGTGGTAAGGGAAAAAATTGATTGGGACATCCTTGGTGGGGAACTCAATATGGCGGAAGAAGAGGAAGAAAAGGGAGATTTCCACTGGTACGAAGAACTGGAAGGAAACACCCCATATGAAAAACTAAAACTGCTCCGACAAGCTTGTTGCAGCACCATGCGGATCACCGAAAAATCCAAGAGGTGGTGGGATGATGAACTATCAGAACAGTTGAAGATTACGCGGGACGCCAGGAGAGGGAAGGGGCCCAACAGGAGCCTAGACCAGGCGGCAAGAATCAAGAGGTGGAAGACGGAGAAGGATAAGATGATGACGTTAGTAAAGGAGAAGAAGAAGGAATGTTGGCAAGCCTTCTGCGAAGAAAACGGGGAAAAAGATTCATGGGAAATCGTCAAGTGGGCTATGGACCCGTGGTACCTCAAGGCCACAATGGGAGACCTTACAGATACTACGGGAGTACCTCTCAAAACGGACAACGAAAAGAAAAACGGCCTGATCAGAGACCACTTCAGGTGGAGAAATGAAGGCAGGAAAGTTGACGAGATAGAGGAAGAAAGGGAAAGATACCTGGGGTTGACTGGTATTAGTCAAGAAAGGATGGAGGGGTTGGTGAGGAAAGCCCTAGCCGGAACGTCCAACAAGTCCGCACCGGGACCAGATGGTATGGGGTATAAATTGATTAAGCGAGTACTTGACCTCGAGCTAGGCAGGGAGCTCATCCGAGAAGTGGCGGGGAACCTAGTTAAAGGGAAAATACCAAAAGAATGGTAACATTCCAAGGTAGTCATGATCCCGAAACCAGAGAAGGACCATAGCAAAACAAAAGGCTAGAGACCCATCAACCTAATCAATTGTATCGCCAAATTAGGCGAAAAGGTGGGAGCAGATAGACTCCAAGAGTCAGGGTTACTATATCGACACCAATTCGGATCGGTTAAAGGCAGGTCAGCTACCGAGGCAGCCCTAAGAGTGGTGACGAGGGCTCAGAGATGTATGGCGGCGGAGGGAGCAGTGGGTTGGAACTTCTGGGACGTGAAGGGAGGCTTCCAGAATGTCAGGGAAGAGGATGTGATCAGGGAGTTGGAAAAGTCGGAAGAAGGCAAGAAGTGGATACCATGGGTAAAGGATTTCTTCCAAGCAAGAGAGTTTGAGTTGGAATGGGACAGGAAGGTACTAGGAAAAGGGAAAACGAATATCGGGGCACCCCAGGGATCACCTCTCTCACCGGTGGTCTTCCTTATCTGGATGGCCCAAATAATCACAAAAATGGAGGAGGCACTAAAAAAACGATGGCCTACATTCGACCTTGAACTCCCATCGTATGTTGCCGACCTATATCTAGGAGTATCAATATGGGAAAAATTTATGGCATGAGGAATTAAAATGGATGAGGTGCTCGACGAAGCAGATAAAATAGTAAACAGGATAGCAGCAGAGAACCATCTTCCCCTTGAAGACTCGAAGCATGAACGGCTAGTCCTACAATAAAAGAGGAGGAAGAAGAACAAGGAGGTGAAATGGGTGAAGTGGTTGGAGATAATTATGGACGAGAGCCTGACGTTCAAGGAACATTGGAAAGTCCGAATTAAGAAGGCACGAGCTTTGCTCACACAATTCAACAAGTTAGGAAATTCTCAGTGGGGAATCAGCGCCACCAGCTAGAGGCAGATCTACACTGGAATGATCCAAGCAATAGCCTTGTGGGGGTCAGAGTTAGGATGGAGAGGGCAGAGGGACTGGGAGAAGGACTTCGAACAACTGCAGTACCAAGCTCTGAAGAAATGTGTTAACACGACACATGGATCCAAGATAGAACTGGTCAGTTAGATCGCGGGGGTGGAGTCTCCTAGAATGGCCTTGGATGCAGCACAAGCTAGACTCATGGGGAAAATGATGCGGGACACTACCGCGTTGGGAGACCGGACTTTCGATGATGGGACAGGGAGGAATGTGGAAGCATGAAGAGAGTGGGACGACTTCGAACAAGAATACACTGTTGGTCCAGATGGGTTCACCTCCGTCTTGACAGCAATCCAAAGCAAAGCAGGGGTATTGAAAGAGGAAGAACACGAAAAGATAAGTTACGGAGGAAGAGTGGAGAAGGTCGAAGTTCCGGAGGTCAAACTCCAAGCACAAGCAGATTCCAAGGCAGAGGTATAGACGGAAGCTATCAACCAAGCCAGGGAACACTGTGAAGTCACGGGGGTATACACTGATGGAAGTATGAATGAAGATGGAATGGTAGGAGGGGGCTGGTATATGGAAGGTGGAAAGAGACAAGGGGGAGCGACACTAGACAAGTTGGCAACTGTGTGGGATGGAGAGGTATGCGGAGTAAGAGGGGCTTTGGAGGACGCACCAAGTGAATCTAATGTATTAATCCTGTCAGGCTCACAAGCAGCGATTGCAGCAGTGAAAAAGGCAGGTAGTACTGGAAAAGCAAGGACTCGCGATCTTAAAGTTGCGATGGAAGGGATAAGGGAAAGGCAATCCAGGCTAGGCCCCAATGCAGTCTCATTGAGATGGGTCAAGGCCCATAATGAGCTCCACGGCAATGACGAAGCCGATCGACTAGCTAAGGAAGCCACAAACCTATACCTCGAGGACCCCTAAATCATGGAAGGGGGATTGAAGCAGGCATGGAAGAGGATGAGGGAGGAAGAAAGAAGAGTGAAGGGAGTGGGAATGGGAAGAGTGGTGAAGTGGAATAGGAGGGCAAGGGTCGCATATGTTCAATGTCGCACCGGAAAAGGCAACTTACAAGCCTGGCGCCACAAGATCGGAAAAGGAGAAGACCGCGAATGCCGGAAATGCGGGAGATATGCAGAGACAGGCAAGCACGTAGCCTTGGTCTGTACGCATGGAGAAGATATAGGGCGGAGGTGGAGCACATGGGAAGATATGGACGATAGGGCGAGGTGGGCCAAGAAGGAAAAGGATGAGAAGGGTTTTTACACAGTGGATCTGGTGGAGACGTTTTTCTTTAAGATCGATCTGCGTTGATCTCTTATTTCTGATGTTTCTAATTTTGTTAGGGGAGGGCCGGTAGGGGCGTGGTGGTGGAAGAATTCATATATGTAAGGGGAGGGCCGGAAAGGGCGTGGAGGCAGAGGCATACTTTTATTGGGGATGGACCGGTAGTGGGTGTGGTGGTGGAAGGGGGTATTTCTTTAGACATTTCTTTGGCTCGGAAAGCAGCACATTTATGTAGCCTGTTTTCCCATGGGTGTACCGAACCTTTTAAGGGGAGGGAACAGGGGCGCCGCATAGCCTTAGGCTGATCAGGCGTATAGACTCCAAAAAAAAAAAAAAACTAAGTCCGATGTTTTGAGCAAAGTTCTCTTGCGGGAACTTTTGCAGGAGATGCCTAGGTAGCCCGCCAGCCTGAGCAGTACCCGGGTAACTCAGCTGATTGACAATCGGAGTACCTAGGAGATTGCAACCATTAATTGCAGGGTTTACCATCACAGTAGTATACAGTATAAGGGTCCGAGAGAACCAACAGTAATATTGTCCTAAAGAGCCCCAATTGGTGATGATTCTATATTCGACAATTTTTCTCAGCCTTTCTTACCCTCCCTCCGGCACCTTCCCTACTAGCAAATTCTAGCGCTAGAGTCAACTTCAGTGATGCTGCTTGAGTTTCTAGAGCTCGCCCCCACAACAGCTTTCTTCTTCAGCTTGAAAACCCGGGCTCTGCCCTATGTATCGCATTGGCTTTGATGGTACTGCTGGGAGTGATGGGTGTAGTGTTGCGATCCCGAACCTATTATTCGCTGCACCAATTCCACCCAAGTAGGTACGCAGAGGTTGCTAGTTACTGCATGTTGCAGGATAGACAGGGCTAGTTTCTGGCTACATTAATATTGGTAGGAGCACCAGTAGTTACTGTGTTTGCAATCGGTACTTGATTATGAGGGATACAAGAGATGCAGAGCTAAATATAGCACGACACACATAGATGCTAGTAGGTACTAGTTTGTATTGTATCCTTGGGTACACCGCCTAACAGTGCAATGAGTGTTGCGACAGTACATATAATAATTGATCACCCCCAATGAAATACCAAAGTCATCCTTCCACTTACTCGCACTGTGGCTTCACAAGCGAGTACACCCCTCCAGGTGCTTCACCCACCGAATAATCATACAGCATCCCATTCTTCGTAGAAAATAAATGCACTTCAGAGGCCATGTTGTCAATATTCTCTGGCCAAATCAGTGCGATAAAATTCTCTCTGATTTTGGCAGTACCTGTTCCCATTGGCAGCAAGACCTGATCTTTCCATTGATAATATCCATCACCCGTCCCAGTTCCTCTATTACAAAGTCCCTCGAGCACATTGCTACCATCATGTGCATAGATCCGCAAATGCCAGGGGTCGGCACAATAGCCTAATCGAACTTTCTGATGAAAGGGAGGGGTGAAATAATCCTGCTTGTTTTCTTTGCCCATTCAATCTATGTCAGCTCTGAAATATTTAGGCTCTGGAGAGCAGCTCAGGTCGTAACGTACCCCGGGACCATACTTTATTGTACGGCCCAGCATTATACCTTAAATGCTGGATAATTTGCTCTGAAGACTGCAAAAACAGCCCGCGATTCTCACTGTATGAGGGCTCGGTGGTACATGCAATGCTAGTCCCATTGAGACCCTTGAGGCTCTTGACCTGATCATAGCCGCTATCTTCACACCACCTCCCTTGCTCTGACCATTTCAAATGGCGAATACGATTGGTGGAGTCTTGGAAGTAGACATATATGTTGATCGACTCTAGTGGCTCCGAGGTAACAACAGCCCCAAGATCAGAATTACATCGTGCGGGAATCCCATACTTCGTGAGGGCACCCTCTGCCCACGTTTTTCCACCGTCTCGTATCTCGCGCTGTGCAGTTGACTCCCGTGTTAATTGGTTCTTCTAAAGGAGGATTCTACACTCTGTATGATACAAAGGAACAATAAGTCTCACCTCTCGAATTAGATTCCGCTCATCGAGATAGTATACTGCCGCCTAGTGGTGGGTACCTCATCAGCAAAATCAAACTAAAAACGCATTCATATTTTCCCATGATTGAACAAATGGGCTCCTTACCCTCAATCCATTTGACCACATAACAGCTGCCAGGGGAGCCCTTTCTTTCGCATGCGAGGTCATCAAAATCGGATGGCTCAACAATGTCCATGTCGACTTTGTTTTGAGAAATGTGGACTGGTAGATTCCTCCAGACCTAGTAGCAGGTCTTTTCGGAAGATTCGTTAATCATCTATTTTTCCTGGGTATATGTGTAGGTCAGACAGACTCATGATGGGGCCCAACCTGCCACAATCCGGTTTTTCGGAATCATGTTTGGTGCCAGGGTTAGCGGAAGTGCTCTGCCAGAAGAAGGTGGCATAGCGTCCATGGCTTGTTTCGTACGAATATCCAGCCAACTCAGAACTCAGATCGACCTGTATGATTTCCTCTTTAATCAATGGAGACTATTCATGAGAGGGTTATTGCTTAGAATATTAATACCTGCAACGGGGTATCCGTGCCTGAGCTCTCAGTGGTACCAGGTATTGTATCTCCGCTCCCGATAGTCACTGACGAACCAACACAGGTACTTAATCCGGGATAGATGAGTCTCTCCATGTCGAAATGCGGTTCGCCTTTCACTAAACCCCAATTGTCGCTGTATGTTTAAAGTCTTGTTCGAATTCCCCCGCTTATTGTCAATAGTAACTAGAGATATGGCGATAAAGTAGATAGGAATAGCCTCGATGCCAGATAGCAGGAAACACTGGGAAATCTATTCGCATTGGGTACCGTTTATGAGTGAGGGTACCACTCGTGTATATATAGGATTGTTCTCTTGTCCTTAGTGAATAAATCCCTGTAGTATCGTTTCATGTAGGAGTGATGGCCTGGGGGGGGCCTCACAATGTCTCTGGAGGAGAAAACGTAACACAAACTTGTGCCACTTGCATAATTTGGTCGCCTGTTACACGCCGCAGGCAAATTCAATTTCGCTTTTAAGCGCCCATAGTGTACGGATGCCTACCTCCTATTGGTTCTGTTCTACCCTGAGGACCAGGTACTGGTATAGTAAACTGACAAACTGGGTATAGTGAAGGGATTGGCCCAAATTTTTCTACACACAGGTAAAGTGCCCCTTGGCTATAGTGAAGATGATACGTATCTATACTGATAGTGAAGAGATTTCATTCGCTGATTTATTACATGTAAGGTATGCATACCTAGCTTTAGTGAAATGACCAATGCGTAACATACCGAGGTCTATACAAAACGTAAATATTTGAACCACCACAATGTAATCTTACAAATCTAAGAGACAAAATGAAAGCTTAAGAGGAGAAGTAATACTAGATAGAAGAACAATAAGAAAGAGTAAAGACGAATTATAAAGTATAGGAGTGCCCTACAGGGTAGCGGGAGCAAATCGGACTGCTTTAAGGTTGTTGACATCGATATGGTTGATACTGGCAGTGGCTTTCCGTCTGGGCTGGGAAACAGCTTACAGAACTCTTCTTGGGCCATCCGATGCCATTGAACGTGTCGAGCATGCCAGATTTTCCACTTGCCCATTACCGTGCGTGCAAACCGACATTGAGGCTGGTGGGGTCGCGAGGCATTGTGTATTGGTAGAAAACGCAAAGCTTTGGTACAATTAATATCGATTGTAATATTCACTAGATCAGCTATTAGTTCATCTATTATTCCCCGCTCAATACAAATTAGCCCTGCGTATTGTTTGTTGATGTATATACCCAGGCACCTGATATCTTGCTTTTGTGAAACCTTGCTAGAGGTACCGTACGGAGGCGCCAAGCCCCCCAAGAAAAGAGGAAAAGTTCTGAATCTGCGTGCTATTACTGGCTTGCTGCTCTCCAACTGGTACCTTCGCCTCTAGGAGCTAGCCAGATCCGCAGAGCGCGACTAGAAGGTATCGGAGAGCCTTTACCAAGGGCGCGACTGGAGCATAGGTATCGCTTAAGGAGATCTAACTAGGTAGAGCCAAAAGGAAGCTATAGTCTGCAAACGGCCAAATGGAAGTGTATGTAGCCTATAGTACCCAGATAAAGCAAAGCCAGAGATACGTATGTAGGTAGACGGATAGAGCGCTTAAATCGGGTCAGCCAAGGGGCGTGTACCAGCAGCGATACAATAATTAGTTTGGCTAATATGTTCCACCTATGCGAGTGGCATTTCGAAGCAAAGGAGACGGAATACTTCTATATTCGTGTATATCCACTCTGAGTTCCTAGTCCCATGTCAGTTACTGTATGTATTTCAGATCTTTCAATGGGGAAGCAGCCCACAACCTGACAGTCAGTAGCATTTCATCACCATTCCCTCTGCATTCTCTTCACATCTCTATTCAATTTCTATGGAATATCTGGAGGATTAGAGCAGGAGATTTGAGACCTCCCAATCATCCGACTAAATTAAGGGACCTTCGCTCCACACAAAATTAGTGTTTGTGCCAGTGGTCCATAAGCTACCACGTGCTATATACAATTCTGATCACTCCGCCCACAGAACTTTTTGCTGTCAACGAAATTAGGAACCTTTATGTACATTTTCCAGCAGCTTAAGGGATACCGGACCCCGCCCTACCCAATCTCAGGCTGTACTGGACCCACTTGTGGTTCTGATAATCTGAAGTTTCTATACCAGCAAAATTTCTCCTACTATACTGGACAGCACATACAATGCATGTATTCCAGACCGGACAGGACTGTAGGGCAACGTTTCCCCCTGTTTCATATATATGTACCTCGCCGCTATACCGGACATGAGTCTAGCAGATAGCTCTGTTTAGGACTAATATGGTAATTACTAGCCCATTCATAGACTACCTAGTACTCTGCTATGGACCACTTGCTCCAAGGTTTAACCCCAATCGGGTGCCAAACGTGGATTTTATACCGGAGCCTTATAACGGACAAGATTTTGGTCGTCCGGTATAGCTGGGGCTGACCGCTTAACATGCCTACTAGCGCATAGGCATAATTAGATCCAAAGCCCTGTTGTAAAGTAATACGTTGTCGCATGGATAGGTTTACTAGCTTGCCGCGCAGGCTGTAAACCTAAGAATCCGCCGATAGTAATAAATTATTTTTCCTATTAACTATAGCACGCTGCCATAGTTAATACTTGTCAACAGGTGGCCCTGCCCGCCGGGGGCTTGAATTAATAGGTACGGCCCTCAGGCTATATATTCTCTAACTGTGTCTAGTTCTACCTCTGAGCTCTGCCGCCTCCAACACTGGTGGCAGACCAAGAGATTTTATATATTTCGCACCCAAGGAAATAGTGAGTCAGAAGGGAGGCTGTGC